>MDSX01100916.1_pt1 | contig 13443 bp, 18 predicted proteins | sample 811141 | NCBI WGS metagenome assembly MDSX01 (sample SAMN05326642, study PRJNA326480) | marine metagenome | isolation source: seawater | place: Atlantic Ocean: South East | collected 2010
GGATTTAAAACAGAATATAAAAATATGATAAAATCCGAGGGATTGGCTTCTGCTAAAGAATTAAAATTTAAAAGAACGATGAAATTAAAACAAAAAAAGAAAGAGCTTTCTAAAGCCAAAAAACCCTTCGCACAATTCTGTAAAGAACAGAAAGAAAATGAGGGAAAAATAGGATTTGGAGCTGATAGTAGAAATCTTTAAATTATTACACAGAATTATTGATAATTAGATAAACATATATATTTTTTAATAAATAAAAAGTAGATATAATATATAATGGATACTATGACTGAATCTGCCACAGGCGGTATGTTAGGTAATTTTAGAGATAGAATACCGCCATACGTTAATAAAGGAAATATCATGAAATTAGGAATTGTTGCTTTAGTAATAGGTGTAATTTACATGATATACAAACACATTAAAGATACTATCACTAATCGCCCTTATCTTATAAAGGGTGAACATAATGGCAGTGAATATCTTAAGGTTCCTGGAACTCGCATAAGACCTTCAAATATAGGTTATGAATTCACTTATTCATTCTGGATTTATGTAAATGATTGGGGCCATAACTTCAATGTTCCAAAACATATTTTCCATGTAGGAGATGAGGATGGAAAAAGAGTTACTCCAGGAATTTGGTTATATCCTAAGACAAATAATCTTATGGTAAGAGTTGATACCTATTCTAATAAAGAACAAAATATGAATCCTACAAATAATATGAAAGTTGTGAAGAAAGAGCGTCCATGCGATCTTGTTAATATACCAGTTCAAAGATGGATGCATGTATCGGTTGTAATGATTAATAAAACTATAGATATTTATCTTAATGGTAAATTAACAAGAAGTTGCACTTTAGAAAATGTTCCTAAAATGAATAAAGGATATGTTCATATATGTCAAAATGGTGGATTCTCAGGTAAACTATGTGATCTTTTTTACTTTAACCAAGCTTATTCACCCAGTGAAATATATAGTATTTATAATGCTGGTCCTAATTCTTTTGATATGATAAGATATTTAGATAAATTTATATCTGCTAATAAACCCAAGGTCAATTTTAAACTTAATGTCAGTGCTGATGTTGGGGGTCAAAAAGTAGGTGTAGGAGGTGGAGTAGGAAATTAAAAAACATTTAAAATTTAAAAATGCTTATTCTTAAATCTTAACTGATAATTTATATTTATATATATTATATTAAATGGATAACTTAACAGGAATTACAGGAAATTTAGGAAATCAATTTCAAAATGGGATGTCTTTTGTTAATGGAGATAGTATGATATCTAAAGTTATTAAAGTAGCATTAATATGTGCCGTATTAGTTTTAACTATAGAATTAGGTAAAAAAATATACTTTAAACTTAAGAAATATTCATCAGCGAATCCTTGGTTAGTAAAAGATACTAAGCAAGCAATGAAAAGAGTAATTATTGAACAAGACCCGTCAAAAGAAAGTGCGATGACGTTAAGCAGATCTGAGAATGAATTAGGTGGTTTAGAATTTACTTATTCAATGTGGATGTTTATAGATAATTGGGAGTACAAATATGGACAATGGAAACATGTGCTTCACAAAGGAAATGCTTCTTCCTGGCCTAACAGAGCACCTGGTATATGGCTTCATCCTAAGAAAAATGCTATCCGCGTTTATATGAACACATTCAAAAATGTAGGTGAATTTGCCGATGTAGAAAATATTCCCCTTAATAAATGGTTCCACTTTTCCGTCGCCGTAAGACAACGCGACATGGATTTATATATTAATGGTAATGTTGTAAAAAGACATAGACTTCAAGGAATTCCAAAACAAAATTATGGTAATGTAATTATTAATGGTTGGAGAGGATTTTCAGGATTCCTTTCAAGAGTAAAATATTATGACTATTACATTTCATTTGCTGAACTTGATGGAATGCAGCGAATGGGTCCATCCTCTAAAATGCCTGAATCAACTTCAGCTTCTAATGCTCCTCCATATCTTCCTTACAATTGGTGGGCAAATTCTAAATAAGATAATTAATACTAATATTATATTAAATATTAAGATTAACCATTTATGAGTCCTGTAAATTTAAAATTATCTAATCCTCTCTGCTTATCGTCTGTATATTTAAAATTTACAAACCCTTCTTTAGTTTCTTTTGATTTCTTAAGGATTTTTTTAATAGCTGTTTTATTTTTTTTTAATAATTTATTCATTTGCTTATCAGTAAGATTTAGTTCATCTTGTATTTTAGTTAGCTCACTAATAGCTGATTTATTTTGACAATTGGCATTTATTTTATTAAGACTTACGTCCAAATGTTGATAAGTATTAACATATTTAAGTGTAATTACTACTGAGATTATTCCTAGAACAAGAGATAATAAACCGAGTGAATTCATTAATATATAATTATAAAAAACTTCTAATTACTCAAAAAATTTGATTTTATTTTAAAGATATTTTATTGTATTAAGTAAAATGTCTTCAAAAGAAATTGACTACACTCAAGCACACGTTGTAAATAAGAGTTTTCTATATAAAAAGGGCCTGTGTGGACTAAATAACTTGGGGAATACCTGTTTTATGAATTCTATAATCCAGTGCCTTAATAATACGATTCCTCTTTCAAAATACTTTCTTGAAAATAAACATTTAGTGAGTCGAAATCAAAGTTCAGATAGTTATAATATAGTAAACGAATGGAATAAAGTTATCCGAGGACTTTGGCATGCTAATTCTATTGTAACACCAAGTGAATTTCAAAAAGAAGTCCAATCACTTGCCCTTAAAAAAGGTCTTATTGATTTCACGGGATTTGGTCAGAACGACAGTCAAGAGTTTCTTCAATTCTTTCTGGAATCAATGCATAATTGTCTATCCAAAAAAGTAGAAATGAATATTAGAGGTAAATCACGTAATAAAATAGATGAAATGGCTATTGATGCTATGAAATCTTTCGTTCAATTCTTTCAAAATGATTATTCCTTTATCATTGATACATTTTATGGTCAACATCATTCAAAGCTACTTACTATTAAGGATTCAAAAACTGAAATTTCATATACATACGATCCATTTAGTTGCCTAAGTCTTGAAATTTCTAAATCATCTGAAACAATTTATGATTGTCTTGATAGGTATGTATCAAGAGAAGATATATCAAGTGAAACTAGAAAGCAATTTAAGAGTCTATCATTCTGGACCCTTCCAAAAGTTTTAATCGTATTCTTTAAGAGATTTGATAATCACCAAAGGAAACTAAATTATCAAATTGATTTTCCTCTAGAAAATTTAGATATGTCGAAGTATGTATCTGGTTACAATAAATCAAAATTTAAGTATGATTTAGTAGCAGTTAGTAACCATATGGGTGGTTGCTCAGGAGGGCATTATTTTGCTTATTGTAAAAACGCAGATTCAAAATGGTATAAATTCGATGATAATGTAGTATCAACCTCTGCCGACTTAGAAAAAAGAGTTGTATCTCCAATGGCTTACTGTTTATTCTATATATTAAAGTAACTGTATTTAAAATATTTATCGTAATATATTATATCTATGGACTTAACTAATACTATTGCTGACACTGATTTTATCCCAACTGATACTAATCTTGTTATAATTGGTATTTCTATAATGATAATATTAAGTTTTGTTTTTTATAAATTATATGATGAATCACGCTATGATTCAGAAGGAAAAAGATTATCAGTTAAAAATACCATGAAAAATATGTGTGGACTTTATCCATTATTAAGAAAGACAATTTCTGGTTCTACTTCCCTAATTCAGGGAAAAAGTAAACAACTATCGGATGCGGTATCATACAAAAGTGATGAACTTATAAAAAAATTATCACTAAGGAGGAAAGAAGTATTTAATATTGACAATAACGCATTTACGTATAATCAAGCAAAAAAAGTTTGCAAAGCCTATGGCGCTAAATTAGCTACATATGGACAAGTATCTGTCGCCCAAAAAAATGGAGCTAATTGGTGTAATTATGGATGGTCGGCCAATAAGATGGCTCTCTATCCAATCCAACAAAAATATCATGAAAAAATAGAGTCTAATCCTAAAACTAAGGGGAACTGTGGAAAACCTGGTCTTAATGGAGGTAGATTTAAAAATTTAAATTATAAATTTGGTGTCAATTGTTATGGATACAGACCTGAAGGAATTGATGGACAGCTTGTTTACGTAAGTGACCCTATTTATAAAAAGCTTGCTAAAGAACAAAAAAAGAAACAAACAGATATACACAAATATAAAAAACTTATAAAAGAAAATATTGTAGAAGTCAGACCCTTCAATGACCAAAAATGGTCCAGATATAGTTATAAAAATTCTAGATACATATTGTCTCCTAAAGATCCTCTAAATTTAATTATAGAGGAAAATTTAGATGATGAAGATAAAGATCCAAGAAATGTTAATTTATCACAAGTTAAGGTTGCCGAAGATTCTCCAAGTAAAGAATCTGGTAATGACGAATCAAAAACATTATAATAATCTTAATGTTAAACTATAAACTATTATTTATAATTTAACTGTTTTATATAATTTACTCCATAAAATTTGGTGGTAGTATTTTCTTTTTAATAGTTGAAGCGCCTTGAGCAATTTTACTTACACCTCCACCTGATTGAGTCGGGGTTTTTATTGACTTTACTTTTAATTCTTTAGGTAAACCTAACCCCGATATCTCTTGTTTTAAAGCTTCCATTTGTACTATATATTTAGAAAATATACCTAAAAATATTCGTCATCTGAGTAATATTCATTTTTAACTTCTTCAAAGTCTGCTGAAGTTTTAACAGAAGATTCAATATCAATATAATTATAAAAAAAATCTATTACTTCTGAAGGGTATACATTTTTAAGTAAATCCGAATTAGGTCTAACATATTTAAATAAATTACTAAATTCCTCATTAATATATTGATCAAATGTATCCTCAAAAATAAGATTTAGATCCTTTTCATTGTATTTTTTTGTATCTAACTTTAATTTTTTAATATTATTAGTATTTTTACTTGAGCTAATACCGGAATTAGCAATAATATTGCTTTGTTGAGTATTATTTCTGATACTGCTAAATTGTGTTTTTTTTTCAGGTTCTTTCTTAATTTTTTTCGTAACTTCAACCCAATCACCCATTAATAAACTTATTACTATCTATTATAATAATTAATTCCTTAGGTAGATATTATCATGATATTTGTAATACAACATATATACAAAGTCATTATAAATTTGTTTAGGAGAATCATTAAGTAAAATTTTCTTTATTTTAAAAATATTCAAACATTTCTTAAATAAATATACAATTTCGTAATGATTATCTTCATGCCAAATTTGTATCTTTTTAAACTCTTTATTATATCTATACTCTTCTGTATGTGTCACAGGCTTAAGTTTAACTTGTTCGGAGGTTTTTTGAAGTGGGGTGGGTGGAGGTTTAATTTCTTTATAGTCTTCTTCGAAAAAATATGTTACCGTAGTGCTTTTTAATAACATTATTAGCTAAAATATATCTTATTATAGCGCTATCTGTTTAAGTGATGAATGTGTTCTTGTTTTTCTTAAACTAAGAATATATTCATATAATTCATTTGCTTTTTCAATACATCTTTCTTTAGATAATCTATCACTATAACTATTAATAAAATACTGTTCAAGGGCATTTTTTATAAATTTTTGGTTCAATCCATCTGATTTTTTATTTTGCTGCATACTTATTTTAAAATTTCCTTTAATAAATTCTTTATTGGTTAATTCATTTTTTTCTAGAATGTTAATAATACTATCTTCGATATCAGATTTATTTTTTTTTAAATCTCTTGAAGCCTTATCAATACGTTTTATTTCATTAGATAATGTAATATATTTATCAATTTTCTGTCCAAGCGAACGTGTATCAATCTTATTTGACATTTATATTATAAAATAAATAAAATTGATATAATTTATTTACTGACATCCACCGATTTCAAGTGGTCTTCTGTTGCTGTCAGTTTCAATAGTTGTTTGTAACCAAGGTGATACCTTTACCTGTGGGTTAGGTGGTTCACTGCGGATTTGACGGTTGGCATTTCTAAGAGTTTGCCCTACAGTGTTTACTCCTACATGGTATCCAGCAGTTAAAAAGTTTTGGTCGCTAAGTTCACCTTGTCCTGAAGGAACCGATTCTGACCATTTGCTATTGGCGGAGCCAGGTAATAATTCGCCAGGGGTAAGTTGATCTTTGGGAAAGCAGTCGGCAGGTCTGCCATTTCTTTGGTCATTTTCAACTGATTCATATCCGGCAGCAGAACCATCGCTTCCGATTCCTTGGACTTGGTTTTGGGCAGCCCCTCCGCTGGTAAAATGCTCTGGTTCCCCGACATCTTCAGCATCAAGTCCTTCTTCATCTACATCTTGTTGAAAATCATCATTTCCAGATTCAGGTGCTGAATCATCGTCGCCGTCTTGATTTTCGAAATTTTCTACTTTATTTTTTCTTGAACATAAGGATGCAATATATACCAAGGCAACCACCGCAAGAGCTAACATAGCCATTTTCATTAGATGTTGTCTATCCATTTATTATATAATAGTATAATAAATTTTTTTTGGATTATAATTTGAATAGTTTTATTAAAGCTCAAATTAATTTAATTAATTTGATGACTGACAGGCTCTTAGTTTAGTTTCATATAATTCTATTTCTTTATTTACTTCATCGGCTTTATGACTAAGAGTATCTAATGCTCTTCTTGCTCTTGAAGCATTAATTGTATATTTTTTAGCCTCTATTCTTTTTTCTGAAATAATAGATGTAATTTCTTGAATAGTGCCATTTGAAAGATTAGGTTCATTATTTACATCTTCATAATTCTCTACCGCGGTTTCTCTTTGCTCATTTACATATTCCTGCTCTTCTACTATATTTTGATTATTTTCCTCAATATTATCGCTATCTTCAATAACATCCTCAGCAAGTTCATTAATTATTGATTTATTAAATTCATTTTCATATTCTTCAGTTTTATTTTCTACATTTTCTACTTCTTTACACGAAGAACTATCTCTTTTTTCAGATTCTTGAATTTCATCTTTATTATAATCTTCACTATTTTTTTGATAATATTGTTCCTCGTTTTCGCTTTCATAATGTTCCTCACCTTCGTTTTCATAATTTTCCTCACCTTCGTTTTCATACTGTCCCTCGTCTTCATATTGTTCCTCGTCTTCATATTGATGTTCGCTTTCATATTGTTCCTCATCTTCATGTTGGTCTTCATGTTGGTCTTCATATTGGTGTTCATCAGAATCTTGATCTTCATTATCTAAACTATCATTATCTAAACTATCATTATCTAAACTATCATTTACTATATATTCATTATCATTCGATATATTTTGTTCATAGTTTTCTTCATATTCACCAATATTATCTTCAGACTTGTACTGCTGTTGTTCAGAAGAAACTTGTAAATTTTCTTTATGAATTTTAGATTGATTATTAGTTGACTTATGAATTAATTTACGAGAATCTAATGAAGTATTATTGTTTTCTATAGAATTGTATTGATTTGTTCCGAATTGAATATTATTAGGTTTATTAAAATTAAATATACCATTAGTATTATTCTGATCAGCAGTTTCTATTTCTTCAAAATAATTATCAAGAGATTCAATATTACTACTCTGAACAAGATTATCAAAATTCATGTCTTCTTCGTCATCTGATTCGTCTATGCTATCAACTATCTTATTAAACTGAATTTGCCATCTAAATGTTTGTTGAAAGAATTCTATTCCAACTATTTTTACAGATAATATAATATCAGGATTTTCGTTGTATCTTATTATTTCTTCTATATTTTCAGTGTTTACAGATATAGGTAAATATAAGGCTTTTTCGTCCTGTGAAAGTTCGTATAGAGTATTGTAGTATTTAATTAATTTTTCAGAATCAAGTTCTTTTCCAAACCATAATTTAGAATTATCTGATGCATGATTTATACATAGTGTATCGAAATTTTCAAGAAATTGAATAATTTCTGAATGCGAGTCTAAGTTAATTACATAATTTATAACGTTGTTACCATAAGTATCCTGAAACATATCACATAGTTCGGATTTAGGCAAGTAAAAGGAAAAAGGTGTATTTAATTTGGCAACAAAAATCCCTTTTTCATTTTTTACTGGTCTTTCAAATGAATTATCCTCTTTAGTTAAATTTTCATAATCAAGGTATTCAAAAAAATGTCTAATTTTAGTCTCCTCCATAATATATTTTAAAACTATAAACTAATTATTATTAAGTAACGCAATCTCTTTTATTTCTAAATTATATGTAAGTTTTTTGTTATTAATATTAACCACCTTTAGTAATAAACTTACATTACATAATTTATTTTTAAGATCATTATAAGTAATAATTTCACCCTGGTTATGTTTAATTACATCATGACTTGAACTGTTCGATATTTTAGTTTTTAACATAGTAGGATAATTAGAACGAATAGATATTTGAGAAACTAACTTTTCTAAATCTGAATTCGGATAGGATTCTTCAAGTATTTTTTCTAATAACTTAACAATATCAATATCATTTTTAGAAATGTTCCACTTAATATAAGATTTATTGTAAATTTTCTCTAATCCAAATATACTTTTAACATTTTTAAGAATCAATTCTATAGGCCTTATTTTATTTTTATCTAAAAGAGATACCCTATATAGATGTCCCCATTTATTTTCACTAATTTTTTCATATGCTATTGATGTCATGTATTTAATATTAGAATATTATTTTTAACTTAAAATCGTATTATAATTTAATAATTTTTATTGTATTATAAATAATGGCCGTAAGTAAGTTTACTAAAGAAATCTTAGACAAGATAATAGAAGAAGTCAGTAAAGCTGAGAATATTTCTAAAATTGAATCAAATGTAGTTGAACCATTAATTATGTATACTTTTAAAAGACTCTACCCTTATTTACTAATGAGTTCAATTATTTTTATTCTTACATTTTTAGTAGCATTATTAATTCTCTTACTATTGATTAAACAAATTAAAACCAGAATCTAATTTTAGAATAAATTTATTATCTTTTTAAAAATTTTTATATTTACATATAATATATAATGTTTGACGACAAAAATCACGCACACGCAATCGCAACTGCTTTCGGCTCACTTGGTGGATTTTCCGCTGCCCCAACATGGTGGACTGAAGCTTCCCAAAACGCCGCTGTACAACTTTTCGCACTTACCGTTCTCATCTGGCAAGGTGGCGGCGCTCTCGACTGGAGCTACTCTCTCGCCGCCGCTATCGTTTTCACCATCGCCATGAGAATGATGTCTTCCATGCATGTAAATGCCCCAGCTGTCCCAATTGAAGTAGTTACTGCCCCCGAAGAAAACCCTGCTGAAGAACAACCCGCAGCACCCACTGAATACTACCATAACTATTAAGTATTTAAGTTTTAAAAATATATTATTTTTAAATTTTAATTATCTAGTTCTTTTGTCTTAAATTTAATTGATACTAATATTTCTTTAAGAGTTCTACCGCCCATAAGTGTTTCATGTAATTTTCCGGACTTATCAACAATAAACATACTTGGGAATCCTTTAGAACCTATTTTTGATACTAATTCTTTATTTTGTTCATAATTAATTGCTGCTACACCTATATTGCGTTTAGGTAATTCTCTTCCTAAATGATTCATTTCATTAGTCATTCTCACACAATATCCACACCAAGGAGCATATATCTTTAATAAAGTATATTTATTCTTAAAATCAGGATGATTTAACTTTATACCATCAAAATCTTTTTCTGATAATTCAACTACAGAAGAGTTGTTTTCTTGTCCATATTTATTTTGTATTCTTGAATCCATATAATTATATAGACTATTATAATTATGCCGTAATTTTTATTTATTATATTATATTAAATGAAGTTGTATTTAATAATTCTAATTGTTATATTTTTATTGGTTGCGTTATCGTGTAAAGATAAACCTGAAACAACTGAAAGCTTTCAAAATAATGATATTAATGTTACTTTAAGAAATTTAAAAAGACGAATGGATAAGAGACTAAAAAAAGAATTTAAAAAAATAAGTAACATGGATCGAAATAACGACGAATTTATAGAAAAAAGTGAACTTAGAAAAAATATGGAGGATGAACTAAATAAAGAATTAGAAAAAGCTAAAGAAGGCGGGGATCCTCCTATGGGTTATTCTGAAGAAAAAAGAGATGAATATTTAGATAATAAAACTAACATGATGTGGAGTTTCTTTCAAGGAAGTCCTCAATTTAAAGGAAAAAATAAGATCAGTCTTAAAATACTACATGATGAATGGAAAAAAATGAACAAAAAAAATTATGAGGCTCAAGCAAAAATGATTAAGGATGCTAGAAAGCTAATCGAAGATAAAAAACTTAAAAAGTCTGCTGAAAAACCTAAAAGACGTATGGCTATTAGACGTAAGAAGAAATCATCTAAAAATAATAAATCATTTGGTATATCGTGTAAATCACAACCTGGTAAAGACTCCTTTAAATGCGTAATAGACAAAACTACAGGTAATTTAGCCGTAGCATCTGAGATAGGTAAAAATCTTACTACATCTAATAGAGTTCCTAAAAAAGTTACTAAAGCTGATTCCCAAAAACAAATAGCAGCTCTTAAGAAAAAGATAGAAAATCAGAATAAAAAAATTAATAGTCTTGATTCAAAAGTAACTAATAGCACAGATAAATTTTTCGCAAGTGTTAAAAACAGAGATTCCAAATTATTAGAAGCCAATGATGGAGTAAAACCAATAGACCCTTCAAGTTTTAGCTTTAAGCCAAGCATAAGGTTTAAACATAAAGAACCCTCGAGAAAAGTAGCATCGGCATATGGTTGGAGTTTTATGCCACCGCATTACTGGAGTGTTCCACAAAAAAGGCCACCCGCATGTATACCCAGTAAAAAAAATACAGCTACTGTAACACCTATTTATGATAAAAGTGTTCCTGTAGATGTAATGGACTATACTCAAGTAGGTTCAATTTTACCTAAATTTGAATACAATGAGGTTCATAACCCTAACTACTATTATCCCGGATGGATAGCAAAGAAAGAAGAACCTTATCCAGGTAAAAATGGTAAACCTGTAATGAAAACGGGGGAATATTACAACATGAAACTTGCGAGACCTACTGGTTTAGAACCTAAAGATGCATTAAATTTTGGAAATAAAATTATAGATGAAAAAGTTCATCCGCAAAGAGTAATAAGAAAACGTATAGTAAGAAGATTCAGAAAAGCCAAAAAATAATTTATATTTATATTGTCTATTCTAAAAGAATTTATCACTAATATAATAATGAACAATAAAGTTTTTATTATGTTAGCTTTATTATTAATATGTTGTGTAGGTCTATTAAGTATTAAAAAACCTATTAAAACAGAAAGATTCGAGAACAATATTCGTAATAAAAATCCGCGTGAACATAAACATCCCGATGATATTAGTGCGGCAGTAGAAAAACTTAATAAAGAGATAAATAGCTTAGAAAATACTAACCCTGATGTTAAACCTATTGATCTTAATAAAATTAAACCAAAAGAAACTAAACCTGAAAAAAACACTGGTTTTTGTATTGATAAACCAAAACCTAAGGAAAAAAAAGATGCTAAAAAGGAGAGTAAGAGACTATCACATTTGACACAAAAACTTAATGCTACAACTATTGATATGTCTAAATATATTCTTAAAAGTCGTGTATCACCTCAGCCTAATATGAGTAAGTATATGTTGAAGAGCGAAATACCAACTTGTCCCAAAAACCCAGATTTATCTGACTATATTTTAAAAACTAAAATACCAGTCTGCACTAAACCTAAGCCGAAAAAAAAGAGCAAGAAGAAAAAAAAACCTAAATCTCCACCAAAACCTAAACCTAAGCCCAAGTCTAAACCAGATAAGAAGATGTATGTAGTTAGAAAACTGTCTCCCCCTAAAAAAGAAAAATCACCTACTAAATGCACAAAATATATTCCCAGAATGCCAATTAATTTAACAAGAAATCAACCTCCTAAAAAGTGTAAAATAATCAGACGTGTAATAAAACACGGTGATTTATATGGTGCTTATTAATTAATTATAATAAAAAATTTTATTATAACTAACAGCAAGAATAACCACCACCGCTTTGTTCAATGATGGGTTTTCCTATAGTGAAGTTATTTCCAGTAGTTTCAATAATTTGCTTCTCCCGTTGATCTACTATTGATGATGCAGTTTTAGCAGCATATTGAAATAATTCGGTAATTCCTGTATTAGATTTTGACGATGTTTCGAAATATTTATAGTCATTTTCTTTAAGTAATTCTCTTATTTGTTCTTCAGTCATTGATTGAAGCCTATGATCTTGTTTTGTTCCTACTAATATTACGATTCGGTTAGGATTATCACTATGCTTACTAATTTGGGAGGTCCAGTAATTATAATTTTCTATCAATCTAGATTGATTTCTCTCTGTTAAATCAATACATAAAAATACAATGTCAGCGTTTCGGTAATACATAGGCATCAAACCTCTATATTTTTCTTGCCCAGCAGTATCCCATACATCTAGTTTATATTTTGTCCCATCAATATCAATTGCTTTATTACTGAATGAACATCCTATCGTTGATTCACAAAACTGATGGAATTTTCCATAAAAATATCTTGTAATTAAGGATGTTTTACCTACATTTGCTTCACCTAAAATTACACATTTTATATGCAATGTTGTAAGTCTGTCACTCATATATTATATCTTAAAATAATTTTTAAATACTAATTATTTTAAAATAATTAAACCTTATTCCAATCAGAATCAGATACAGACCAATTATTTTCAAATTTATCACATATATCCATTAATTTAAATCTATACTTCGGTATTAAATCTCCGTCTTCTTTTGAAAGATTATAACAAATTTCCATGAAGTTTTTCTTAAATATATTAGGGTAGTCATTTTCTAATTTAGCACCACAATTGCTTAATATACTTACAATAGCATCAATATATTTGCCCACATAGTCTTTAGGAGCATTTTGAGTAAGACTAATTAAAAGTTCATAATTTTTAAAAACAGTTTCGTATGAAACTATATTATATTTATATAGATTTGCTATAAATATATATCCTCCGATCAATTGAGTTTTAATTTTCATAATACTACATAATTTTTCGTAATCATTAATATCTTGTAATTCTTCTATATCGGTGGTATTAAATTTTTCAAAAAATTTATTGCAAAACTCGAGAACTATTTCTATTATATTTGTATCTACATTTTCAGAAACATTTGAAAGATTATTAATCAGCTGAGCATATAATCCACAGTAAATATTTTCAGTAACCGCTTTATCACAAATACATTTAATAAAGCCTA
>MDSX01093519.1_pt1 | contig 13440 bp, 8 predicted proteins | sample 811141 | NCBI WGS metagenome assembly MDSX01 (sample SAMN05326642, study PRJNA326480) | marine metagenome | isolation source: seawater | place: Atlantic Ocean: South East | collected 2010
CGATCCGACACCGACGACGAGGACGATACAGACCTAAATACAGACGCTTCCACCGCCGTTCTGAGGGTGGTACCCATCGCGGTCATCGGCAGGCTAACCCTCGCACCCGCCCTGTCCGTGAACGCGCCGGGACACGCGTACGATACACTGGACCCGGGAACGGACGCGGCGGGCTTGGCAATCGCCGACGCCACCGGCTCAATCGCGGTTGTCACATCCGCGTCGCTGCCCGACGCCAGGTGGATCGACAAGGTGGTACTGGCGACCGGGTGGAGCTGCCCCGGCCCTGAATCCGTGCTGGAGGTGACCTCGTTCGTGTGCCTCGAGGACGTGGGTGGTGTACGGTGCGAACCCATGCGTGTCGTCGATGATGCCGCGGTGGCGCCGCCAAAGTTTAAAAAGAAGGGCACTCCCACCGTGACGGGCGCGGTGTTCGCCGTGTCACCCGTCATCACGATGTGGGACCAAGGTCAACGGTTTTTCATGGCTGAGCTCGGCACGTGCCCGAGGTGCGGCACGGGTGATGAACGCAAGCTGCTGTTCAACGGTGAGACTCTTTGTCGTTGGCGACCGTTCTTGGGCGCGGCGATGGGCGGCGAGTTCGACGCCGGTGTCAGCTTCAACGCGGATGGTGAGTCACCGTACGTGAACCAATGCGGGTGTGTCACCGTGGCGGACTTAAGGGAGAGCAGCATGTTCAAGAGCGACGCGAACGAGAAGGAGATCCGGCTGCTGGCGGCGACCGCGGCGACGACGATCGTTCCCAACCCACGGGGTACCGTCGCGACTGGGTCCGTGTTTTCTTTGGTTAAATGCGAGTGCGAATCGTGTAAACGGGGCGACACGCTGGGGAGGTTGGAGGCGTCGGTGGTCGGTCCGGATCCCGACGGTGTCGGGGTGATGCTACGGCCCGTGGGAACACACGGCCGCGGGGTTCCGTTCGTGCCGGACCTCGGCGTGATGAGCTCCGGGACCGTGGTTCCCTCGCTCAGGGCGGGCGCGACGGTGGCGTTGACCCACGCGCACCCGGTGTGGAGACGAGCTTTGGAGTATACGCCGGACGAGGGTGGTGAGGACTGGGGATTACGCGCGATCGGCGCGTGCGTGCGGACGAGGGTGAGGACCGTGATGTCCTCGCCGCTGTGCACCCCCACGCCCGCCCTCACGTCGAACGGTGACAGGGAAGGTGCAGACACGAACGAGATGTTCACGAGGAGGGACGTGGCGCGGGCGTGCGAACGCGGGGGCATCGTCGCAGCTGTCCGACTGAGGGACATGGCGGCGGCCCTGCGAAACAAGTTTGACTGCGCCGACCCCGGGCAGCGACGTAACGCCAATCGTCTTCTGCTGGGGAAACGGAAGCGTTTAAGCGTCGGGGGCGGAGAAGGCGAGGAAGACGAAGCATCCACGGCGTTTGACATGGACGGTGCGCTGCGAAGGCTGGGGGGCGACGCCGGGACCGACCCACAATCGACGGTTCGACGCGGCCAGAGCATCTACCACGAGTTCTTCTCACCCGCGGGCCTCGGCGGGGACGAAAGGCCGGTGCCGGTGGTGCCCACGCTGCGGCACATCGTGGACGCTGGCGTGGACTCGTTTACAGCTGCCGTTGCGGCGGAGACGTGTGTTGGGACGGAGGGCGCCAAGTTACGCAAGTCAGCCGCGGCGGCGCTTCCGTTTGGAGGTAACGCGGGTGCCGTCGCGGTGGACCGCGTGGTGATGTGTAGCCGTGAGTTTGGAGAACCCGGTCCGGCGTTGTTGCTCGGGTGGATCAAGGAGTACAGGACGGGCGAGGGTACGCGGAAGAAGAGGAGGTACGCCCTGACGGATCACACCACGGAAATCGAGGTTTGCCTGACGGATGACTGCGATTTGCCGCCGCTGCCGTGCATGATGGCGGCTACGCGGTGGAGCCTGGCGTGCGAGGGAGCCAAGGAATCGGTGACGATTCCGGGGTACTCCAACGCCAGGGACCGCGAGTCACTGCCGCCCAGGCTCACCGCGCCCAGGTGCCACCTTCGGTTCAAAGCGTCCGACGTCGTGTGTGCCGAGGAAGCCGTCAACGACGAAAACGCGCCGCCCCGTCAACTCTGTGGGTCAGACCCAAACAAAAAGATCAGGTCCTTGTCGGACGTGTTGGTGTGGGTGAGGGGCACGACGGACGGGTGGCACAAGGGACCAAGTCCCCCGCCGATGGGGGGCGCGTACGCGGACCCTACGGAGCGCGCGGCGCGTATCAACCCGGGGTATCGCCCCCTGACCCAGGCGCAGTGGCCGCCGCGGGCTTCCCAAGCGCCCGCCTTCAGGGCCGTGGTCGTGGGTGACGGGTACCAGGCGGACACGTGGGGCCGGGGCGCGCAGCGGGTGTTGAAGCTCCGTGACGTGGACACGGGTGACCGGTGCGACGGGTACACGGATAGGACGGAGGAGCTTCCTTGTGGCGTCGGGGTGGGCGCCGTCCTCGTCGTCGAGAACACCAAGCGGGGCGTGAGCGGCACCATGCAGTGCTACGTCAAATTCACGCCCGGGTCCAGGGTGACCGTCGAGGTCCCTAGCTTTAGCACCGTTGGTCCGTGCCGTCGCGTCGTGCCTCCTCCGATCCAATCGAGGACGGTGAGGCTCGTTGACATCGCGGATGCCGCGGGAAGAGGCGCGGGCTGCGTGGACAACCGGCTGTGGGAGTTTCGAGCTCGAGTCGTCAACCTGAACGTGCTCTCAATAAAGTGGGGGTGTAAGTTCTGCGGGTCCGACGCCGGGTCCATGGGCGCCGCGAACGCCGCCGCGGCTGAGTCGTCCATGGCCGGGTCCCGCGGGCCGGACGACGTGGAAGGTATCGGTGCGGTGTTGGCGGGGTGCGGTCGGTGCCGGCCAATGGGTGTATCATCGCGGGCGGCGGCGGCGGCGGCGGAGCGATCGTGCGGGTTCGAGGTTGAGTGCAACGCCACTTTGGACGACGGCGAACGGCACATCGACTGCTGGATCAACGGTACCGCCGGTGAGGCGTTGTTACCCCCCGGCTTGAAGCGTGCGGCGGTGGGTTTAGCCAGGAGGCACGGGACCGTCCGCGCGTGCCTGGCGTCCAACCAGGACGGCGACGACGGCCCAAGATTCTTCCGGCACGATCTCCGCGGGTACGCGGGTCTGCCGATGAGCAAGGTGGAGGGTGCGCCCCTGGTCGCGGCGGTGGGGCACGCGAAGAGCATGGGGGAGATGAGGATCACCGCGTCGTTGTCGTACAAGCGGTGGACAGACGCCGAGGACAAACGCGCGACTGATTTTTTTGGTCCTCAGAGCCACCCGGGTCCGAACGCGTCTTCGCTTAACCTCAACGACAAACCCCCCGGCGTGATGTACGCGCCCATACCCAAGGTGAGGGCGGTGGCCGTGACCCCGGTGGAGTGCGCGAGGGAGGCTGCGGCGGCCTTGGACGCGCTCGAGCGGCGCCGTCGATAGCATAGAGTAATTTTTTTGTGAACCATCATGAAACTCAACGTGATCGAACTCACATCACGAATCTTGATTTGCCTTGTCTGAGGTGCTGATGATGATGACCCCCGGGCCGGACGCGCACACAGCTCGACGGCGCGGAGATATGCTGTCGTCGACGAGGCAGCTTCAGCGGGCGGTGCCCCGCGGGTTCCCCGCCGCCGCGGTGGAGACCCTGAGGGAAACCCTGGCCTCGCAGCAGGTGCGCACGCGCCCCCTCCCCGAACCCTCGGTCCCGATGAGACTGGCCGCAGTGCGAATGATGATTATTTTCCGCCCCTCCGAGCCCCCGCGCCACGATCGACAGCCGACTGACCGTCCCACCCGCGCATCTTCACCACGCAGGTCTTCTCCCGAGATGCGTCCTCCCTCCCGGTGACGTACACGAACCGCGGAACCGGCGGCAGGTCCTCCATCAGGTGAGACTCAATTCGCGTACCCTAAACAACGACTAGCTCCCCGACCCGGCGAGGGAGGGTTTTTTATCCCTTCGCGGCTCGCTGACCCCCACACCCTTTCCCCCGTATCCCGACAGCGGTATCACGTCGACGGTGTTCGGCAGCTCCGGTTTCCTCGGCCGGTACGTGGTGAACCACATCGGCAAGAGCGGCAGCAAGATGATCCTGCCCAACCGGTGCAGCGAGATTCACCGCCAGCACCTCAAGGTGATGGGCGACCTCGGCCAGATTGTGCACCTGGACTATTCCATCCGCGACGCGGACGCGATCAAGTACGCGGTTGAGCGATCCAACGTCGTGGTCAACATGGTGGGACGGGAGTGGGAGACCCGGAACTTCTCCTTCGAGGACGTCCACGTCGAGTTCCCCGCCAAGCTGGCTGAGATCTGCAAGGAGGTTGGCGTGGAGCGGCTGGTGCACGTCTCCGCCCTCGGAGCGTCGCCGACTAACCCGTCGGCGTACTACCAGACCAAGGCTGCGGGAGACGAGGCGGTGCGCAGCGCGTTCCCCGACGCCACCATCGTCAAGCCCGCCAAGCTCATCGGCACCGAGGACCGGCTGCTGAACGTGTTTGCCGAGCACACGTGCAAGTTCCCGCTGGCGCCTCTGGTGGACGACGGCGAGTGCAAGCACCAGCCGGTGTTCGTCGACGACGTGGCACTCGCGATCCAGGCGATCGTGGAGGACCCTAACACCGCGGGTATGACGTTCGATCTGGCGGGTGACAAGGTGTACACGATGGAGGACATGCTGCGTTTCGTGCAGCGGACCATCCGCACGCCCAACTACCCTAAGATCCTGTACGTGCCCTCCTTCATCCTCAAGGCGCTCGCCGCGCCGCACGAGTTCCTCCTGAAGAAGGTGCCGTTCCCGTTGCCCACCCCCACCGGCCTGACGCGTTCGTACATCGACGCTCAGGCGGTGAACTACCTCAAGAACCCGCGGACGCCGGGGTTTGAGCAGCTGGGCATCAAACCCGCCAAGCTGGAGGGTGTCGTGATCGACTACCTCCGCGCGTACAGGTTCGGGGGCTACGACGCGGGAGACGTCGCGGGACACTTGTCGCGGCAGAAGAATTGATCGAGCGCCCAGACGTGCGCGTTCTAAGAGTCTTAGTGTAACTACCAATGTTATTCCATCTGTTGATTTTAATTAACCCTACGAAGCGTCAGTCGTCGTCCCCGAAGGAGAGCACGGGAGCCTTGGCCTTCTTCGCCTTCTTCGACGGACCTCCCGTGTTCGCCGCCGCCAGCGCGTCGTCCGGCGCGTCCTCAACCTCCGCGATCTCCCTCTTCTCCCGGATCCCCGCGGGCCGGTCACGGGCGGGGGGACCGACGGGCGGACCGATGGCGGGCGCGTCCTCCTCTTCGGTGCCGGACGGACCTAATGACGGTTCGGTACCCGTCGCCTCAGGTGCGGCCGGCGGTCCGATGGACGGTCCTATGTCCGGTCGTCCGGGGGGTCCAATCGAGGGACCAATCGAGGGTCCAATCGAGGGTCCAATGGCGCCCCCGCCGCCCTCCTCGTCTGCGTTTTCCTCGCCCTTCGCCTCCGCTATGCCCGCCTGCGTCGATAAGATGTGCGCCTCCTTGGCCGCGGCTGCCGCCTCCAGGATCGCACGTACGACCTCGTCCTTCGCGCACTCCGACGGCAGCTTCCCCCGTTTGCTTCGGTGGCACGGGTTGACCTGCTTACGAAGCAGCATCTCGACCAATTTCTGGTTGCCGCTCAACGCCGCGAAGTGGAGCGCGTTCTCGCCCTTGTAGTTGAGCGCCTTCTGGTTCGCCCCAAGGTTGATGAGCTCCCTGGCAACCTCCCAGTGCCCCTTCTGGCACGCGAAGTGCAGCGGTGCGATACCGTCCATGGCCTCCACGGCTGTCTTGGCGCCGGACGCGATCAGGAACCTGATGGCGTCGAGCTGACCGGCGTACGCGGCGAGGTGCAGCGCGGTTCGCTTGTGCCTGTCCGGCCCGTTCACGTCCGCGCCCGCGGCGATGCACTTACCGAGAGCATCCACGTCACCCGCGCGGGCGGCGCTGTGCAGGTCCATCTCGTCGCCCATCTCTGCGCGTCGAAGTGTGGTGGGCTGAGATCTGGGCTTTGGTTTTGTTCTTTTGTGAAAAAATATCTTTTCGTATGACACGATACTCTCTCTCTATTGCGACTCCGTCGTCCCCTCTCCCTACGCACGTTTACCCGAAGGACGAGATGAGGTACTTCTTGTACGTCGCCATGAAGTTCGCCACGAATGCTTCCAGGTGGATGATGGCCTTGCTTCCCTCGTTCATGCGGTGCTCAAAGTACGCCGCGTGCTTAGCGCACTCGTGTTTGACCTCCACGTCCAGCTTGCGATTCAGCTCGCGCACCAACCGCTTTATGATGAGCTCGGGCGGGATGCAGTTCACGATGAGCTCGTAGAACCTGCCCCGCACCTGCAGCAGCCGCTTGGGGGTCTGCTCCTGGAGAATCTCGTTGGCGATCTGCGTCACGTACGCCTCCCAGTCGCACCCTTGCACCGGCTGGTCAGCCTTGAAGGGATACTGCTGCACCCTGCACGCCTCCATGGAGAGGAGGCAGCGGCGCATGTTGCGCTCGGAGTGTAACGCCAGCCTACCCGCGAGCTCCGGGGGCATCATGAGCTTCTCCCGCTGCGCGATGTCCATCACGAGCTTCTCGACCGACTCGGTGGACGGCGCGGCGACTCGGACGGGGAGGCATCGCGAGCGGACGGCGTCGAGCACCTTGCTGACGCTGTTGCAGATGAGGATCAAACGGCACGCGCTGGAGTACTTCTCCATGGTGCGTCTCAGGCCGTGCTGCGCCTCCTTCGAGAGCCTGTCCACCTCGTTGAGCACGAGCACCTTGTAGCCCTGCTGGCCGGTGGCGTCGATGGGTCTCGACTTGGCCATGTCCTTGATGACCTCCTGCACCACGTACCTGTCCTTGGTGCCCACGTCGCTGGGGTTCATCTCGACGTGGTAGTTGCTGCTCATGGTGGTGAGCTCGACCTCGATCTTGCGCTCCCCTTGCTCCAGCTTCCACGTCTTCCCCTCGACCTTGACCTTCTCCACCGCGGGGCCGAAGATCTCCCTCAGCACCGCGAGCGCGAGGGTCTTCTTGCCCGCGCCGCCCACGCCGTAGAAGAGGAGGTGAGGGCAGTCGCCGTCCTTCACCAGCCTCTTGAGGTGCTGCGCGATGTCCGTGTTGACCGTGGTCATCTTGTCCAGCGTGTTCGGACGGTACTTGTCCACCCACAGCATGGTACCGGCTCGTTGTTGGCACTTCCGATCGAGGATGAGATCTTTTTGAACGCGGGGCGCTCAAAGACGGGGCCGGTGTCCTGACCGATGGGTTACCCACTCTGGATTCGTTTCGTCTCGATCGGCGGCGACCTAGACGGGGTATCCGGTTGGTGCGTGCGGGTGCGACGCGTCGTCTCGTTGTGTTCACCGGGGCGGTTCCCTCGTGTTGGTGGGTTCCCTCGTGGGCACACCTGTTTGAAAAAATGATTCGAAACCAGAAACCAGAAACTCGTGTCATCCTGTCGCACAGCCAACAACCCTACACCTCGCCTCGCCACTGCACCGAGCGCGGGATCGGGAGGCATGACATCCAGGGCGGCGGCGCAGGCTCTCCGCCAGTTGTCCTCGATCGCCTGCAGACCGCCGAGCGTCCGCGCCGCGGTCACCGGCGTGGCGGCGGCGGGAAGGGCGGCGACGAGGACACAGTCATCATCTTCCTTGTCCGCGCAGCAGACGGTCCGTCGACTGCTCCAGACGGGCGCTGAGGGCGTCGGCGGGTGCGGGGCCGGGGGGTTCAACGGGTCGCGGACACGGACGGTACATCTCGTCAGAACACTGAGCTCCATGACCGTCGGACCGTCGGGCACCAAGAAGGCCCTATCGATGGCCAAAACTCTGATGCACGACGCAGACGAGGAGAGGGGACTGCTTGACGGGTGCGTGGAGGATATCGACGACACATGACGGCCCTCGACCCCCTAACCCGATAACCGATTGTAACGATTGATACTGTAGCTAATAAAAACCCCGGCCGCGTCCCCTGCCCCGGCCGCCGAATCCCCTGCCCCTGCCGCCGAATCCCCTGCCCCTGCCGCCGAATCCCCTCCCCCGCCCTGCTCTGTGGAATGGGGGCGGATCCGCCTGCATCAGCGCCAACGCGCGCCCCGGACCGGGGGGATGCGGCTTGGGGATGACCAGCCCGTCCTCGTACCTCTTGAAGTACCGAAGCCCGTCGCTCACCGTCCACGTCTCCGCGTCATCCCGCGCCGCGGTGACCTTGAACCCGAACTTTGCGAGCGCTTCGTTCACGGCGCGGAGCACGCCGACGCCTCTGTCGCCGCCGGTGTCGAGCAAGACCTCCCCTTCCCTGTTCACCTGCACGACGTCCTTGTTGAATATCTGCACCACGGTCACGCCGTCGTCGCGCTTGATGTAAGTGGGTCGATGCCTATTCACCTTCTCGCGCTGTGTTGATGGGATGAGCAGGGGATCGGAAGGTCAGTCTCTCGATGTGTGAGGGCGGTGGAGATTTGGTATTGGATCCATCCGAGTCAGCCGTGTGCGCACCTTCTTCGAGGCGGCGCCTCGTCCACCCGACGTGGTTCTACCCGGTCCACCCTTGTTAACCCCAGCCTTGACCTTGAGGCGTTCGTCCCTCGAGAGTTTCCCGTCACTGCGCTTTTTGTTGGCGACTCGATGCTGCTTGACGATATCATCCAGGCTCATGTCCATGCCCACCGGCTCCGAGGCCTTCATCGCTTCGGTGGTGATGGCGTCCACGGGATACTGCGGTTCGGGCTCCATCGCGCGCGTTCGTCCGGTTGGTGGCCCTTTACTTCACCAGCCGGGCGTGCGGGATTCTGACAATTTTCAACAGGGCGCGAGCTTTGATGAGTGAAACTAACACTGGGTGTCGTACTACCGGCGATGCTATCGTGTCTTCTAGGTCTAGGGTTCTCACCACGGGTCCTCCTCCGGGGTCGGCGCCCTGCTCGGCGGTGGAACCCAATCGTCCAGCTCGAGCACGGCCTGCAGGTCCGCCCGTCGTGTCCTCGCCCGCGCGGTCCCCGGCGCGAGCTCCACGGGCTGCGGCGGTTCGGGCCAGTGCCCTTTCCGTTTGGCCTCCCTCATGGCCTCCATCCTCTCCTCCTCGATCTTCCACGGGGGTTTGTACTCCCTCCGTCGCGTCATCTCGCGGTTCGCCCCGTCGCTGTTCGCCCTCGCCGCCCGCCCCGTCCGCCTCAGGCCTTTGCCCATCTCCTTCGTAGTGGCCTTGGTCGACGGCTGCCAGGCGCCCGAGGTCGAAACCTTGGCGAAGGCGATTGACGTGGAGTATCCCGTCTTGAGAAGCGCGTCGTCCATCACCGCGCGTTGGCTGGCGCACGGCGCGACATGCCCAACGGCGGTATCCAGCAGGTTACGCGTCGTGTGCTGCTGCAGGTGGCGGTTGTAGGTGCCGTAGTTCGGGGTCACGCTCTGGTCCCATCTGCTGCCCCTCAGACCAAGTGGATCGGGTCCTTTGTGGGTGGCGCGCACGTCCCTCCGCGCGGTCGTCGCCGCCTCGGATACCTTCGCGGTCCCGAAGGCGATGACGTCGGAGCGGTAAGTGATCACGCCGGTGTGGCCCGGCGTGCGCATGAAGCTCTCGGACCGACCCATCTTATTGACCGCGTCCCAAGAGCTCTAATCGATCGACGTCCCAAATTTGGAACCGCGATTGATGCCGCCTTTGACGCGCCCCGAGACACACTACGCCCGGTCCCAACGCGCACTCGACGCCCCTTGTGCGTGTGTGACCGAGGGTACGGTCTTCACCCGGCGCGTCCGGCGGGAATCCCGACCGAATGTGCCACGCACGGGGAGAGTGTCTGGTGGCCGGTTGCAGATCCGGGAAATGTAGGGGAAGTTGGGCAGATGTGGAAAAGCGAGTCGCCACAAAAGCCTGGGTCCAATCGGGGGTGTCGATCGATTTTGGCAAACAGCCGATTTCTTTTGTCCGGAATGAGAGCCCGCGCAGATCTGAGCGTTCGAGTGATTCCATTGGCTGTTTGGTACGTACCACCAATCGAGTGATCGCTCGGTTAACTGAATCGAAGATTCGCTCGCGTCGCGTTGGGCCTCACAGAATAGTCCACGTATGTTTTCCGCCCTGGAACAACCGCCATGCTACGATTGCGCTGCGGTTCGGGTTTTGCCCCTCGACCCGCACGCCGTGTGCGCACAACACACACGCGCACGAACCCTCCGAGGTCGTCGCAAAACGAGTGCATCGGACGTCGTCGACGTGTTGATCGCCTCGCCCCTCGCATCGGTTGTCGGATCGCGCAAAGGCGCCAACCCGTCGAGACCAAAACTTTGAACCCACGGTCGAGTCACGGTCGAGGTTTATCACCTTCGCGCGGATTACCACCCGGTCGCCACGCACTAGAACGCCATGTCCGCGTTTTGCGCGCCCCACCAGGCGCTCTCCGCGCGCGTGACCGTGCGCGGCACCGCCGCGTCGTCGCGCGTCAAGTCCCGCGTCGCCCTCAGGTCCAAGCCCAAGGTGACCACCCGCGCGGCCATCAGCTCTCCCGTCTCCGATGACGCCGAGCCCCCCAAGCAGAAGCCGAAGACCGAGGCCGTGCGCGTAGGAGGAGCCAACCCGCTGAGCGCCGCGTACGCGATGCCCACCAACGACAAGCCCAAGGGTGAGCCCGTGCGCATCAAGATCGACGATCAGTGGTACGACGCACGCGGATGGGCCAAGGCTCACCCCGGCGGTGAGCGCTGGATATGGTTCTTCGACGGCCGCGACGCCACCGACGCCTTCTACGCCCTCCACTCCTACGGGCCCAACGGCAGCAGCAAGGCCGCCGACAGGCTCGCCAAGCTCCCCAAGTGCGACGCTCCCCCCGAGAAGGAGTACAAGGCTCCTTCCCCGAGCGAGTACGCGGCGTCCATGAACTTCCGCGAGCTCCGGGGTAAGCTCGAGACGGACGGCTTCTTCAAGCGCAACGTGTTCAAGGAGGCGTGGGCGTTCATCCAGGTGGCCGGTCTGTACGCCGCCGGTCAGTTCTTCGCGTACTCCAACCCTTGGCTCGCGACCCTGCTGCTCGGCCTCGGTATGGTGCAGGCGGGCTGGCTGGGCCACGACTACGTGCACGGCCGCGGTCCCTTGTGCGACGCGCTGAGGTACATGCCCACACTGCTCAACGGGCATTCGGTCGAGTGGTGGTCGCAGAAGCACTCCATGCACCACACGTTCACCAACGAGGAGCACCTCGACAACGACGTGATGATGGAGCCCTTCTTCTTCCTGAGGCCCCCCAGCGAGTCTGGCCGCCCCGACCACGCCCTGAGGAAGTACCAGCACATCTACGGGTACCCCCTCCTGTCGATCATGTTCTGGCTCTGGCGGTTCCACAGCGTCGAGGGCGCGTGGAAGCGTAAGGACAAGAAGGAGCTCGTGCTCCTCGGCGTCAACTACCTCTGGCTCGCGACGTGCATGCCCTGGCAGGTTGCCATCGGCAGCGTCTTTCTCTCCGGGTTCATCGTCGCGAGCCTGGTGTCGGCGACGCACCAGAGCGAGGAGATCATGGAGTACGGCGAGGGTGCGGAGTACGTGGAGGGTCAGTTCCGATCCACCCGCGACGCGGACACGGTGTTCGGCCCGCTCGAAACCTGGATCTGGGGCGGCATGGACACGCAGCTGGAGCACCACCTGTTCCCCACCATGCCCAGGTACAACTACCACAAGCTGAGGCCCATCCTGCAGGCGTGGGCCAAGGCTAACGACATCAACTACAGGATCTCCCCGTCCACGAAGATCATCGCGGACAACTTCGCGCTCCTCAAGAAGGTCGCCGCCGCCCCCTAAATTGTTGTCGATGTCGTTTCGTTGTGATGAGTCGTTTCGTTGTAATGAGTCGTTTCGTTGTGATGAGTCGCTCGTTGGTGCCGCAAAGTCGAAAGTCGAGCACGGTTCGCGATCGAGCGAGGTGCAAGCCGGGGCGCGCGCCCCGGATATTTTTTCTTGGTAAAAGTTGGAGAGCCCCGCCCTGCAGAGTGACAGGCGCTTGGGAGGGGATTGTTGGTTATTACGCACTAGCTAGCTTATCTAATACCATTTCGCAGTTAAGCTTCAACGCACTTTCGCAACAGCGCGATTCCCGCCTTTGTCTGCCACGCTCCGACAGCCGCCCTCGCCGCGTCAGCCCCTTGCCCCGCCTCGCACGCCGCCCTGATGCTCGACGCGTGCGACAAGAGCCGGGTCGTCGATGAACCGATCTCCACCTCGTCGGTCGCGCAGTCACCCGCGATTTTTTTCATCCGTTCCGTCGCGAGCAGCAGCGCGCACAGCCCGAGCGCGACGTTCGTCTGATTTTTCAAAAGCGATACGAGTTGCCGCCTCTGATTGCTGCGCGCCTCCCTGCGTTCGGCGGCGCCCAGTAGGCGTTCGATCCAGTCCAGATACGCCGTAGACGCCGACGCGACTTCGTCGGCGGTCGCGCGAAGGGCCTCGGCGCCTGAGACTGGTCCGGGCGGCGGAGGCGGGTGCGCCGGTTCGGCGACGGCGTTTTCATCCCCGAGGACGGAACGCGCGAGCGCCGCGGCTGTGCTGTTGGGGGCATCTCCGACGCCCAGAAACGCGTTTACGATTTCCCTGAGTGTTGTTTCTTGCGACTCGGTGTCCTTTCCGAGCACACCGGCCTTCTCCGTGAACCCCGCGCGCGGTGGTAGCGTCCCGTTCTCCCCGGCGGCTTCAGAGTCAAACACGAGCACCAACGCCTCGCCGCCCGGACCTCCTTGATCCCCGTCGGATGACGATGTGAACGTGAATCGGGGTGAGGTACCCGTGATCGGTCGCATGGATCGCACGGCACCCTCCAGCGACGCACGGAATCGCACCGACGGGTGGAAGCGCGCGTGGTACCCGGCGAGGGTGGGACGAACAGTGTTAACGCGTCTCGGACCGATCCCGACCCCGCCAGCCCCTCGCTGGGAACTTCCGTCACCCCCGATGCCACCGAGCGCCCCGACCGCGACGCACATGTCCAAAATGACGAGAAGAAGGAGCCTGGCGCATGCCCCGTCCGCCCCTCGCACCCCGTCCGCGCGGTGACCAACATCCTCAAACCGCCCATCGGGATCCAGAGCGACTGACCCGTGCGCGTAGGCGGCTCGCAACGCCGGTCCCTTGTCGCGCATGAACAGGTCCTCGAGCGCGTTTCGCACCCCGCGCGGGAGCTTCGACGGCATCGCGTTCGGTCGTCTCGCGTCCGGGTCGTTCGGGTCGACGGAAGGTCGAAGGGGATGCAGGATCACGTCGTGGACCCGCGCCTGACCGAACCCGTCCAGCGTGGCGTAATACGCACCCAGCCGGGCGGTGAGTGCCTCGGGGGCGTCGTTGACCGTCGCGAACATCGTCCGCAGTGCATCCTCGAGAGCGGGGCACGCGATGGCGACGAATCGCGCGTCATCACCCCGTTTGA
>MDSX01091972.1_pt1 | contig 13437 bp, 15 predicted proteins | sample 811141 | NCBI WGS metagenome assembly MDSX01 (sample SAMN05326642, study PRJNA326480) | marine metagenome | isolation source: seawater | place: Atlantic Ocean: South East | collected 2010
ATTACTTATAATGCACATCCGTGTTCCCGAATAGCTCAGCGGTAGAGCAGTTGACTGTTAATCAATTGGTCGTTGGTTCGATCCCAACTTCGGGAGCCACTTTATCTAAATAAAGTTTTATAACTCTTCTAATTTAAATAATTATATACAAATGTAAGATTCAATGAATTCTTTTGTTTTCAATATAATCAATTGGACTTTTTATAACCCTTTGGCAATAAACTTCAAGACTTGGAATTTTGACATCAAGCTTGCTTAGGATAAATTTATTTAGCTTCATAGCTAATATATTTATTAACCCCAAATAATTGTTGATTTCAAAATCTAATACTTCTGAATGACACTCGCCTTCTTCATTCTCATTAAGAAGACTTGAACAATATCTCTCATATGCCATAACATGTTCTTTCCAATATTTAATATAATAAGTATTTAAATTTGAGAACTCTTTTACATCTGTTTCAGTTAGATTTCCGTTAGTGATTATAGACAATTCATCTAACATGAATTCGAATGCATTAGGATTTGATAACGCTTGGTCTAAAGCCTCTCTTGAGTGCTTGAAATTCATCAATATTTGCTCTGAAAGTTTTTTAATTTGTTCTCTATTATTAAACTCTGACTCTGAAATAAGTTTTGTTAATATTTCGCAACCCTTTTCAAAAAAGATATAAGATTTAATAATAAAAGCCTCCATTTCATCAGGATGAAGATAGCTCAAAAATATCTTATGAAATTCCTTTTCGATTTGTATTGTCTGTAATAGGTTTGTCTCAAAAGTCTCAGAATCAAGCAAAGATCGATCATGTTTGATGTCACAAAACTTAATACATGACTTCACAAATGTCCTTAAGGCATATAAAGCTGTTTTATGTTCATTACTAATATTAGATGCTGTAATATCTACACTATTATACATGTCAAGGGACTGCTGATACTGTTTAGTAAGCTTCATATATTCATAATTATTTATATTTTTTTTATTAGACTCATAAAAATGATCAATATCTGATGCAATCCAGTATGAGAAATTTAATTTTGTTTGAAGTTCTATGAACTCCCTATCATGCTTTATGTTTTTATTAAAAAATTTCATTATTTAACTTTAATTTTGGTTTTGTAAAAAAATTATGTGCTGTATAAATATACAGTAATATATAAAATAAACAATATGCCTAAAAAGGAATATCATCTTCTCTGCTTAATCTGTCTCCGTATCTTCGGGATACTTCATCTTTACTAAAATAAAACTTCATAAAACCATAATAATTGTCATTTTGTTCTCTTTGTAAATTTACATAATAAGCCTTAAGAAATGGATCTTTACAATTCTTAATAAAGTAGGCCTTCATTGTAAAATAATGAAACCTTAAAACATCCTCATGCTTCGTAATTAAAAGATTACGGTCTGTATTAACTTCATAATTTGGAACAATTCCCATGCTTATTGGATGAAAAATAAAGTGCTCATGTGAATGAGGTTCTCCAAACCTATAATCTCTTTCATAAAACCAATTATTATTATAATAACAATGATTATCTGTACGATTAAATGCTCTAAAGAAATTTCGAAACCTTTTATAATTGAAATCAAATTTTAATCTCATAACTAAAATTCTTTAATTGTTATTGTTTTTTTTCTAATGGAATAAGCATCTTTTGCTGGAATTACTTTTTCTGGTTGTGCTTTGTAATTAATTAGGCCCCAGTTTAAATTAAAATTTTTAAGCCTGGCATGAGTATGATTTCCCATTGCTTCTTTAAGTTTTTCCATGCACATTTCTTTATGCTGTTTTGCTTCTTTGATAACTCTATCGCATTCCATCGATTGTTTTGCATAAATTGCTAATGATTTATCAAGAATCTTTATTTTTTGATTATCTTTTATGTTTTTAGCATTCTCAGTTGTCATGATTAAGTTCCCATAGATATATCAAGCAAAGATTCGCTCACTTGAGAAAAGCTCTCAATATACATAGTTCTTTGAGGATTAATTAATGAGATTATTTCATCGGCAGCTGTGTAAACCGACTTAAGGTCATATAATCCATTGATTATTTTTACCTTATTTTTTGATTTAGATTGATTAGAATCAATCTCCCAATTACTTATCCATTCGTCAAGCGCTAAAGAATATTCTCCATCAGGAAATTCAGATCTAATAGTATATGGAGGCACAATTTGACCCCAAGAATTCGACATTATTTCATAACATTCTTCCCTTACTATGCACCAACAAGACTTATATTTATATGATGCAAATTCTATATTTTCATTTATTATCCTTTGGAGATTCATTATGTAGCTAGTCTGTGGTTGAATTCCTTTGAATTTTCTACATTGACTTTCGCCAATGAATGCATATTTGTGACTAAAATCTGCTTCTTCTTCAAGTAATTTAGCCACTTTGTCAAAGTTGTATTTTTTATACTTTTTTAATGTTTCCTTCTCAAGAAATTCCATATATTCATCTAACTCTTTACCTTGTAGGGCTTGCATTGGTTCCAAATTATTATTTTTCATATCTATACCTTTATTTAATTAATGAAATAATTATTAGTAAGGTATGCGACAAAATGCGTCGTATAGGAAATTGATTTTAAAAGTTAGATTAGCGAATGTTCATGCATGCCATCAAACAGCTCAGCATATTCACACTGCTTGTCGCCTTTAGGTCCAAAACCTGAATCAGCATGATCTGGACATTTATCTTGATACAAACAATCTCTTAGTTTTAAGATTGTGTTTTCAACCCAAGAATCATCTGCTTCGTACGAAATTAACTGAACTTCAAACCTCATATTAGCTTTATTTAAAGTGTCGTCTAGCATTCCATCCTCGAAATGCTGATCACCGTTTACGTATACAAAATAACCTGTGTTACTTACATTAAAACCTTTTTGTCGAAGTATCCATTGATACATATCCATTTGTCTTTTATAAGCCTCTTTATATACTCCGTTGAGTGTTATTTCTGCCAATCCAGTAGATTCTTCGTTTCTTCTTCCCGCTGTACTTTTGTAATCAACCACAAAAATCTCATCTGTAGCAGGGTCATGCCATACATCATCTAAACCCCCACCAATAATTAAATTACTTGATTCATGATTCACTCTTAAACCCAATTGCAAAGATTTGGTCCACGTCTCAAACTCATCATGCTTAAAAGGAACTAAGTGTCCTAATCCATTTCTTTCCATAAAAGGATGAGGTTTTTGTATTTCCCTGTATTTATCAAAATCTTTTTTTAATAGTGTGTCAGTTGCTGTATTTAGAAGAAAACCTGGCATTCCAGGAAACTTGATACCTTTTACACGATTCATCCAAAAGCATGCTGGACAGTTCATAAAGCTTTGTATTTGGGAACGACTTACCTCATAAGGCTCTGGATGGTCTGGTTTGAATGTTCCTCTATGTCTTGGCATAAAATATAGATTAAGGATTAAAATTATTTTTTACAACCTTAACGTCATCAGAATTTAAAATATCTTTCAAAAATTTATATCCTTCTATTGATTTTTCTTTCTGCAAAGCTTTTAAAAGGACATCATCTGGTTCTGTAACAATATCATAAATAAAATCAAACATATTTTTATATGGATGTTCGCCATGTGTTATTAGAGGCATTGTTAAGTAAAAACCAAATTTACTGGCAGCTAAAAAATGCCCATCTATGCCAATATGAATCGCAACATTATTTTTTGTTGAGGATCTTCTATTTTCTAAAATATACTTATAGTCTGATATGTACTTTGATGAATATAGAGTTGAGCCACCCATAATAGGTTTCATAGGCAGACCTTGAACTAAATTTCTGATTGAAGGATATGTTCCATCAAAGAAATTAAATTTAAAGCTTTTATTATTTAATAAAGCTATTAATTTAGTTCTGCTGGATTTAATTTTAATGATTTCATTTCTATTTTTAGGACTTCTTGAGAGTTTTACTAACTCTCTTAATTCTCGAAATGGTAAAAGAATATTTTCACAGGAAGAAAACCCTTTTTGATCCCATAAATAAATTAACCTATGACCATCAGTAGCTATAATATTTATACCACCTTGATTGGCAGGAGTTATAAAAACACCATTTAAATACTCTCTCCAATCTTGTTTAGATGCAATAGATGATGCAGCATAAAATAAACTAGCATTTATGTGAACTTTTGCATCTTTGTATTTTTTTTGTAGGCTCTTATTCATTATAAAGACTTTAATAACCGTAATCTTCAGTTGAAATTCTTACAACCTCTCCAAAAGGAAAGTGCCTAGACTCAAGACCATCCTTGCATACAAGCCACATAGTTGGATCTATTGGTTCTTTGGTTGGAAAATCACCGTAACCATCAGTAAAGTATATTGATACCCTATGAGATCCAATTAGATTGTTATCATTTTTTTCTAAATATTTAAAAAAAGGTTCAAAGCTTGTGCCACCTCTTCCCATAGCTTTTGGTATCTCTTCAATTGATTCAATTGGATATGGGCCAAAAAGTTCTGTATCTCCGTAAAATAAATTACATTTAACGTGAGGATAAGACCTAAGAATACCTTTTAGCTCGGCAAAAAATTGCTCTAACAATCTATCTGATACTGAGCCACTAGTATCAATACAAACAGAAACATTTAAAGCTTCAGTCAATAGGCCTTCTAGATATAGTCCTCTATAAAAAAATCTTCTATCAAGATCATCAAAATCTGCAGGAGTTTTGCCAACATACTTCCATAATGCATGTCGCCAATCTACTTCGGGTTCAAGAATAGACTCAATTTCAATTCCCATACCAGCTGGGATAGTTCCTTGGCTCTTATTATTTGAATCAAATTGATCTGCATTTTTTAGGACTTCTAGTTTATCCCTCCAAAAACTTTCAACTTCTTCTATTTCATCTTCTGTAAGTCTTTTGCCCTCTTCATTTTTTTCGTTCTCCTTTTTCTTTTGATCTAGAATATCTAAAAACCAACTTTTAAATTTAATTTTTTTATATTTATCATCTTTTAAAAGATCTTCATATATATATTCAACAGATTTATCTGTATATTTTTTATTAGAAACAGCTCCGTCAGGTAATTTAAATTTTGTATTTCTAAGAATTAGATCATTAACAACTATATCTGCAGCGATATTCCATATGAATGGATCTCTTTGACCTCTTCTCGTGACATGTAAAAGAGCCATATGCAAGACTTCATGTAATAATAATGCATTTTGTTCAGAGGATTTTAACGAGCTTAAAAACTTTTCATTAACAAGTATTTTTTTGCCATCAGTAGCAGCTGTGTCAACAGATTGGTCTGCATAAATCTTTGCAAAAAGCATAAGAGCTCCAAAAAACTGACACTCTCTTTTGACCTGAATAATGCATTTTGAAATAATATCGTTAAACATTTTATGCAGCTAACATTTTTGAAAGTTGCTCTGCAACACTCATAAGTTTTTTATTAGCAATTATCATGTCGGTTAATTTAGAAACTTCTTTTGAATTTTTAGTCTTCCAAATCATACTCACATCATATGAACACTGGGTTAGCCATTCCATTGAACTCTTTTCTTCAAGATATAAAAATGCATTTTTAACTTCATCAACTGTCTTTGCTCTTACCGCAAGTGCACATGTAAGTGCATAACGTGCAGAAAGATCTTCAGGAAAATCTGGTTTTACTTTTCCTGAAAGAATGGGTTCAATTTTTGGGAGATTAGAGTAAACCTTACAAAAACTTCTAAACTCACTTGCAGAAGCAGAACCTATTGCAGGATCAATGTCCAATTTAGCATCTAATAATTTATTTGCTATATCCCAGCTTCTTGGTGAAGGCCAGGAAGGCGAGTTCTTATCAATTTTATGTAAAAGCTTTGGTCTGAAATTTAAAAATGAAATGATCCGATCATCTATCTGATGTTTTAGAGCATATTCTTTAAACTCATCTAGACCACTATTAACTTCCAAGTGAATAAATCTATTAGCAAGAGGAGCAGGCATATCAAATACAGCTGCAAAGTCTTCTTTGCGATTACCAGCACTCCAAATAAACCAACCATCGGGAACCTTATAACTACCGACTTTTCTATCTAGGATCAATTGTTGTGCAATGCCCTGAACTGCAGGAGGGGCCATATTTATTTCATCTAAAAATAATATACCATTACCTGAGGTAGGTAGAAATTCAGGCGGATACCAGCAAGCTTGGTTATTTTTAGAATCAGGCACTGGAATCCCTCTCAAATCTGTTGGAGCAAGTTGACTAATTCTTAAATCAATTAATTCAATATCTTTAGCTTTAGCAACAGCTTCAACTACCGATGATTTACCTATTCCTGGAGGACCCCATATCATGAGAGAGGAATGTATTTTATGTTCAACTATTTTTTCTAAATATGTTGATAATTTCTTAATAGATAGTTTTTTCATAATTTCTCCTTATTTAATTATTTGGGTATACTATGATTGATACATGCGACAATTAATGTCGCAACAAATTATGGGTAAAACAAAAAGCACAGAAAGTATTAGAAGAGGATTTCATATCCTTGAGATGATGACTGATAGGCCAATAACTCATTCGCAAATTCGTGAAAAATTAATTAATAATTATGGAATTGAGGTCAATATTCGAGATATTGAAAGGCAAATGTGGACTTTAACAGATATTTTTCCAACACGAATAGAAGTAGATGATTCAAAAAAACCTTATACCTATAAATTACCAAAAAATCATAGAAAATTTTCAAATATGAGCCCAATGGAGGCAGTATGTCTTGAGTTGGCATTTGATTATCTATTTCCACTTTTACCTAATAAATCAATGGATCCAATGAAACCATATCTTCGTGAAGCCAAAGCTACACTTCAACAGAAGTCAGCAACAAAAATGCGAAATTGGAAAAATAAAGTTTTAACTCTTAATGAGGGACTTCAACTTAAACCAGCAAAAGTAAATAGTAAAATACTACAAAATATTCATGCTGCACTATGGGACGGTAATACCGTTCTAGCATCATACATATCTAAAAATAAAGCTTTTCCAAGTAATTATGAATTACATCCAGCTGGTCTAGTTTATAGGGGAAGAATTTCTTATCTGGTCTGCTCTTTTACAAACGACACAAATAAGGTTATCTATCTTCCTTTGCATCGCTTTAGAAATATTAAGCTGCTTGATGGTAAAAGTATTCATCGAAATAAAAAAATAAAGAATTTAGCTAAAAACCTTATGGGATTTAAATTGCATCCAGATAAAATGTCTATTGAATTAAAATTTTCTAAGATGGCTGGCTCTCATCTTTATGAAACCAAATTAACTGAGGATCAAAATATCAGTGTTACCAGAGATGGTTTTATAAAAGTAAAGGCGAGAGTTACTGACGATATGGAGTTACGTTTTTGGATTAGAGCCTTTGGAGATTCAGTTGAAGTGTTAAAACCTAAGAAATTACGTGATGAATTTAAACAAATATCAAAACGCATGGTGAAACTTTATGAATAAGGTTCAAATTAATTCTATTGAAGCCGTAATACTTTTTATTCTCTATATATGCGCACAAGATGACATAATTGCTGAAGAGGAACTTGAAGAGCTTGTATTGGAATTGCCATTATTACAAAAACTCTATTTCGATTTTTATGGTGAGTTTATTGATGAAGATCTTGTTTTATTATCCAAAGATATGGCAAAAAAATTAATAGCAAATCATAATTTGATCGGTTCTAAAATTAGTTCAGATGAAAAAGCTCTCTTCTCAAAATTATTAACGGATCCTAGATTACAAGATGTGGCCTTAATGTCTGCAAGACATGCAGCCAGCGCTGATAGTCTTCACAAGCTTGAAAGCAAAAAATTTCATTACTGGTCGAAAGCTTGGGGCTTATAAAAGCATCAATCTAAAAAATGCTTTTTCATTTTAGCCAGTAATAATACATCATTCTCTAAAGATCGATTTTTCCAAATCTCATATAAACATCTTCTTATTTTTTTACTTTTAAAGCTAACAACCATTTTTACAAGTTGTTTGTTGCTGTAAATATCACTCCAATCATTGTCAATGTCATAAAAAGGATTGTCTTTATCTATAGACTTGTTGATCTCATCTAATTTAATGCATTTACTAACAGCGTTAACAAAGTAACTTGGTTGGTTTGCAAGCTTTTTTTGAGCATGCCTTATGGCAAATGGAGTGTTATTTAAAGCTGTTGTTACGATAGTTGTGTCAGCCTTTAAATTAAATGCTGCATGTTTTAGACAATGCCCATTGATTTTCACTGCTTCTAAAACGTAAGTATATGATTTCTTAATTCTAGGTAAGCAATATTCAAATGCATTATGGTTTGTTTGTATAATTTTTTTAAATAACTCAATTTGTTTATATTGTCTAAAAAAAAGCTTTTCAAGACATTGTGGAGCTATAGCAACAATCAAAAAAAAATATGGGCTATTAACAACCTTATCTGATATTGTTGCAGGAAAATTAAAATGTCTATCAATATCTAAAATTATTCTCTTATAGGCTTCATATATAAAGCTTGGATTCTCCCATAAATCCATTGGTAAATATTCTTCATAATAGTCTGGAATCCCACTCTCATACACCATATAAGCATTTGCAATTTCAAGTTTCCAATTATTTGGAATATTTCCAAAATCAATAGCATAGAAAACTGTATTATGCAGATCATCATTCATCTCCTGATAATTTTCATAAATATAAGTGTCTGGCCCTATCTTTAACAAATGGATGCCTCATCTAAAAAAACTATTTCTTCTTGGAGTAGCATTTTTTTTGCTACTTGTTTATGTGAATTAGCAACTTCTAAAATATCAATGTCATCTTCTTTATTAGATTTGCTATAAAGCGTTTTGAAGTGCGTGTAACACATTCTTCTTGCATTGAGATTTAATTTACTAAAATCTATCTTTAAAAGATAATTAATATTTTTTTCTAATGTTATGAGTTTTGGTTTGGCATTTATTGCTTTTACATATAAACATTTATATCGCCTTTGTTTGATTAAGCTATTGGTATAAATCTTTTCTGGATCTTTTCCATTTTTTAACAGTAGTTTGATACCTTTTGCATTGAGTAAGGGGTTTCCTTTTAATCTATTTAAAAAACCAATCTTATATATATAATCAATAATTTCTGAGTCTCTTAAAATTTGCTTAGGAAAATATCTGTAACAATTTATGTCTTTCCGCAAAGCAAGGTAACAAATTTCTTTATTGATCTTTACTGAATAATTAAATAGCTCAAAAGCAGATGCATCTTTTTTAAACGATGCCTTAGCAATATCTAAATCACTTCTAAGTATTGCTGGAGCTTTATGAATAAGCTTCGCTTGTTTCCAAATATATTTATTATTTTTGCTAAGAATTGCAGCCATCAATAATGATTTCTTAGCTCTTAATTGTGGTGGTAGAAGTCCATAAATTTCAGGAGAAATATTTAGAGCAAGAATTATTAAAGATAAGTTGCTTTTATTAAGTTGAGGAAAATTTATATCAAAAATAATTTTAGGCATTTTGTTAATTATTAATTGTAATAAATACTTATCGTGTCTTAATTCCTGAGGAATAAGTGATAAAGTGAAATCTGAAAAGTTGCTTCTATTAAATTTAAAGACATTGATAAGAAATTTTCTATCATTCTTAGTGGCTCTTTTGATATATTTTAAATTTAAAATGTTGTACTTAACCCCTTTATGAGCAATTTTTTTATTATTTCTTAACCTTGATGACACATACTTGAAACCGTAATTGTTATACCTATGCTTATATTGATTCATCATATATTTAATAAGTTCTTCATTATCTCGAAGATCTTTTGATGCGTATTGAATATATTGAGTCCTTTTCTTTATAGCTTCTTTTACCACTTTGGGGTCAGAATGAAATCTTGTTAAATATTTAAAAATTGCATGATCATTGGCTATAGCATTGATTGCTTGATTGCGGTCTACAACTTGTTTTGCTTTCTTTCTTAAATGATAAATTGATATCAGTCTATTTATAAATTTCTTAAGAGGATTATTTCTAATAAAATCTAGAATCAGAACCATAATTATGATTGGTGAAAAAACTATCATAATTAGAAAAGCAGATATCAATTCGGCAATAACTAAAATCGTATGACCAAATGAAATTTGTGCTTTCCTAAACCCTGATTCGCCCAAGAAGAAAACTATTAATGACTTAATTGGTGCAACTAAAATAATATTATTAGTCTTCATGGGTATTGTTTCTTTGAAACAAATCTCTTTCAAAAAAATCAATTGCTTTTTCAACTCCTGCTATCATTACGATCTTGAAAAAAATAATTGAAGCAAATATAACTAGAATTAGCCACTGGATCTCATTAAATCCGATTCCAAGGTCTATCATTAGATAGCAAGTGATAATTGAATCTCTTCAGGAAACAAGTCATCTTTGTTAGAGTTGTTTACTGTTTGTTTACTTGGAAAATTAATGGCATCTTTGGTCATATGCTCATAGTGCCCTGTTTTAATTCCAGGTAGTTCAAGTTGTAATTCTTTTTTTTCTAGGTGGTTATTTTCCATTTTTTACTCCCTTTATTTATTGATATGAAGTAATACTAATTTCTACGTACGTCATTTAATGACGTATGCTTAAATTTTTAAGCTGCTTTGTTATTAGGATTTACCTGAAGAAGTTTTTGTTTGATTAAAGCATTTTCTAAAACATCATTAGTTTTAGATTTTTTGAGGTATTTTTTATATATGACCTTTCTTGCAATCGGGTGTAAATTTTTAGTATCTAATTTTTTCAACTCAGCTACTGATAAATGTTTCGCATATTGCGGTCTAATAGCTAGTACCCAATCTGTAATTTCTGGATCTGTCTTAAATGAAGAACTCAATTCTTTAAATAACTTATGAGAGCCCCTATGAGACAAAGATCCACTAAGGGCATTTTTTATAAATAATTTATTATTCCTCAATGCTGCAGGAAGACCTCTTAAATCACCACTGTGAATAGTCACTCTATTATAATTCTTTAGAAATTTTTTGAATTCACCATCATGATGAATAAAATAATTAAAATCTATGACTGAACAAGTTTGCTCATTTGGCCAATCTCTAATAACTGATTTTGCAAGAGTTAAATTTTTCCTATAAAAATCACCAAAAATCTCCTGCATATAATATTTACAATGACCTATATTTTGATGTTTTTTAATAAAATTATTAATCTGGTTTTTATTTAAACACTTCATATATTTACATAAATCCTGATGATATAAATTTTTAATTAAGCTCGGATATTTTTTGATGTAGTGTTTTTTTTCTTTATGAGTTAGTTCTCCAATTAAGTCGCCTGAGAAATAATTATCATTGTGCGAACAATGAATAATGCGATCTGTTACGTATTTTCTAATTCTGCCTTTTAGTAAACTGTGATGCGTTGAAACTCTTCGGTATTTTCTTTTTATAAATAGGTGTTTATTTATATGTGCTAATGACCTCTTAGAAAGTTTCGATGAACTAAAATCCTCTATAGTTAAACTTGCAGATGATGCTAAATGGCATAATATGTCATTGTCACGTCTTAATTCGTAGGAAATATTTTCTAACAGCTTCTTTCCACTTGTTCTTTGCCAATGCGATGGCTCAATACTTATTTTTTTTATAGCCTCTAAAACTTTAGGTTTTGAAAAGTGCCAATTATTAATAGGATTTGCTTTTACATTTTCTTTTGGGGTATTTAAAATATTTGCTCTATATTTGGCTATTTCGAAGATGTCGGTTGTTTTTCTATTAAGCTCACTTGTAAACTTCTTTAAAATATACTCACGAACCTTAGTACTTAAATTTAATTTAGAAAAATTAATATTTTTATAGTCTTCAAAGACTAGATTTTTAAAAACAATATCTGGATTTCTTGAAAGAATATAGTTGAGTATTTGAATATTTTTTTTTAGTTTTTTTGGCAAGAATTCATATGCATTAATATCACCATATATGCTGATTAGTGCATTTTTTTTTATACATTTATTACTATAAATTAAATGCTTATAGAGAGAAGGCTCTTCTTTAAGTAATTTTACAAGCTCATCATTTAGATGCGTTTTTTTAATATTAAATTCTTTAATATGATATAAATTTAATTTACCTTTATTCATTCTTGCTCTTCTTATATAAGCTTTAAATATATCTAAATCGCTTTTAAATTTTTTAGGTAAATCATCAGGGCTTGCATTAGTTTCAATTGCTAGCAGAGCTATCCCTTTATTGTTTTTTACATATTTTGATGAATATTCGTATGTCCAACCTGAGCTTATCTTTTTCTTTTTACATATTTTTAAAATAGTTTCTATAAAATCAGGATCATCTCTCAGCTTGGCTGGCATATAGCTCATGCCCTGAATGCCATAATTAGAACTTAGTAGCTTGATAAAAATTTCTCTATTACTATTATCAGACTTGCACCTTTTAGACAATCTTTTAATTAAGTCTGGATAATACATCACTTGGTTTGATAATTTTTCAAGAATATTTTTTTCTTCTAACAAGTGAAAGGGTATTCTATCTAAATGAATGTGGTATTCGAACTTATCTCTCTTAAATAACTCATTGAGCTGTGATCTTGTTAAAACATTTGTGTTCACAAAAAGTTTTTCATCTTTATTTTTACGCTTATTAATGCATCTTGACATGCTAACTCCTACTTGCTTTTTGTATTAAATTAATTCGTAAATGCGACGTTTTGAGACGCAGGGTTGCAAATTTCTTTTTTTATACTTGCAATTTCTAATACATCATTAATGCCTTTATATTTAATCCATCTATCAAATAAGGCATTTTTAGCTGCTGAATTTAAGCCCTTGAAAATTTTTTTTGAACAAGATTTGTTTGTAATTGGGTATATCTTTGCAAGCTTTGGATCAATATTTAGAGCTTTTACATAAATAGACCTATAGAGCTTAATATCGTTATTTCCATATTTAAAAATATTAACGTAATCGGCTTGATCTTTCCCTTTAACATTGTGTGTAATAACTCTTACTAGTTGTCCAACTGAAAGAATTCCCTGTTGAAGAAAACTTGCAGGATGAACTCCTTTGCATTTAAGAGCTTTGAAAGCCTTAATAGCTAAATCAAGAAACTCTGCATATATCTCTTTGGTATATTGATCGGCATGCCAATATGTAATTTGAACATATTGAAAGTTTTTATAATCTAATTTTATGGCTGTCTCAATTACGCTATGGAAGTTTATTAGAGTGTGTTCGTCAAAAGGAAAATATTTAAAGGTTTTTGGATTTTTATTTATAATATCAGTCCATCCAGCTTCGTCTAATACATTTTCATTACATAGCTTTTTTGCAAGGTGCGTTATATTCTCTGCTGAAAGAACATTGATAAACTTTTTGATTATTTTGTTCGCATTTAGATTACACCCTGTCAAAGATTTAAATTTACAAAT
>MDSX01021766.1_pt1 | contig 13436 bp, 10 predicted proteins | sample 811141 | NCBI WGS metagenome assembly MDSX01 (sample SAMN05326642, study PRJNA326480) | marine metagenome | isolation source: seawater | place: Atlantic Ocean: South East | collected 2010
ACCCGTACCGTTAACGGTACGGGTCAGGGCGGGTCCGAGTCGACTTAGGCTTCAAGTTGAAGTCACGGTGGTTTCGGCTCTAGGCTAGGTCGGGTCACGTGATGCCCGAGAGGGAGAGAGAGCCTGGGTGAGGGGGAAGGGATTTCTAGCCTACTCGGAGGGGCGATGCAGCTCGTAAATTATACTACCGCAGGTACCGTAGGCAGGCTGAGTTACTACCGTGGTACCTACGGTAGTAGATGATAATCAGGGTACAAGTATCTAAGAAAGAAGACGACAACTTAACGCGAAGGCGACATGGCCTCACACGTCCCTACTGTTTCGATTGGTAATTACAAGGGCGTAATGTTGTGCAACAGGCCATTCGTGGGCCTAGCTGGCACATCAAAAACGGTTAATGCCTCAGCTAAGCAAGCCTTCGTCTGTGGGCAGGTTGGCGGCAAGCTGGGCACAAACGTGCCAATTTCATCGAAAGGATCAAAAGCAGTGCAATGCGATTATGACAGACCGGAGAAAGAAACTGCCCTGCGACGGCATCGAAAGTGCGCCAGCTTCGTGTTGACATAAAAACTTTTACTTGGCGGGTCTAGGTGGCTAGCAGACCTTCAGGCCACAAAAGAACAACTTGAAAAACAGTACCTCGAGGTTACAGCGAGGCCTTGAGCTTTCAGGGCATGCGGCGTCTTACATAATGTCTGAACATGTAAAAAAGTAGTATTTCCATGTCAGGACATTCAAGTAAAAGAATGCCGACACAAAAGGTTCATGGAACGCCAAGCCAAGATGCGTGCGATCATCCGTAGCGCCAAAGTAGTGGAATGCTCAAACTCGCAGCAGACTAATGCCAGCGACTACCTAGTGAACGAGACAAATACACAGAATGAAGATGCCAAACACACGGCCAAGATCGCAGAGGAAGAGGAAGAGCTTATTTCTAATAGGCCCATGTGGGCATTGACCGAACAGCAGGCGGAAAAGGCGACACATTGCATTGGTGTGGCAGAGGTTGATAAGTTAGTGGAATTTGCCAACTCGCTAGACTTCGAAAAATATATCAACGACACCGAGGTGTCGTCACTGATCGAAAATGTGCGTGCTCGTATTACCGAGCTTGAAGCAGCGCACGAGACAGCAACAAGACTGCCTGAATTCAAAAGTGTGGAGAAATGCGATGAATTTGCCAAGTCAGAGGGAGGCCAATCTGCTGCGCCCGAAAAGGATCAATCAAACCCTAATACTCAAGACAATTTGCTGTCGATTGCACGCACTGTGCTCAAGTCAGATGCAGGCAAAACCGTTGGGTCGATTCATTCGCGTAAGTCATTGTCTGCCGTCGCAGAACGCTCCAGAACTGCATTAGAGGATAATACTAGTATGGCTTGTGACGCGGCAGTTCCAAAACCCTTGGTAATGACTCACTCAGACGTCACGGGCCGTTGCTTAGATGGTAAGCCTAGCATGTCGAGCCTTCCATACATGCACAGAAACCCAGCCGTGTAGCTTGAATCCGCCCCCTCCCTGTTCTTGGAAGGTCAAATTTTGCGATGACTAAAAACCAGGAACTAGCCCAGGATCATTTCCAGGTTGATAGAGGTCACGCGTAGTGTGATTTCCTTGCAAACGGCGTTCAGGAACCATTGTGGCCGATCGGGTCGTTGTCACGGCGGAGGGGGCCGGTTGGGGGCCGGGCGGCGCGGAGGGGGACGTAGATGCCGTCGCGGCAAGTTGGGTAATTATGACGGGAATAAAGTTTTTGCGTGGTTGACAGCCGAAATTCAAGTAGCTTGCCGCAACGCCGCGGCAGCGCGGCCATCTACGCGTCTACTACGCGTAATCTACGCGCCTTGCACCTGGGCGTCACGGTTGCGCCCTCCTTGGTCACTGCTGTGCCTGGGCGCGGGAATCATGATCTAACTCCGCGCCGACCTAGCGGAGATAGGAAATTGCCAAAACCTGTGAGTCAGGTCCACCATGACAGGCCTGGGCCGGGCAGCCTGAGGGGTCACCGTGACGACTCGGATTTTCCGGCGACGTGACTGTGACCCTCACTGTACCAGTGGCATGATGCCATCGTGACTTGAATTTTGAAAATGCCAGTAACTGCCCTCCGTACAAGAGGTTTCAGTTCATGATAACCTGCCACTGGCAGTGGTCAAGTCCTCATGATACTACTTTCTACCACGGTGCTAACACATGTTTAAATATGGCGGGTGTACAAGATTTTTTTGTGAACTGTATATCGGCAATATCTGGTGTTGCTGTCGATGCGAAAACTATTGACCTGGACGCCTTTGCCTCCTTCCTCAACGACCCTGCTTGTCTATTGTTGCGAGCCAAAGTGTATGAAGGTGGTGACTTAGCTCTGTCGACAACCATCTTGGCGCCATTCGAGGACAGACCAATCGTACACGAGGTACAATTTCTTCTTCATGTTGCGGAACTTCGGGCAGGTTAATCTATTTCAGGTTGCATTTGTGAAGCGGTGCTCCCCAATCCTGAACTATAGCCACCTAGCATCTAAAATCCAAGCGCCCGCGCCCGCGTTATCCAACTTGTGGGTGCGACCAAGCCATGAGTTACTTGCTCTGTAGGGTTTCGCTGGGGGCCGACGGGCTTGTTTCATCACTTCATAGCACACTGAAAGGACTTTATTGCCCCATAATGCTACAAAATTCAGCATCTACTCTCATACCTAGCCATACAGCTGAGCTTCTGTCTGCCCTCGAAATGTCACTCCACAGCTCAATGCATAGCCATATACTGAGCACAGAAACAGAAGACCGCCATGAGGTGAGGAGAGGAAACTGTTGCTGAATGTGCACAACAATGAGGTCTCTTGTCGCATAGGCATTAGCCCTGGGCTCATACAGCAACATAATAAATCTTGAGGACGAAATTAGCTTCTGGGAACAGGCACAGCCAACGAAAGTGCTGGACGGTGATTTTATCTTTGGCATATGCAAGGCCCTTAAACCTCTGCGAAGGCACCTTGATATTATAAGCGCTCCGTCATGGCAGGAGGTCGCAGAGTTTGTGGACGAGGGTAGAGACACCATCAGCGACATCTGGCAGCAAGAAGGGCGTCACAACATTGTGTCTTGACTCGGCGCGTTTTTTGATATTGAATCTGAACCTCCCTGGGCAGGTATCCTCAAAGTCGCGTGGAGCACCTATTTAGTATCGTGGGTTCAGCGATAGCCACTAGCATGCAAAAAAAGCTCCGGGACCTTGATGTTTGGAAAGCACCTTTTGAGGAGGTTCAAACCGAGCTCAACTCAGGAATTGGTGTTTGCGAGCGTTGGTGCGAAGCAAGTTCAGAGCTTACAAATATCTGGAAGGAAGGTACAGACGTCCGTCTGTGGGAGGGTGTCGATTACCATGATAAGTATGTTTTGAGCCTGAGTTGTCGATTTAAAAAAGTTTTGGACTTGAGGCGAACTTGCAAGGAGATACACAGACTCCAGATGGACCAAACGGACACTGGGCTTGAGCCAAGCGGGATAGGTAACGCGGAACGATCACTAATTGAGCACTTTGCTGGCATGAAGACTGTGCTCTATAATCTGAATACGGATTCCGCCTGGTCTGCTGACCGAGTTCAGAATGTACTTAAGATGTGTCACAATGAAGAACGTTGCGTAGGTCCGTGACTGTGGCGAATTTCGAAAAGTCGCTGGACCCCATCGATGCCGAAATTTCAGGCAGCTTTCAGCGTAAGATTCGTCCGTTGCGTGACTCTCCTACTGAACTTCTTAATGAGTTTCGACGCTTTCAGCCGTTGCTGTCAAGACCTGCAATCCACAAAGCCCTCACCCGCGAAAGAGAAGCTCTCCTCGGCCAGCTTGTTGATCTGCTGGATGCTACTGGGGATGGCCTCGAAACTCTCGTTCAAAGCGCAATATTATCTGTGCCCTGTTTCCTCGCACTAGTACAAAACTTGATGTATATGCAGGTAGAAAACAGGGATGAGATATTCAGCTGGCACGTGAGCGAGCATGTGAGTGGTATTTTGATTGCAAAACAGATTGCGTCACGTGTACACAACATAACAGATGGCGTTCCAGGACTGTTTGAGGACCTTTGCGATGGTAAACGCCTCCAGTTACTGGGCCATGAAATATTGACAAGATGCAGAAAGACGGAGCACGATTTGTTAAGACATTGGGTAGTCGAGGTAGAAGAAGCTTTGTCTAGTAAGGACAGTGGCATGCGAATGCAAGGCCAGCTCTTACAAATATCGCAAGGCGGTTATCTAACAGTGAACTACTCGACACGGCTTGTTCAGTTGCTGCGCGAAGTGCGACAACTGAGTGAATTGGGCATTGTTGTTCCCAGCAAGATCATAAAAGTGGCACAGGAAGGGGAAAAGTATTACCGGTTTGGGGTCATGCTGAAAAAGGTGGCAAGTTTTTTCAACAACATGGACGTACAAATTTTGAAAACACAGCGTCCTATGCTGTTAGATGCTCTCGTTTCATTTGAGGAAATGATCGAGAAGCGCAACAAAAAAAGTGGGACGATTGAGTGGTCTACACCCACAGAATGTGAGTATTACGTAGAGCGTTTACAGCAAGCGGCTATTAAGCTTGCACATGAGGCATGTCAACTCCGACACATCCATGGTACACTGGGTACCTGTGTTGTGTCACTCATGGACATTGACATGCTAAAACATCGAAGTGCCTGGAAGCAACGTTGGCAGAATATGCAAAGCCAAATAAGCGCACTTTCTGATCGATACCCCCTGGATCGTATGCGAAAATGGTTGCTGCATTGGGATTATCAGGTTTGTAAAGTTCTTGAAGTCGCATATTGTGCTGGCTTGGAAACCCTGAACAGGACACTAAAATTTTCCGACAGCATGAAAGTTGAACTTGGCTTTGTTCCCAGTTCTGAACAAAGCATTCTCCAGTTCAAACCAACGCTCGAGGAGATTCGTGCCTTATACTATCGCGAGTTAAAGAAATTTGTGTCAGTGCCAAGTGCATTCAATGGGTTAAATGGAGCAAACTCTGGGGTTTTTTGCGGTGCTAGGCCTTTTTTGTTACTGCAGTATTTCTTTTGCGCCTCAGGTATTTGTCTCTATGGCCGAGAGGAACACAAAATCACTGGTCAGGGTATATATGAAGGCGGAATTATTGTTTGCAAAGCTCGCGAATCTATTGGAGCATCATTGCGCTTGGAGTGCACTGCTGTCCATGGGAAATCTTGATACACTGATTGAGCATTGTTGCCTGTCTCCTGATTCCTATGAAGCCAATTTCAAAGCACTCCAAAATCTACGCCGTGAAGCAGAAGCCTTGTCAAACTATGTGAAGGTCGACTGCGTCTGTATAAGCTTAGGATCTCTAAAAGCAGGTCTTGAAGAGCAGTTTCAACGCGCACACGATTATCTTCGAACAAGCTTGAAAAGGACCATGCTTGATGACATCAAACAGGTTTGTCTGCTTGATCCTTTTCTGTGATGGACACACTGACGCAGGTTCACATTTATTTGAGTGAGTCCACGGACAAGCTATCGGTCCGACCGCAGTCGGTAGACGACATTGCCCTTGCACAAAAACATTGGCGCGAAATCGACAGTCACCGAGAAGAAATGCAAATCAAAAGCCACGTGCTCCTTCGACTTGGGTCAATTCTTAGTTCCCACGCCCCTGCAACGACTGAAGATACAACGGGGGTATTGATCACGGTACGGAGCCTCGAGTGTCGTTGGACGGCATTTGATGACCAAATGGAAGCATTCAGCGAGATGATTGTGATCCAGAAGGCATCGCTTAAGACGAGGCTTGAAGAACAAGTAATGGAGCAAAATCAGGCGATAGACAAATTTATTGCAAGGTGGCATGCTCTCCGACCTACAGAACTTGAACATTGGGACATCAAAAGCGTAAACAAAGCGGTTGCTGAGCTCAACCAGTCAAATCTACTGTGTCCTTTCCAGGTCGCTCACCAAGTAGATTATATAGGTGGAAGGCCCAGTTAGATGACTTCAAAGACCGAACCGCAGAGCTGGCTGAAAACTTTGTAAGCTTCAATATGCCATTACCTCCACGCTTTGATGGGCTTTTAGTAGCTGAGGCTGAAGTGATGTTGTCAGCAACGTCCTGGAACATGCTACAAAGCTACCTTCTGGAGCTAGAAGAGCTCAAGTCGCATGACTGGATTGGATTCAGGAACAATATGCATGCCTTGTATGACATAATTTCAACTTGGAGCGACAAGCTGAAGCAAATATTCGCCAATGGACGTACGGATGCTGTCATAATGCATCTTGCATCCCAACTTGAACAGATAAAAGCAGCTGTGCCAGCACTCAAGTATTGCCATGGCAGCGACTTCAAGGATGAGCACTGGAGTGCACTCCTACAAGGCAAACTCGCTTTAGGTAAAGGAGTCAAGATAGAGACATTGACAGTTGGCCATTTTATTTCCGCTTTGGATCAACTGGCAGACCCGACAATGCTGGCATTTGTTAAGCAGCTTCAAGTACAGGCCCAGGGCGAAGTTCTAATCCGTGAGGCTCTCCAAGAGCTCGCGGTGTGGTCACAAACTGCCAACCTGTCTCTTGTTGATCACGAAGAGCAAGGAAATCACACCAAGCTCATAAAAAATTGGAAGAATTTGTTTGTGGATCTAGGTGATAAACAATCCCTACTGGCTTCCCTCAAAGAATCGCAGTTTTATCGTGCTTTCGAGGATGTTGGCGAGTACTTGGTGTCCTCGATAAAATCGCTTTGCCTTATAGTAAATGTATGACTAATCGATAGGTTCGAGCTATGAGCTCAAAATGTCGAACTTAGAATTTGTACTTTACTCACTAAACACGATCCAGAGAAAATGGGTTTACCTTGAGCCAATATTTGCGCGGGGGAGTCTCCCCAATGAGGCTAGACGTTTCCGGGGTGTCGACGGAGAATTTAGGGAGATACTGTCAAGGGCTGAGGCTGACCCAAAGCTGTTATTAGCTGTGCCGAGACACAGATAGCATAGAACGGTTGGGTTACTTTACGGGCATTGTTTGGTAGGTTCAGTCTTATTGACCCACACACTCATCATGACATTCGTCAAGCCCTGGAGTCAATGATGGATCAACTAGAACGGTGCCAAAAGGCGCTGTCAAGTTTTTTAGAGGAGAAACGTGGTGCCTTTCCGCGATTTTATTTTATTGGGGACGACGACCTCCTGGAGATCCTTGGGCAGTCCACAAATCCAGCTGTAATTCAATCACACCTGAAGAAACTGTACCAAGGGGTTGCTGCTGTGCAGTTTAACGATGACAAAACGAAGATTAAGGCTATGGTGTCAGCTGCTGGAGAGGAAGTCTCGCTGGACAATGAGGTGGCAACATCCAACCGGGTGGAGGATTGGTTAGGAACCTTTACCGAAGAAATGAAATCGACCTTAGCTTCATCTCTGGCGCTGTATTTGTCAGCACTGGTGACCAGGGGCGATGCCGACCTCGACTGTTATCCGTCCCAAGTACTATGCGTCGGGGAGCAAGTGCGTTTTAGCGATCAGGTAGAATCTGCCAATTGCCAAGGCCTCGATGATATTTTGAAGAATGCCCGGTTGCAGCTCGAAGCATACACCAGACAGGATTTGACTGGTCTACCGATGATGCAACTCAAAGTAAAAGCCCTAGTGATGGACCTCATACATAATATGGACGTTCTGGGACAATTGGATCGAGCCAAATGCCATAGCCTACATGATTGGTCCTGGCGCAAGCAGCTACGATATTACATGGACAGCAAATCTATGGTTTCTGTATGCATGTCAGATGGTGTATTCTCATACTCGTACGAGTACCAAGGAAATGCAGCAAAACTCGTCCACACCCCCTTGACAGATAGGTGCTACCTCACATTGGTGCAAGGTATGCACATGGGTTTTGGCGGCAATCCTTATGGCCCAGCTGGCACTGGAAAGACAGAATCCGTAAAAGCTCTCGGAAATGCTTTTGGTAGACAGGTTCTCGTATTTAATTGCTTTGACGAATCACACCAACTCCTGACAGACAAAGGTTTTATGTTCCTCGATGAGATCAAGGCAGGCCAGGACCAAGGATTGCTGTTTGCAACTTATGATAGAGTGTCAAAGATGATTCTGTATGCGGCCACAAGCAAGCTTATCGTGAGCGTTAAAACAAACAGAAAGATGATTGAGTTCGCGTGTAACTATTCCACCGTAATACATAACGCAACAACTACTTCAACTTCACCCAGTGATGCACGATCGAATAATAGCGTGTCCCTAGTAGTGACGCCGGACCACAAGATGCTAGTCCAAGACATTATGTGGGCAAGGGAGTCCAGTCGCGCAGAGCATTTTGCTTCAAGATCACAGCGACAGGAATACTATCTGAGTAAACCTGCAGTTGAGCTCATGCGGAGTCAAGAAATTATCCAATTTTTGACCTGTGCACAGGAGGGTCTCGATGTTGACAGTAACTCGACTGGAGTTAGGGCTGCCTTGGATATGTTTGCATCTCTCGGTGTCTGTCCTGGAGACAAAGCACGGTTGGTCGCATTCCTGGAGTTCTATGGTTTCTGGCTTGTTGCTGGGTTCATTACTTACTACACAAGCGGACAGCCAAACGCCATTTGCAGCTCCACCTTCAAGCGGCAGGACATCGATTTCGTAGAAAAACGCCTCAAACTCCTGGGGGTGCCGTTTGTGACAGTTCTAGATGGCAGAGCAGGCTTGATAAAAGTAACAAATTTGTGCTATCTATCCTTTTTTTCCGCTGCCCTTAAGGAGAGCCACCCGTACACCAACAAAGCTGAAATACATCGAAACGATGAATGCAGGCGGCTCACAGTGCCGGTCGCGGGAGAAACCCAGGCTGTCACCCAGACAGCCTTTGGCGGTGTCAGTCCGAATTCTGATGCTGGAACAAAGAGTATTGAGACAATGGGCATGTGCCAGCGTAATGCAAGACCAAATCATACTCTGTTCGACATGCTGATTGGCAACATTAAACTCAGCGGGCTTCGTGTATTCCTTCGCCCACACCGGATCTCATATACGATGGTCTTTGACATTTTAAACTTAGTGACAGCAGCGCTCCAGATCCCGATTAGATTATCTTTCTCTGAATCCTTACAATGTGACCCTCGAAGCTATGATGATTTGCCGTTTCTATGCTGCACTCATGCCCGTTCGTTGCATGCCGACTCTGATCGCAGCTATTTCCAAAATTTCCAAAAAGGAAGTCGGATCAACGTCACATGCTCGAAGAAGCACGAAAACATTAGTAATTCGTGCCCCTGCCTTTTGTTGGGAAGAAAAGTAGGCTGCTGGGCTCTTCAGCTCAAAAAAGTCACTGCAAGAGCGCTTCTGGCGGGAATGTCGTTTGCAGGTGCTTATTCAAGGGCGGCCCGGGATACTATTCGAGCAACAGATTATAATATTTGCGATCAGCTTGTGCAGCTTGCATTGCATGCGGGATACTCAGTAAATTTCACGTTGCGTGGTCCCAAATCTGGCAATGTCACATGCTGGAATGTCATTTTTCGCACAAGGGCAACAATATCACCAAACAATAGTAAACGATCGATAACAACCAGAAAGGGGTCTGTGCGCGATGGGTTCGCAATGACATCAATTGCGAGGCGTGTTGAGTACAACGGACGCACCTGGTGCGTCAATATTCCCCAGCATCACCTAGTTATTGTGCGGAGAGCACGAAAGGATTGTGAAGGTCGAGTCGTATCAGCATCAGTGCCAACGATCCAGGCTAACTGTGACGAAGGCATTGATTTTTATAGCATGGGCCGCATTTTTATAGGTCTGGTGAAGTGTGGTGCGTGGGGATGTTTTGATGAGTTCAATCGACTGAAGGAAGACCAACTCAGTGCAATTTCTCAGCAGATCCAGGTCATCCAGGATGCAATAAAGGCAAGGGCGCCAGTACTAAGCTTAATGGGTAAAGAAATCAATGTTGATCTCAATGCGGGTATTTTTGTGACATTAAACCCTGCTGGCAAGGACTATGGGGGGCGGTCTCAGATTCCAGACAACCTCAAGGCCCTCTTTCGTCCCGTTGCCATGGGCCGACCAGATAATGAATTGATTGCTGAAGTTTATCTACAGGCAGAGGGGTTTGCACAGGCACACGCCCTCGCAACTAAGATAGTAGCTCTGTTTAGTTTGAGCAAACAGCTGCTAACGCAACAACGCCATTACGACTGGGGTCTTAGGGCACTCAAATCAGTGTTGAATACTGGAGGGAAATTTGCAATGCGAGCACGGGGCGTTGCACAAATGTCACTCGAGATTGAGGCCGGAATTTTGATTAAAGCAGTGCGTGTAAACACGCTCTCTAAGCTGACATCCGGAGACACTTCTCGTTTTCTAGCGTTGATTGGGGATGTATTTCCTGGCGTAGAGTCAAGTGACATGCCCGGCGGAGAGCTGGAAGCAGCAATTCGCGATGTGATGCAAAGTAATGCATATTCAAGAGATGAGACCCAACTTCGCAAGATGCTTCAACTCAAAGAAGCCCTAGACCAACGAATGGGCTGTGTTGTGGTGGGACCTTCAGGATCTGGCAAATCGACTATCTGGCGCCTCCTCCAGGCTGCTTTGATCAAGTGCGGTCAGGCTGTGAAGATACACGTCATGAATCCCAAAGGCATGCCCCGTCAACAGCTGCTAGGAGAAATGGATATGAACACGCGTGAGTGGACTGACGGCGTCCTGACTGATGCAGCGCGCAAGGTTGTCACAGAGCCAAATAGCGTGCGCTGTTGGATTGTTTGTGATGGCGACATTGATCCAGAATGGATCGAGTCACTAAATTCAGTTCTTGATGACAATCACTTGCTAACGCTGCCCAACGGGGAACGGATTGCTTTCGGGGGCAATATAAACTTCATCTTTGAGACACATAACGTCCGTTTTGCGTCCCCTGCCACCGTTAGTCGGATGGGTATGATCTTCGTATCAGATGACGAGATTTCTTCAAAACGCCTTGTTTCAAAGTGGCTTTTGAGTCAAGTGGAGACTCGCCGTAGCCAACTTGAGGAATGGCTTGACGACTTTTTTGACAAAGCACTAGATTACGTCGTGAATATGCGGTCATTTGTCGTCGAGACAACACTCGTTGGAACGATTATGAACGGTCTTTCGTGTATATCTGGGGTCTCCACGAAGCTCGGTTTTCTCGTTGGATTGATTCGGGGTCTTGGCGGCAATCTATCTATTTCTGATCGCTCTTCCTTGGCCAGAGAGGTCTTTGCCTGGGCTAGGGAGCGTCCACCAGACATTAATGCACCTCTAGACTGCGATGTTCATTCGTCAGGTGAGAAGCTTTTTAGTTATAGCCTGCATTCTGGGGCGGTATTCGGAAGTGGTGATGAGGTTTCCCCTCTGAAAAAAAGTGTGATTCAGACTGTTTCGACGCAGCGAACCTTGGCCCATCTGCGTCCGTGGATCGAATCTGCGGAGCCCTTCCTTTTAGTGGGTAATGAAGGTTGTGGCAAGGATCTAATGATTCAATATGCTTTTGCCCAATTGCGCAAAATTACGGTCGTAATCCTTCATTGCTCTGCTCGGACCGAGGCTGCAGATGTGATTGCTAAGATCCAGCAACACTGCAGTCTATTTTCAGGCCCTGACGGGCGCGTCTATCGCCCGCGCGATTGCGAACGACTGGTCCTTTATTTGAAGAATCTCAACTTACCCAAGCCAGACATGTACGATACGTGCATGCTGATTGCATTCCTTCAACAAATAGTGACTTTTGGGGGGTTCTATGACACGAGTCTTGAGTTTCTTCGCATAAGCAACATCCAGATAGTGTCGTCAATTAATCCAGCGACCACAGTTGGCAGACACCCACTTAGCACGAGATTTACAGCAGTCGTGCGCATATGTTACCTGGGCTACCCCGACTCTCAAGAGCTTACTAGCATTTACGATAAACTTCTCGAGATAACCTTCAAAGAGGCCATAAATACAGGAGGGGATCTAGCAGCTTCTAATTTGGCAAATTTTTCGAAGCCTAAGGATCGCCTTAAGTTCGCAGGGACTCTCGTCGAGATATACGAAAAGGTCAAAACTTCGTTTCTTGTTGACGACGCACGACATTATCTTTTTACACCCCGCGACCTTTCTGCTTGGGTCAAGAATCTTTTGCGTTATGACCTCGCGAATGAAGATTTTCTTGAAGTCGTTATATATGAAGGATCCAGGATCTTCAGGGATCGCATGGTTGATGCAGATAGTGAAGCAAAACTTGATACTATTGTTGGTACTACGTTTCGGTCGAAGTGGAATAACATCCCCTCGCTGGCTGGGATACATTTTACAACGCTAGCTTCGACGCCCATCACTGGGGCGAGATGTGCTGAGCGTAGAAATGACTCCATCTCAGCGCCACTCCTCGTTCGCATTGGCACAGCTGACTTCGTGGCTTGTGTGGAGAAAGGACTCGAATATTACCAGCGCGAGAACACTGAAATTCGCATGCTCTTGTTTCCACAATTGCTTGAGCATGTGTCTCGGGTGGATCGTGTCCTCTCTAGTCCTGGTGGCAGTCTCCTCCTAATCGGTCGCTCCGGTGTCGGACGCCGTACAATAGTCAAACTTGTATCCTATATGCATGGTTACAGCTTTAACAACCCGCCGATGATTCGTTCAGTTGATGAAGACGGAGTTATTAGACACTTCCAGTCAATACTCAAGTCGTTAATACAGAGTATTGCTGTGGAAGGACGTGGTGCTGTTTTGTACGTTGAGGACCACCACTTTTGCGCTGGCGCAATCCTAGAATCGATAAACTCCTTGCTGTCATCTGGAGAAGTTCCTGGGCTATTTAGTAAAGACGAGCTGGAAGGTCTCTTCAGCCTTTTACGCGAGGCAATGATGGATGAAGGAACAGTGCTATCGCCTTGCCAGTTTTTTGTTGCAAGGGTTTGCAAGCTCCTGCATGTCTGCGTGGCTATGGATCCGACAAATAGAGAATTTGCGGCTCGCTGTGAGTCAAATCCGGCCCTCTTTACAAAGGTTACAATTCTCTGGATGGAGAACTGGTGCCGATCCAGTATGCGCACAATCCCAATCATGATCGATGGAGTCAAATTGCTTTTGTTGGAAGGTATGTGTTTGTACTGATCGGCGTCTCTTGTACCGTACTTTGGCGTAGGTAATAGTCAAGTAGTCCAACAAACTGACACGGTTTTAAGCAAACACGACGATGAGAAAGCAAGCAAATATCAGGGCACCACACAATCCGTGACACTTAACCGCGCCAGTTCTATAGATGAAGAGCTCCTGGAGGCATTGTTAACAATTCACAAGTCTGCCAGTGCAGCCACACCACGCGGGTTCATGCTTTTCTTAGAAAACTGGACGATGCTTTACAAACAAATGCGACGGGGCATTCGTCCGGAAGCAAATAAATGAATCAGCATACATAAGCTCCAATC
>MDSX01033048.1_pt1 | contig 13435 bp, 10 predicted proteins | sample 811141 | NCBI WGS metagenome assembly MDSX01 (sample SAMN05326642, study PRJNA326480) | marine metagenome | isolation source: seawater | place: Atlantic Ocean: South East | collected 2010
CAATGACAGTAAATCCTATGACTACTATAAATACAAATGTTCAAACTGTTAATAAATCAACAAATCCTTTTGCTAATTTTAAAGATGACACAAAAAAGACTTCTGATGATAATAATCCTTTTACTGAGTTTGGACCAGAAGATAATGATGGTCCTAATCCTTTTGCTGAGTTTGGTGGAGAAGAATTTGTAGACGGTAAACCAAAAGCTGGTCCTGAAATTACCTACTTATTTGGTAGAAGAAAGAGAAAAAGAAAGGTTTCGAAGAAAAAGGTTTCAAAGAAAAAAGGACCATCTGCAGCTTTGAAGAAACTTTGTAAACGTTTAAAAGTTAAACTTACTACAAAGAGAGGGGGTAAAAGAGTTTATAAATCTGAGAAAGTTTTAAAGACTCAATGTAAAAAAGCTTCTAAGAAGAGTAGTTTTGGAAAATCAAAGAAAAAAGTTTCAAAGAAAAAAGGACCATCGGCAGCTTTAAAGAAGTTGTGTAAACGTTTAAAAGTCAAACTTACCGTTAAAAGAGGTAAAAAGAGAGTTTATAAATCTGAGAAAGTCTTAAAGGCTCAATGTAAAAAAGCTGCTAAGAAGAGTAGTTTTGGTAAAAAAAAGAAAAGAAGAAGAAAAAGAACTAGTAAATGAGGAGCGTCTAAGAAATCTTTTTTATAAATATACAAACAAACAACACACTTAACGAATATTGAATGATGAGTTTTTTTATAAAGTTTCTAAAAAACTTTGAAAAATATTTATAATTTTATATACTTTATTAAGTAAATAAAAATATAAATAATAAGTAATGATAAATGAAATAACTACGAGAATTCTTTCTTTTTTTACAACTTGGGTATTTTTTTTATTCGGTGCTCTAATAACATTTAGAAAGAATTTTAATGCAAGACATGAAAAAATGATTATATGTATGACTTTATCTTGTAGTATGCTTGGATTTTATATTGTAAGAAGATATTACGATAAGATACCCGATAAATATAAAACTTTAGTAAATATAACTGATGTTGTATGTCATATACTTCCATTTATATATATAGTATTCTTTATGAAAAAAAGATATGTGAGCAATACTCTTAAAATGTTTTTATGGCCATTAGTATTTGGTTTATATTATTCAATGGTGTATAGTCCTTCTAAAGTATATTATATTACAGGTTGGTCTGATCAAGATTTGATTACTACTATTTATTGTTTATATATGGTTATATTAATTTTATATAAAAAAAATATTGTATAATATTAAGAATGAATAAGATTATTATTTGTGCAATTATTATATTAATTCTAATTTGCTTTAGAAAGAAAGAAAGTTTTGTGAACTCTGACTTTCGTATGAAAATTTTAGTTCCTTTTTATAATCCTGGACCTAAATTGTTAGATAGATGTTTAAGGTCTATAGTTAATCAAACTAATACAAATTACGATGTGTGTATAATTGATGATGCTTCTACCAAAGAGAGTCACGAACTTAAAAAAATTGTACTTAAATATTGTCATGGACGTAAAAATTTTGATTATATATTCAAAAGTGAAAATAAAGGTACATTACATTCTAATATTATAGCTATGGATAAAATGAAACCAAAAGATCATGACGTAATAATAATAGTTGATGGTGATGATGAATTATATAACAATAGAGTTTTTCAAAAGATAGAAGATGCATACAAAAAAAATGATATATATACAACATTTGGTAACTATTATGAAAGAACAGGTAGTAAAATGAAAAAAAATGGCAACTACGATGCTTTATGTAAGAGAGATTATAAAAAAATGTTACAGACTAATACAGTGAGGAAAAATTGGTATGGATTTACTCATCTTAAGACTTTTAAATATAAATTATTCAAAAAAATTAAAAAAAGTGATTTGATGAGAGATGGTAAATATTTAAAATCAGCTACGGATGTAGCAACTATGGTTCCTATATTTGAAATGGCAGGTGGAAAATTCAAGTGTTTTAATGAACCTTTGTATATATATACTAAAGATCATCCTAATTCACATCATAATAATAAAGAATCATTTATAGGACAAACTAGTAATAAAGATTATATTTTTACTAAACCTTATTACTCTCCAATTGTTTAATAAAAAAAATGTTGTATAATATTAATAATGAAAATACTTGTTGTATTGTTATTACTACTATTATTGTTAAAAATGTATAAGAAAAAAGATAATTTCAATTATTTGTATATAGACGAATATAAAGAACTAACATTAGAAAATATTTTTAAATATTCATTAATGATTCATCTTGAACATCACGAAGGTTCAATGAAAAGGCTAGTTAAATTAGATAAAATTTATAAAAAATATGATTTACCTTATAATATATTCCCTGCTCTACATTGGAAAAAAGATGAAAATGAAATTAGTACATTACCTATTAAAAGAAGTAAACCTAAGATGTGGGGAGGAGCTTGGGGATTAGCTGGAAGTTTTTATAAATGTCTTAAATATGCTAAGGATAATAATTATCCTTTCTTATTATATTTAGAAGATGATGCTTTTCCCATGATGGATAAAGATAAATTTATAGAAAATTATAAAAAGATTATTAAAGAATTCAAAAAAGGTATAAATTCTAATAATGTTTATTTTTTAAGTTTCACTAGATATTGTAGAATAGCATGCGGAGGAACTGATAAATTTATAAATAGAGTTACAAATAATGGTATAAATGGAACTCATGCTATTCTTTTTACTAAAAGAAGTATTAATAATATTTTAAAATACGTTGACAAACATAAATTAGATAGACCTATTGATAATTACTTAACTCATTTACACAATAAAGGTGTTGTTAAAACATTGGTTTGGGATGGTAAAACGTCTGATAGCGGAATGTTTTGTGGAATATACGATCAATTAGATACATATTGTGATAAAAGGGTTAGTGTAATGGGAGACCATTCTCATATTTAATCGATTAAAAAATAATATATATTTATATAGATGTTTAAATATATATTATCTTTTACAGTAGGTTCTTATGTAGGTACTTACTACAATCTAAAACCTTATTTTAGATTTGTAAAAAATGAAATTAAAAATTTAAAGGATAAAATAGAAAAGGAATACTAACTTACTTTCCGGTACGCCTTATTGAATTTAAAAACCATTTTCTTTCTCTCGTTACCCTTTTTCTTTGTTCTTTGTCCTAAAAAATGGAAATAATTTTTAGCATATCGGAAGTGTTTTTTCTTTTTTCTTGTATTTTTAACAATAGCTTCTAAACGTACTTTAAGAATCATTCCAACTTTCCAAATTCTTGTATGAGGATATTTATTTGTCTTGTATAATCTTTCTAATTTATGAATAGTATTTTGTACGTCTTTTACAGTAGTATATTTAATCGGGATAGTATCTTTTGGATTCTTATCAATGTAGACGTCAAAACTTTTCTTAGGATCATTTGGATTGTACAAGAACCTTTTTTCTTTTATTTTTTTAGGTAATTTCTTTCTTCGTTTAATGGGCATTACTATAAACGTAGAAAAAAATTAAAATTCTTTTAAACTACATCTTCTACAGTTGTAGAAACTGTTTCAGTTGTATCTTCAGCAGTTGTAGATACTGTTTCAGTTACATCTTCTACTGAAGTATTTTCTACAGTATCTTCAGCTAGAGCAGCTTGAACAGCTGCTTCAGCCTCAGCGTCTTTAGCTGCATCATTTACTACTTCTCCTGCTTCTTGAAATTCTTTTGTTTGTGAAGTTTGTTTTGCAATGTTCATTAAATATGTAACGATTGCTCCTCCAAAACTAAGTATAGTAGTTACTATGAATATGAGTCTAGTCCATTTGAAAAGATTTGCAGGACTTAAAGTTTTTTCCATGGCCAAAATTATTCCACTAAAAATAGCAATTCCAGCCATAGATGACGCTAATATTTTTACTCCTTCTTTAACCATTCTAAGAATTTCTTTTCCTGAATCCTTAGCAATTTCACCAGTTACTTTTGCTTCTTCACTATTTGCTGCATTCTTAGCAGCTTCTCCTGCTTCTTTTGCTGCACCTACTGCATCTTCTTCTGTAACTTCTCCAAAATGTTCTGCATGCCACATTCTTTCTTTTCTTGGCATAATTGTTTTAATAGAAACATCATCCGGTCTTTGTATAAGTGAACCTCGTAATACTTTATTCATAATACTAATACTAAATATATTATTTGAGACGGAATTTATCATCAAAAGTTTTTACTTTTTGTGAGTAAGTTTCTGAAACCGAAGATAATTCTTTATTAACATACAATCTCAGTCTTTGACAGTTTTGAAATCTTTCTTCAAGTTCGAAAACAGTACCATCCATCATTGCATTTATATTTTCAATCATAACAGTAGCTAGTAATGTCCAAATATCCAATACTTCTTTTTCTTTATTTCTTCTATTATATCTTTTAATGAGAGTTGTTTTAAAATTCTTTTCTGTTTTTTCACCTGCTAAATACTGCATTCTCAAAACTTTATTATCAGGTTCTCTTTGAAGTTTATTACGAAGTGGTATCAATACAACTTCCTGAAAATGAGTAAAATGTTCCATAACAATACAATATTTTCTTACATTCATCTCAGGATAACTTTGTATTTTTTGTCTTAAGTTTCTATAAAACCCCCAATATGTAGGCAATCCTCCACAATGAGCATGTGGATTGACGGGACCAGTACCTCCATTTTCTCTTTGCCATTGAAAAAAATGAGGATTGTGTATAACTCCAGTTGCAATTCTACCTGTATTCCAACTGAAAGGTGTTTTACATTGAGTACAAAACATCTGGTCACACCCATTTATTTTAAAAATCGGCGTAGCACATTTAGGACAAGATCTTGTTTCTTTCTTTATTAATTTAGCACTTTCTACATTTTCTTTCTTACAAACATGTTCTACATTTTTATCCGGACCTATAACTTCTAAACAATCTTTACATGTCCATTCTTCACAAATTCCACACTTCCACTGAGAAGAAAGAAATCCTCTACAACCTTCTTTTTGGCATTTTTGAACAAACTTTCGTTTCACTCTTTCCTGTACGTCTTCTTCGTTAAGACCAGGTAATGCTTTTTTGAAACGATTAATATTCCTTTTTATTTTCCAAGATTTTCTATTCTCTTTCCAATGCTGTTGTACAGCTTCACTACCTAGAGAATCAGACCTACGTCTTTCGTTAACAATATCATTTAATTGTTTTTTGTACATTTCTTTCTTAATAGGGTCGGATTCACAATCTTTAAGAAAATTTATTTCTTTGTATCTTTTCCATAATTTATTACTTATTCCTCTACATGTGTAGTATTTATCTATAAAATCTTTTGAAGTTTTATTTACTTGTATAACTTCTTTTTCCATATCTGGTATTTTAAGATAATTTATTACAAATGGCATTGTGTCTGGAAATCTACTTCTTTCATTATCAAATAAAAATTTCTTTTTAACAACAACCATATCTTTAGTCAAAAACTTTTTTGGAAATAACTCTTTTAAATACTTTCTGTCCCACTTATTTTTACAAGACATACAATGCTCATTTTCGTTGAGTTCTAACAAATATCTTTTGTTACACTTTAAACAAATCTCTACGTCGCAAAAATTACACTTTATTTTCTTCCTGGTAGTCAAATTGAAATTTTCACAACATATAATACATTCATCCATATTACGTAATAAAAATAAATATTTTTATATACAATTATAAACGGTTTAAAAAAAAATTTCTATACAGAGTATGTATCATATTTGTGAAAAAGACTATATCTCATCAAATAATTATTCAAGCATTTTTGAAAAATATCCATTTCCTTTGGACACTTTTCAAAAATATTCAATTGAAGCAATTGAAGAAGGTCACAATATTTTAGTTGCAGTACCTACTGGAAGTGGTAAGAGTTTACCTGGGGAGTATGCTATTAAGAAATTTTGCGAGGCCGGTGAAAGAGTAATATATACTTCCCCCATCAAAGCACTTTCTAACCAAAAACATAAAGAATTTAGTAAAAAATTCCCTAATATATCCTTTGGTATTGTTACCGGAGACACTAATAATAATTCTGACGCTGATTGTCTCATAATGACAACAGAAATTCTTTGGAAAACATTATTCCAAACAAGAATGAAAGAAAATAATAGTATTAATTCTGATAAAATTGAATTACATTTCAACCTTAAAGTTGAAGATATAGGAGCAGTAATTTTTGATGAATTTCATTATATAAATGACAGATTTCGAGGTCATGTATGGAAACAAACTGTTAAAATGCTTCCTATAGAAGTAGTACAAGTTTATCTTTCAGCTACTATTAAAGTAACTCCAATCTTCTTGAAATGGTTAGGGTCTAATAAAATGACATGGGTTTCTACTTCTAAGAAAAGAATCGTTCCCTTACAACATTATTCTTTTTACACTGAATTAGGTAGACAGGAGATAGATAAAATATCTAATGTTGATTTTAGAGATTTGGTAAATAATAATACTGGGAAATTAGTTATCATAAAAAATCAAGGAACACCTTTTGACGAAAGAAAATATCAAGAATTAGTTCGTATTGAAAAATATATGAAAAATAAGTTTCTTTATTCTAATGATTCATTTACAATCAATGAATTAATAAAAATTCTTAAAAGAAAAAATATGGTTCCAGCTTTGTTCTTTGTTTTCTCTAGAAAAGGAGTTGAAATGTTAGCAAACAAAGTAACTATTCAAGTATCAGATAACGAAGGAGTGAACATAAAAGAGTATTGTAAGAAAAAAATGATGGCTCTTCCAAATTGGCAAGAGTATATTGAAACAAGAGAGTATAATACCCTAGTAAGATTAATCGAAAAAGGAATAGGTATTCATCATGCAGGTATGATAGGAGTTTTTAAAGAACTTGTTGAAGTTATGTATGATGAAGGGTATATTAAAGTTTTATTTGCAACCGAAACTTTCAAAGTAGGTATCAATATGCCAACAAAAACAGTTGTTTTCACTAGTCTCAAGAAATATGATGGTGAAAAAAATAGATACCTTACATCAGAAGAGTATACTCAAATGGCAGGTAGAGCAGGTAGAAGAGGATTAGACACGGAAGGTCATGTTATTCATTTGTGTAATCTTTTTAAACTACCTACTAAAGAAATATATTCGAGAATGGTAACAAATAGTCCACAAAAGATTGACACTGAATCTGAAATAGATTGTAATTTGATACTCAGACTTCATTCGATTGGTTGTGAAGACATTATTGGGTTTATTCAAGATAATATTTTAGATACATCTATAGATGAAGAAATGAATTATTATAAAGAAAAATTAAAAAAAACAAATGAAATAGTAAAAGATTTGTCAAAAATAGTTATTAGTATGGGTTATGGTAATGATCTTATGACGGAATATGACGGATTGTTAGAAAAACTTCCAATGACAAGAAAAAGTTTGTATAAAAAGACAAAAGCTAGGATAGATGAAATAGAAAAAGATAATCCTAACATTAAAAAAGATATAATACAATACCAAGAATACAAAAAATATACTTATGAAGGAAATAACTTAGAAAGGTCTATTCAAAAATTGAATAATTATATATCAGATGTTGTTGATAAAATAGAATTATACCTCGAAGACCAACATTTATTTAAAGATGATAAACTGACATTAAAAGGACAATTAGCAGCTAATATTAACGAATCAAATTGTCTTATTTTTTCAGATATGATTGTATCTGGATATTTAAATATTTTATCAAGTTTTGAACTAGCTAAATTTTTAAGTTGTTTTGCAGAGATAAAACTACCTGATTGTGACCGTTGTCATAACTATACATTGCACACCAATAGTTATAAACTTTCTGATTGTATTGGAATATTTAAGGAAAAATTAGAAAACATTTATACATATGAAGATAGAAATGGTGTTAATTTAGTTGATTATAATCCTATTCAATATGATTTATTGTATTACATGCATAGATGGTATCATGAAGAAGAAAAAGAGTACTGTCTAGAAATAATAGAAGAAGCTAGGAAGAATGGTATATCATTAGGTGAGTGGATTAAAGCTATTCTTAAAGTGACCAAAATGTCAAAAGAAATTTACAAAGCTGCTGTATTAGCAGAACAGTATGAATTAGCACTAAAGCTAAAAGAAATACCAGAAAAAATACTAAAGAGTGTTTGTATTAACCAAAGCTTGTATCACTAAATTATATAAACAATTGAAATTATTATAATCATAAATAATGGAAAAATTCACAGTATCTTCAGAAACACTTAGAGAAAAAATAGAAGAGATAGAATCTTTAAAAAAAAAATTAAAACAATATGAAACTCCTACAGTTATATGTACGTCAGAAGAATGGGAAAATAAAAAAATAAAAGCTTATAAAATGATAGAAGAAGGTATTAGTATAATAGATTATGAATGGTGGCCTGTTAGTTTTGCTGTATGGAAAACTGGAGATACTATCTGGTCTAGTGTTAGAAAATCATTAAATTATTTAACAGATAATAAAAATCCAGAATGGTCAGAGAGAATATCTTTTAATATAAAATTCTCAATTGAATCTTTATTAATTGCATTTCCAGAAAATTTCTTCCAAGAATGTGCTTTATCTTCTGAAAAAATGCATAAAATAATATATAATAGTATTATTTATCAGTTAGATGATGGTAATTATCCTTGTATTTTAGAAGACGTCCACGTTTCTAAATAAATTAGTACCCTATTCATTAATGAGGTAGTAAATTATTTTAAAAATCTTCCAATGTCTTTTTCTAAAATTTTGTTTATTTTTTTCATGAAATATTCTTGTTCTGTATACTTTTCTAATAAATCATCGTCATCGTCTAATCTGTCAAACATTTTTTTAATGTAACGTGGAAATTTCGAATACTTCCTTTCAGATTGTAATTTACTAATTATTTCTTCTACGATATTCTCTGGGTTTTCAAAATGTTTATATTGTTCATACCAATATTTATAAAACCAGTATACGCTTTCATTGTGTTTTTCAAAGTATTTTATAATTTCTTCTTTTAAAATATTTTTAATAATACCTTCATTAGTTTCTACTAAAGGGCAGTTATTATTGACCCATTCATATATAAAAGGTTTATCATCGTTGTCTAACGTGAATACACAAATTTTTATTTTTTTGTTTTTAAATCTTTCTACATTCTTTTCTTGTTTTGAATTTTTTATTAAAAAAGAATCAAAAACACTTTGTTTAAATACATCATATTTATTCAAACTACTAAATTGAGGTTTTATATAACACAACAATACACAATCTTCATTAAAAGCTATTATGTCAAATTTTTTCCATATTTTATATTCTTCATAAGGACTGTATTCAACATAATGGAAATAAAGATATTTCATATTTTCATAAGGTAAGTTTTTAAATATAATTTTAATTTTTTCCATCTTTTTATAATGTGAATTGATGTATATATTTTCGTCTTCTATATTATTTTTATAATCAATTATATCGTATAAATCATTTATTGGAAAATTTGTAAATTTTCTTTGTTCTTTTATTGTTATTAAATGATATAAGACTAATACTTCATTGTATTCTAATTCGATGTCTTTTTTATTTTCTAGTGAATTTTTTATTTGTATGATAATATTTTTATGAGTTTCCCATATTTCATCAAAATATCTTGAATAATCTCCTTTTGTTCTTTTAAAAATTGGTATTATATCTTTGTATCCATCTTGGACTAATATTTTATGATACTTACTCAATTTGTCGTAATTTTTTATTACACAAACTCCTACTAATTGATTTAAAATTTGATAAATAGGTTGTTTCTTGTCTTTTGTTTTATTATAAATTTCTAATGAAAGAATAATAAAAAATGAAAAATATCTAACATAATGGTGTTTCATATCTATTATTTCTTTACTATTTTCATTAGTAGGTAGTTCTGGTATGACACTTTTATCAATGAAAATTTCTTTAATTATATCTTCATTGTGCTTAGTTATATAATCACTTATTTTATCCATTTGTATTGATTTAGTTATGTCTATTATAGGTTTTATATTACATTCTCCCTGAATGTTTTGATATTCTAATATTTTTCTATGTAAACAATCATAATTAGGACTATATCTAAAATACAATGTTTCTTTACACCTAGTTAATGCTACGTGTAATAATGAATTAAATACTAAACTATCTTCGACATCGCTAAATTTTACAAGAGAAGATGAGTTTATTCCAATAACAAATACAACAGGTCTTCCATCACCTTTTGACGAATGTATTGAAACTATTCTAGTAGCATTATCTGACTCTGACAAGTCTATACTGGAACCCTCTTCTGATTTATGAAAAACTGAATACTTTTCATATTTATCTTTGTTTTCTTTTGTTTTCCAAAATTTTCTTATCCTATCATTAAAAAAATCAACTAAAGGATTTTTATTGACAAATGGGGTAACTATTAAAAAATCATTTGGTTTTCTATTATTCTCTTCTACTTCATTTTTGTAATCATTCATTATTTTAATTGCTTGTTTATCGTAATCTATGTTTCTATCCTCTTCTATAAAATGAAGAGATTTGTTATTAGTATCATCATCTTTATAAGGTTCAATACAAGGTAAACTATATTTTTCAAAAGGTACCATAAAATTTATGAACTTTATAATTCCAGTATTTATAAATCTTCTGCAAATATTAGAAGGAGGGAATTGTATTTTTTCAATAACTTTTGGTAATTCTTTATCTAAAAATGTGAAAGCATTTTTTTCAATAGAAATACTTTGTAATTTATCTCCAACTGCATAAAAGTCAACGTATCTTTCTCTTGTTATTTTAATTACAGCTTTCATATAGTCTTCATGTAAATCTTGCATTTCGTCCCCGATTAGTAACATTCTTTTACACAACCTTATATTACCATCTGCATATTTTACATTTCCTTCTTCTGAACATTTTAATTCTTCATCTATAATTGAATTAACCATTCTTAAAAATTTATTAGTTCCTTCTACATTTTTATTACCTAAAGCATAAACAAAAGAATCGAAAGTTCCTATTATTATTTTTTTATTTTCATTAAATGTAATAATATGTTTTCTTGAAGGTTCCTTGTGATCTATAATTTTAATATTTAAAACATTTCTTTTTATCTGATCTTCAATTTCACTTTTAATAATATGTTTAGCAGAATGTTGTTTTGTTATGTATATAAAAGTATCATAATGTTGAAAATCTTTATCTTCAAGTAATTGAATTATACCATAAGTTTTACCATTACCAGCTCCTTGTTGTTTTATGAATATTTTTGTTTGTTGTATAATTTCTTTTTTCCAAGGTATACTTTTTTTCAAGTTATCAATAAACTCTTTTTTATCCAAATAGTGTTGTACTTCAATAAATCTACTTTTAACTTCATTTGGGTTTATCCTAAAAATTTTATTTTTTATATTTATGAATATTTCATCATTATTTAAAAAACTTTTATATTTCCATGGCTCTCTTACGAATTCTAGAATATACCTATCATTTATTTGAGTAACATCTATAGTATTATCTCCACATATAACCCAAATTATCTTTTTATTCTTAATACCCCAATCTCTTAATCTTTCTTTTGATTCTGCACTAGACATTTTACTATACTGAAATTCAATTATTTCAGTGTCATTTAAATCTACGTCAGTTCTTCTTAATTTTCCATTACAATTATACGACTTTTCTGTGTAATCTTCAAAATAACTTTGCCATTCTTTATGCCATTCTGTCATTTCATTATTGGTATATTTCCTGAGATAAGGTTTAATTTTAGAACCTTTACATAAAATAAGTTTACATCCTTCTTTTGTGGTTACGTCTTTTATATTATTTTCAATAATTTCTTCAATAGTATATTTTGTACCATCTTTATATCCCATTTGTGTATCAATAAAAGGTTTACAAAATTTAGAAAAATGTTTTCCTCCACATTTATAACATGAGTCATCAGAACTATCTATCAATTTTTTAATCGCCTCTTTAGTACTATTAGATAACTTTTTTTGACAAAAAGCTCCTCCTCTTACATTATCTATCCCATATTCTCTCATCATTATTATAGTCCATTTATTTTCATCATCCTTATCACAATCAGGTATTAATTTATACATTTTTATTGGCCTATAAAGTTTAGTCCAGTCACATCCATGTCCATTAAAATGATTTTCTAATCTCATCTTAGGATTCTCAGTTTTCCCAACGTAATATTTATCATGTGTTAACTTTAATACATAAACGTAAACCATTTATATATTATAGTTAATAAATCCTTAAATAAGTTCTAATCTGAGTTTCTGTTTAAGTCTTTCTTCGTCTATGAATATGTGTATTTTAAATTTATGGATACTTTTATCACCAACATCTTTTCTTGAAACCATTCTATTAACCATTTTAAGTTTATCTATGAAAACAGTGTATTGGTACAATCCATCATTTCTTTTTATTTTATCAAAAAGATAACCATCAAATTCTTTATCTGGTAAACTTTTGTCTTCGTAGCAAACTTTTAAAAGATTACAATCATTTTGAACTTTTCTTATATTCTTCATAGTAACATTGATGTATTCTAACATTTTATCAGAAGTCCATTTATTGTAAAATGTTTCTGCATCTTCGCTCATAGTAGTAATTTCTAATGATTTTTGAAGTTGAATAATATTCAATAAGTCTACTAATCTTCTAATTGGGCTTGTTATATGAACATAACTTTCGAAGTTTAAAAAATCATGACTCTTATAATTTTCAAATTTACAATACATCCCTCCGCTACTATTCCACATTTTAAGAAATTTAAGAGTTTCTTTTGGTAAATTATCAGGGTATGGGGAAGAAGGTCCCATAACCATCGACCTGAATATACCTATTTTTCTTTTTACCATTTCTTTTGCGCTATGGTAATTCATAAGTATCATTAAATATGCTACAACATCATGACTACTTTCAATTTTATCATAATAATTATAATGTTGATTTAAAAGTTTTACTTTTTCGTGTAATAATTGATAATCTGGAGATGACAATAAATCAGGTTCATCATATACATAATTCTTTTTGACTTTTATACATGTATTAGTGTATTCTGTATCATATATTTTTCCATTTTCATCAAAATATATATTTAAAGTAAAAGCAAATCTCCATCTTCCTTCTTGAAGACTACATAAAGCATCTGATAAAACAGTAGGTAACATAGGTCTTTTTCTATCTGGTAAATAAATAGTTGAAATTCTATCTGAAAAAGAATCCCACAATTCCAAACGGTCTAACCAAAAAGAAACATTACTAATGTAAATACTTAACTGGTAACCTACTTCTTTTCCACATATAGTTGTCTTATTTATACTGAATGCGTCATCAAAATCAGTAGACTTTTTAGGATCTATACTAAATATACCATCAGTTTCTATTTTGG
>MDSX01003427.1_pt1 | contig 13427 bp, 13 predicted proteins | sample 811141 | NCBI WGS metagenome assembly MDSX01 (sample SAMN05326642, study PRJNA326480) | marine metagenome | isolation source: seawater | place: Atlantic Ocean: South East | collected 2010
ACAAAGGTTTAAATACGAACAATATTTCAGTTCTTGGGAAGAGCATGAGTACTCCATAGAAGTTTCTTCTTTTTTTAATGAAAAAACTTGGAATATCTTATATAAAGATGGAAATCTTATAAGCAAAGTATTAGGCACAATTAATGGCTATATGGCTAGAATTAAAATTCTATTTTTACTTAAGAGATATCATATTATTTATATTTTTATGTGGGTTACTCCTCTAGGAGGGACTCTTTTCGAGAAGCTTGTAAGGAGATTCTGTAAAAATTTAATTTACGATTTTGATGATTCTGTTTTTTTAGAAAACAATACACCCGAATCTATGAATCTGGGCTTGAGTGGTGTGACAGAGAAATCGCGTTATCTTATAACTTGTGCAGATAGAGTAATTTTAAGCTCTCCATATAACCTAGAATTTTGTCTAGATAAGAATGTACATAGCCAAGCAGTTTATATTCCTTGTTCCATCGACACAGATAGATTTAAAAGAAAAAAACAATTTGATGGTAATCAGAAACTTATTATTGGTTGGACTGGGACCTTCTCTTCTATACCTTACTTAGATTCTCTCAGAGAAATGCTTCTGGAGCTCAATAGAGAAATACCTTTTAAGCTTTTACTTATAACTAATTTTGATTACTCTTTTCCTGAGATTGATTTAGAAGTATTAAAATGGAATAGGGAATCTGAAATAGAAGATCTTCACCGTATTGATGTAGGTATTTATCCAGTAACTTTAGATCAGTGGTCTTTAGGAAAAGGAGGCCTTAAAGTAATACAATATATGTCTATAGGCGTTCCATCAGTAGCTACTAATTACGGTACTGCCTGTGATATTATCGAACATGGAGTTGACGGTTTTTTGGTAAATTCGAAAGAAGAATGGATAATTTATCTTAAAGAGCTTTTAAGAGATGCCAATTTAAGAAAGAATATGGGCCTTACCTCAAGAAAAAAAGCAGAAGACAATTATTCTACAAAAATTATTGAATCTAAATATCTTAAAGTACTGGACTCAATTGTATAAAACTTATCTATTTTATAAATAATGACAGTTAAAACTCATTGCACTCTATGTGGCCACTCTAATAGAGAGATAGTAGATTTAGGAAATTCTCCGCCAGCTAATAATTTTATAGAGACTGAAAAAGATATTATCAAGTCTTACCCATTAATACTTGATTATTGTGACCATTGTTCAGGTTTACAACTGAGGCATTGCTTAGACAAAGAGTTACTTTATTCAGAATATACATACCTTACACCTGATACTAGTTCTTTAACTGAGCATTACAAACTAATAGCAGACTTCTTGGTTAAAAAAAATTATATTTCGAAAGACACTGATTGTTTAGAGATCGGAAGTAATAATGGAAGATTTCTTCACTATCTAAAGCCTTATGTCAATTCTGTGCTTGGAGTAGACCCAGCAAAGAACGTAGCACAGTTTGCTGCTGAATTGGGTGTAGAGACAATTATAGATTTCTTTTCAAAGAATATAGTAAGTAAGGTAAAAGAAAAAAAACATGAGATTAATTTGATTGTTGCTAGACATATGTTTGCTCATAACGCCAATCCCGATGATATCTTTGATGGGATTGATGCTCTCTTACATGAAAATGGAGTTGTTTTAATAGAGAATCAATATGCATTTGAGACCCTACAGACAGGGGCATTTGATCAAATCTACCATGAACATATGTTCTACTATTCTGTAAAAAATATGAAAAACTATCTTGAATCTCATAGTTATGATCTTAATGATATTTTGTTAACAGATATACATGGAGGATCAATAGTTTTTATTGCCTCTAGAGCAACTACTTTTCCTATTTCTCAAACGGTAAATAGACAGCTAGATAATGAAGATAGACTACTAAAAGATGATTGGATATTTAAAGAATTCTTGGATGGTATTGAACTAGTAAAGTCTAACTCTCTTAATGAAATTAATTCTGATATTAAGAAACAGAAAAAAATAATTGCCTATGGTGCTCCTGCAAAAGCATTCACAATGTTTTCTGCTTTAGATTTAGACAATAGCAAGATAAGCGCTTGTGTGGATACATCAGTAACAAAGATTGGAAAACTATTTCCTGTATTTAATATTCCTGTTATTTCAGAAAAAGATTTATCTGAAATAGACTATGATACTGTTTTAGTTACAGCCTGGAACTATAAAGAAGATATTTTAAAGCGCTCTGATACTCTTTTTAAAAAAGGCACAAAATTAATATTTCCTTTGCCTCAATTTGAAATTATTTATGTTTAACAAACTATATTTTATTAAATAAATGAAAGTTGCTGTCATAGGTTTTGGTTATATAGGAAGTGTTATAAGCGCTGTTTTATGTAAAGAAGGGCTAGAAGTTTTAGCGGTTGAAAAGAATAAAAAAGTAGTTGAAGACTTGAATCAAGGTCTATCAAATATACCTGAACCCGGGCTAGCATCTTTGATAAAAGAATCTATAGAACAGGGAGCTTTGTCAGGAACAACCGATTTCAGTAACGTACATAATTGTGATGTTATTTTAGTTACAGTAGGAACGCCTCTAAATGAGAAATATGATGCCGATTTAACTGCTTTGAAAGAAGTTTTTAAAGAGCTCTCGTCTGTTTGCAGCGATGGACAGACTATCATGATCAAAAGCACTGTCCCTCCAGGTTGCACTAGACAGCTTTATGAGGAGTATTTAGGCAATAAGGACATAAATGTTGCTTTCTCACCAGAACGTTTAGCAGAAGGAAATGCCATTTCTCAACTAAAAGAACTTCCTATCATTGTTGGTGGAGTAAATGAGAAAAGCACTAAGGAATGTAGTAAATTCTGGAAGACAGCATTAAACTCTGAAGTAATTGAAGTGTCTTCCTCAGAAGCTGCAGAGCTTGTTAAGTTAGCTGACAATCAATGGATAGATTTAAATATTGCACTTTCTAATGAGTTAGCAATATTATGCGACTCTTTGTCATATGACGTTGATGTTTTAGAAGTTATTGAGGGAGCAAATACTCTTAAGAAAGGGACTCATTATGTAAATATATTAACCCCTTCAATTGGCGTAGGCGGTTATTGTTTAACAAAAGACCCCTGGTTTTTAGATGCTTTAGCAAAAAAAGAAGAAACACCTATAAAACTCCCTTCTGCAGGAAGAGAGGCCAATGATTACATGCCGCATTATGCCGCCAAAGAAGTCTCAGATTATATTAAGAGCCATAGAGATGGGTCTTTTGATTCTATAATATCAGTATTAGGCTATTCTTTTAAAAGCAATTCTGGAGACATTAGATTTACACCAATGAAGGTATTTGTAGATGATTTAATTGAAAAAGGATATCAAAATATCAATATTTATGATCCCACTATTACTGATGAGAGATATAAGAATGAGTGTATTAAATGGTTTGATTCTTATGAGGATTGTTTAGATGGCTCTTTAGTTTGCATATTTGGGGCTGCCCATGATGAATTTAAGAATATACCCTTAACTAAGCTTGCAGAAAAGATGAATAATGAAGGTTTAGTTTATGATGGAAGAATATATTTAACTAAAAAGGAAATAAAAGAACTAAGAGATTTAGGACTTTCTTATAAAGGTATAGGTCGTTAAAGGTTATGAATAAAAAGGTAATGATTACAGGCGTAGCTGGTTTAATTGGAAGTCATTTAGCTGAAAGACTACTATCCCAAGGGACTGAAGTATATGGTTTCGATATTCATGATTTAGAGACAAACAACAACCTTATCGAGATAAAAGACAACAAAAATTTCTCATACTTTAAGGGCGATATTAAATCAGAAAAAGATATTAATAACTTTTTTCAAAATGATGCGTCAGAAATTTATCATCTTGCTTCCGTCGTTGGTGTTAATCTCTATATGGAAGATCCCTTAAGCTTGATAGATATTTGTGTAATGGGGACTCGAAATTTAATCTCTTTGTGCTCCCAACACAATGTAAGGATGCTCTATACCTCTACATCTGAAGTATACGGAAGGAACACAAACATTCCATGGAAAGAAGATTCAGAAAGAGTTTTAGGGGCTACAAATGTAGATAGATGGTCTTATTCATCTGCGAAAGCATTAACTGAACATATTTTGTTTGGTATCCATCGTTCTAGTGGTTGGCCTATGTCAATAGTAAGATTTTTTAATGTATATGGCCCTCGTCAAAATCCTATTTTTGTGATTTCCAAATCTATACACAGAGTTTTAAATGGCCATCAACCAGAATTATATGACGGAGGTAGTCAAACTAGATGCTTTACGTATATTGATGATGTTGTAGAAGGTTTGATTTCTGCAGCTGAAAAGGAAAGCGCTATTGGACAAATTATTAATCTAGGTAATCCAACTGAAATAAGCATGAAAGACGCAATAGGAATAATAATAGAAGAATCAGGATCTAACCTGGAACCGATAGATATCTCTACTAGTCAGAGGTACGGAGAAGTATATGAAGATATATATAGAAGAGTTCCGGACGTTTCTAAGGCTAAAGAATTACTAGGCTGGACACCATCTACTGACCTTAGAAGTGGTGTAAAGGAAATTATTAGTTGGGCTAAAAAGAATATATGGTATTTAAAGTAAAGCCTACTTATTTATGAAATTTGCTTTTGATATACTCATAAGCATCTTGATGCTTATGGTGTTATTTATTCCAATAATCATTTTAAGCGTAATCATTAAATTAAGTTCTCCAGGATCTATTTTATTTTGGTCAGATAGGGTCGGTAGAAATAATACTATTTTCAGTATGCCTAAATTCAGGACAATGAAGACAGGAACTCCTCAATTAGCAACACATCTTTTAGAAGATCCTGAATCATTTTATTCGCCTATAGGAAGAATTTTAAGAAAATATAGCTTAGATGAAATACCTCAAATATTTTCGGTAATCAAAGGTGATATGAGCTTGGTGGGACCTCGACCAGCACTTTTCAACCAGTATGATTTAATAGAATTAAGAAAGAAAAAGGGTGTGGATAAAATTAAGCCTGGAATAACAGGATTAGCTCAAATCAATGGAAGAGATGAAATGAGTATTCCTGTCAAAGTAGGATATGACGAAGAATATTTAAAAAGATTTTCTATGAGATTAGATCTATATATATTATGGTTAACTTTCTTAAAGGTTTTAAGAAAAGAAGGTGTTGCACATTAATTCTCTCTTTTAAAAATGAAAACTTCAAATTTACGACAGGAAGTACTTTCTCTAAGTAATAACATCAAGCTAGCAATAATATTTTGTATTGATTTTGTCATGCTCTTCTTTTCTAGCTATTTAGCTATTCTTCTTGAGAGCGGTTCTTTTTTTATTCCTAGCTTATCACAACTTCTTGCTCTTCTTTTTTTACCCTTTTTGGGAGTTTTGATTTTAAACTTACTGGGAGTTTATAAATCAATTGTTCGCTTTTTAGACTTTAAAGATATCCTAATTTTAATTAGAGGCTTACTCTTTTTATTCATCATTTCTACATTTATAATTTTTAATCAATCTTTCTTTGGGGCTATTTCAACTACCCTTTCTTTAGAAGCGTGGATTATGGGCTGGTTATTCTCAATTATTTTAATAGTGGGTTCTAGAATTCTAGGAAATGTATATTTTTCAGATTCCAAAATAGAATCAAGAGTTGTTATTTACGGCGCAGGATCAGCTGGTATTCAATTAGCTTCAGCTTTGAAGGTAAGTCAAGAAATGCATCCCATTGCTTTTCTCGATAAAGATGAGTCTTTACAAAATTCATATGTAGGAGGCCTTAAGGTGTTGCCTCCTTATGCTTTAGAGAAGCTAATTGTGAAGAATAAAGTAGATGAAGTATTAATCGCTATACCTTCTGCCTCTAAATCTACCTTAAAGAGTCTACTAAAGGAGATAGAGAAATTTTCTATAAAGGTACGCATACTGCCTGGTTTAGCTGAATTAGCACAAGGAAAAGTTTTGGTATCTGAATTAAAAGAGGTAGATATATCTGATCTTTTAGGAAGGGTTGAGGTTAATGCAGATCAGAGTCTTTTAAATAAGAATATTAGAAAAAAAGTAGTATTGATTACTGGTGCTGGTGGTTCCATAGGTTCCGAAATTTCAAGGCAAGTAGCGAAAATTGAACCCAGTAAAATAATTCTTTTAGATTCTAATGAATATTCTCTTTATTCTATTAGTAAAGAAATAGAATTTACTTTTCCTGATGTTGACAGATACTCAATTCTTGGAAATGTTACAAATAGCAAGAAGATAGATGATGTATGTAAATTTTTCAAAGTAGATACTATTTATCATACAGCAGCATATAAACATGTACCTCTAGTTGAAGAGAACCCTTTTGAAGCTGTCAAAAATAACATAATTGGAACAAAAGTATGTGCTGAATCAGCAATAAAAAATGGTGTAGAAACTTTTGTTCTTATATCAACCGATAAAGCAGTTAGGCCAACGAACGTTATGGGAGCATCCAAGCGATTTGCAGAGTTAATCCTGCAGTCACTTTCAGCTGAAAAAGATCAAGAAGTTAAAACTAACATGACAATGGTTAGGTTTGGTAATGTAATTGGTTCTTCAGGTTCAGCAATTCCATTATTTCAACAACAGATAAAAGATGGTGGTCCTATTACCGTGACTCACCCTGAAGTTTTAAGATATTTTATGTCAATACCTGAAGCAGCTGAGTTAGTAATTCAAGCTGGTGCCATGGGAACCGGAGGAGATTTATTTTTATTGGATATGGGAGAGCCTGTAAAAGTTCTTGATATAGCAAAAAGATTGATTGGATTAAGCGGTCTTGATTTGAAGGATGAAGATAATCCAGAAGGAGAAATTGAAATTATTTTTACTGGTCTCAGACCGGGTGAAAAATTATACGAAGAACTCTTAATAGGTGATGATGTAAATGAAACAAAGCATAAAAAAATTCTAAGAGCAAAAGAAGATTACCTTAAAACTGAAGAACTAAATCATTATTTAGACCTTATTAAGGAAGTTGAAGAAGAAAATGATGTACAAGGTCTTAAGAAAATATTAGAAAGAGCAGTAGCAGGTTTTGTGCCAGAAAGAGAGTCTGTTGACGTACTGAATTTACAGAAGAATAATTCAAAATAATCAGTTATACAGAGTGTTTACCATTATTGATTCAATAGAAGATTTAAATTTTCTTAATAACGAGCTACTCCTCAAGAAATGTGTAGGAATAGATACTGAGTTTCGAAGAACTAATAAAGATAATATGCGGTTAGGCTTGATTCAAGTAAATGATGCTGAAGAAATATACCTTATAGATCCTGTTTTGATAAGAGAGCCAAAAGATAGTTGTAGTTTTCTTTTTTCAGATTCAGTTATTAAAGTTTTTCATTCATGTAAAGAGGATATAGAAGCGGTTTATTCTTGGACCGGCAGGCTGATGAAGAATATATTTGATACGCAGATAGCTAATGCATTTCTAGGGGGTGATTATTCTGTAAGCTATCAGGGTTTGGTAGAGAATAAAATAGGCATTACTTTAAATAAAGGAGAAACAAGATCCAACTGGCTAAGAAGACCTCTAACTGACTCTCAATTACGTTATGCTGCATCTGATGTTGAGTTTTTAATTGAACTATTCACAGATCAAAATGATTCTCTCCATGAACAGAAAAAGATACATTGGTTAAAAGAAGAAGTTGAATTTATAATTTCAAAAACCTTTTCTGATCAATTAAATGAACTAAATATTTCTAATAAATTAAGTAAGCAAGAGGAAAATACTTTATTTAATAAATTTAACGAAATCATTAGTCATATTGCTGAGGAGCACAGAATAAACTCTACCTTCCTTTTTTCGAAGAAAATTCAGAAGGATTTTTTAAAGTTGGTTTTATGCAGGGGTATCGAAGAAGGTCTAGAAACTATAACAAAATGGAGGTCAGAACTTATAGAGGAGCCTCTTAGAAAATTATTAGAAGACTTTTAGAGATGTACTGGTTTCTTTATATATTGTTAGTATTTATATTTTGCTATTTAATTAATCTAATATTAAAAAATAATTTAATAATTTTTATTATCTTCGTCATTTTACTAACTCCATCTCAAATTGAAATTAATAGTAATGAATTCGCTCCTGCCTTATTCAATTTCATATTCAATACAGTTCTAGAGAGAAATTATTCACTAAGGCCTTTAAGACCTATATTTCTATCTCTTCCAATAAGCTTGGTATTTCTTTTGTTTTTTAAATTCCTTAAAAAAAAATTCTTTTGATTCCTAAGTTATGCATATTGATTAGGCCTATTGCATTCTTGCCAGCTTGAAAGCCAGCAGACTCACCCGGATTAAAACATAAAACTTTTCCTAGCTTTTCTTCTCTATATCTATGTGTATGTCCATGAAGTATGAGATCTATATCTGCTTCTTTATTCAAACAATCTTCTATTAGATCTGGTTCGTGTAGTATTAATATCTTCTTATTTTTTATATTAAGAACAAGAGGAGGTTCTTGAAATTTAAAATTATGTTTTGAACAGACAGTTTCTAGACCTTCTTCAATACGATCATTATTTCCAAAAACCCCTACTAAGGGGCAATTGAGGCTAGAAAACAGTTTTAAAGTAGTTGCTTTACTAATATCACCTGTATGAACAACAATATCTGCGTTTTCTTTATTGAATATATTAATTATCTTTTCAATATTCTTAATATTATTGTGAGTATCGCTAACGACACCAACAAGCATAATATTATTTATGCCTTTTCAAGAATATGAATTCCGCATGCACTTCCCAATCCAATTACATGCGTAAGACCTATTTTAGCTCCTTCGACTTGTCTTTCGCCTGCTTCACCACGTAAATGCGTACAAACTTCATAAATATTTGCAATACCAGTTGCCCCTAGAGGATGTCCTTTAGAGAGAAGTCCTCCAGAAACATTTACAGGCACTCTGCCGCCTAACTCAACTTCTCCTTCATCAATTAGACGCCCAGCTTCTCCGTCTTCACACAGACCTAGATTCTCATAATGAAGCATTTCTGCAGTTGCAAAACAATCATGGAGTTCCACCAGGTCAACATCATTTGCATCTAGTCCGGCCATTTCATAAGCCTCTTTTGCTGCTTTTCTAGTGCAGGAATTAACATCTGGCATAACCAAGTCTCTTTCTTGATAAGGATCACTAGTTAGAACAGAGGCTTTTACTCTTACTGCTCTTGCCATTCCAAGTTCTTTAGCTTTTTTTTCTGACACAAGGACTGCCGCAGCAGCTCCATCAACATTAACAGAACACATTAGTTTAGTATTAGGATAGGAAATCATTTCCGCATTCATAACTTCATCTAGAGGTGTCTCAATTTGATATCTAGCTTTTGGATTCATTGTAGAGTGATGATGATTTTTAACTGAAATTTTTGCGAATTGTTCAAAAGTAGTTCCATATTGTCTTGAATGCTCCATACCTGCTTCGGCAAATACGGCTGGCATGGTTCCGGAGCCCAACAATCCTTCTTTAGGTATACCTTTACCTCCACCAGCACCCCCTAATAAACCTGTACCCATCTGCTCTACACCTACAGCTAGAACTACATCATATAAACCTGCTTTAATTGAAGTCCAAGCTTCTCTAAAAGCTGTAGCACCCGTAGCACAGGCATTTGAACAATTAACTACCGGAATTCCTGTTTGACCAATTTCTTGTAAAATACGTTGACCCACCATGGCATTTGCTTGACCTAAGTTACCGCAATAAAAGGCTTCCATATTTTCTATAGTTAATCCTGAATCATCTAGGGCTAGAAGTGCAGCTTCCGCTCCTAAGTCTGGCACTGTTCTTTCTGGGAATCTCCCAAACTTAATCATATCCACACCCAACACATAAACATCACTCATATTATTCTCCTTCAAGTAATAGGTTTAAAGAAATAGCTAATGTAAGAGTTACCTTCAGAGTCTTTTCTTCCTAAAGCATCATCAAATATCACCTCTACTGGCATATCAAATTTTATTTTTTCGGGATCAGGATCACAATCTATTAAGTTTCCTTTCACAGTTCCTCCTCCCTCTAAGTCAACTATTGCAGAGATATAAGGCACTTCTATCCCCGGAAAGGATCTAAAAACAATAGAATAAGAATATAATTTTCCCTTATTGCTGAGTTTTATAGCGTTCATGCCATCCCTGGAAAAGCAGTTTGAACAGACATTCCTCTCTCCTAAGAATATGGAGCCACAATTTTTGCATTGGTGACCTTCTAAATAAGGTTCTTCACCTTCAGGTAGTTTTAAATAATCAACAACAGGTAAACTCATATTCTCCCTTTTTAAATTTACAAGTATTAGTTTTATATAAATTTAACTTCATTACAATAGGTTTTATTATGAGTTTCTTAAATTCTGCTTTAGGAGGTATGCTGGGATTTGCTATAGGCGGACCTTTAGGGGGTATTTTAGGAGCAGTTTTAGGTTCAAAACTAGGATCTCAGTCAAAACAATCCTTTTCTTCAAATCAAAGAAACCAAGCCGCTTTCTTTACTGCTTTGTTTGCATGTTTGGCCAAAATAGCCAAAGCTGATGGAATGGTAAGTAGAGAAGAGGTAGATAAAGTAGATTCATTTATAAAAGATAGGTTTAATTTTCCTCCTGAGCAAAGACTTTTTGCTATACAGATATTTAATCAAGCTAAAGATGATTCTTACTCGTTCCAAGATTATGCAAAACAATTGGCTGCACTACTTTCTCAAAATAAGAACTCTTTAATTATGTTTTATGAGCTCCTTTTTGAGCTTGCTATGGCCGACGGGGTTTTACATATATCTGAAGAGCATTTACTAAAAGAAGTTCCGAATATTTTTAAGATACGTTCTGAGTTATTTGAAGAGCTCAAGACTAAATTTACTAATCAAGAATCAGATGCATATTTAGTTTTAGGAGTAACTAAAGACATGTCTCTATCTGATATAAAAAAAGAATATCAGAAAAAGCGAAGAGAATTTCACCCAGATACCTTAATTTCAAAGGGATTACCTGAAGAATTGCTTGAAAAAGCGAAAGAGAAATTTATACAGATTCAGCAGGCCTATGAGGAAATAGAAAGTAAAAGGACATGAATTTTAATAATTTAAGATTTATTTATTTATTTAACATATTATGAAAATATGGAAGTTTTGATAACAGGTTCAGGTCTATACACACCTGCAGAGACTATCTCAAATGATGAGTTAGTAGAAAGTTATAACACTTATGTCGATAACTATAACTTAGAAAATGATGAAGCTATAAAATCTGGTCAATTAATAGCTTTGGTGCATTCAGACTCAGAGTTTATAAAAAAAGTTTCAGGTATAGAACAAAGGTTTGTATTAGATAAGGAAGGTATCTTAGATCCTGCAAGAATGAGACCTAATCTCAAAGCAAGGTCTAATGAAGAGATTTCAGTTCAAGCTGAAATAGCGGTAGATGCCTGCAAGCAAGCTATGGAAAATGCTGGTAGATCAGCCAAAGATATCGATGCAGTTATTTGCGGTTGTGCAAATCTACAAAGAGCTTATCCGGCTGTATCAATTGAAATTCAAGATGCATTAAATATTGAAGGTTATGCTTATGACATGAATGTCGCATGTTCTTCATCTACTTTTGCTATACAAAATGCATACAATGATATTCAGAGTGGAGTTGCAGAAAGAATTCTGGTTGTTAATCCAGATATATGTTCAGCACATTTGAATTTTAAAGATAGAGATGGTCATTTTATATTTGGAGATGCATGCACCTCAGTTTTATTGGAAAGAAAAGACGATAAACCTCATTCAAAGGCTTTTGAGATACTAGGAACTAGATTAAAAACTAAATTTTCTAACAATATAAGAAATAATTTTGGTTTTTTAAATAAACCTGAAAATTCTGATTCTGAAAATCCAGATAAACTTTTTATACAAAATGGCAGGAAGGTATATAAAGACGTCGTACCTATGGTTGAGGAACATATAAAAGCTCATCTAGAAGAATTAAATTTAAGTGTTCCAGAAGTCACTAGGCTGTGGTTACATCAAGCTAATTTAAATATGAATGAATCAATATCAAAAAGGATTCTAGGGAGAGACCCTAGTGAAAAGGAAATGCCTATCGTTTTAGATGAATATGCTAATACGAGCTCTGCAGGTTCAATAATAGCTTTCCATAAGAATAATTCAGATATAAATAGTGGAGAAGTAGGAGTGATCTGTTCTTTTGGAGCTGGGTATTCTGTTGGAAGCGTAGTTGTGAGGAAGTTATAATTTAAAAATGAATTTTCTAACAAAGATACATAAATTATTAGAAAGCCTTAATGGACTTAGTTTTATAGGTCTTTTTTTACTCAGAGTCTATCTCTTCTTCGTTTTATGGTACGCAGGTATTGGAAAGATCGATACAATTGATAAATTTTCAGGCTATTTAGGAACTCTAGGAGTGCCTTTTCCAGAAATCATTAGTTGGATGGTTGTGATCTTAGAGGCAGGAGGAGCTGCCCTATTATTAATCGGCCTTTTCGTAAGATGGGCTTCCATTCCTCTTTTGGTAATAATGTTTTCTGCAGGTTATTTAGTTCATTACGACAATGGTTGGTCTCATGAGGCAAACGGAATAGAGTTTGCAGTAACTTACGGTTTAATGCTTTTTCTTTTGACTTGTTTAGGTGGTGGAAAATATTTAAGTCTAGATTATTGGGTTTCGTCTAAATAAATAAATGGATCTTTATCAATTAATAGATGCTTCTCAAGAGCCTATTTTAAAAACTCATGACTGGATCCAGGAAGCTATGAAGAAAGGAGCTGGATTACCACACGCTCTTAACCTAGCTACAGTGACTCCTGCAGGACAACCTTCATCAAGAATGGTTCTTTTGAAGAGGCTTTCAGACGAAGGTCTTGTTTTTTTTACTGATTATGAAGGAAAAAAAGGACAAGAGATAAATAATAACAATAAAGCTGCGATGAATTTTTGGTGGGCAAAAACTGATAAACAGATTAGGGTCGAAGGTATTTGTACAAAAGTTAGTATAGAGGAGTCAAATGATTATTTTAATTCTAGACCTAGAGGATCAAAAATCTCTGCTTCTGCTTCAAGACAAAGTGAAGTATTAGACTCATATGAAAGTTTATTGCAAAAAGCTAAAAAGATCGAAGTTGACAACGAAGGCAAGGATATAGTTAGACCAAGCAGATGGGGAGGATTTATCCTAAAACCACATTTATTTGAATTTTGGATCAATCAAGAGAGTAGATTGCATACAAGAGAGCTTTTTACGCTCAATGAAGAAAAAGAGTGGAAAACATCTTTGTTATCTCCTTAAACATTGCTTTTAGTTATAACTATCAATAGAATTAAATAAAACATGTGTCCTTTAGTATAGGTCACCACTGAAAATGCCTGAAATTACACTTCCTGATAAATCCAAAAGAAAATTTGATAATTCCATCTCTAT
>MDSX01077600.1_pt1 | contig 13423 bp, 9 predicted proteins | sample 811141 | NCBI WGS metagenome assembly MDSX01 (sample SAMN05326642, study PRJNA326480) | marine metagenome | isolation source: seawater | place: Atlantic Ocean: South East | collected 2010
GCTCGGGCCTAACCGGCCTCAGCATCCACCAGGGGCGTCTAGTACCATTTGGCGAGTGCTCGGACGCGGAGCGAGTCATTTCGAGCCACTTGTCGTATACGGCACGTGATTTGGACGTGTCCACCGACACGTCTCCAAAGGAATCCCCAGGCTGAGCAGGTTTAATCCTTACAGCCTGATGCCAGCAGTGCATACCAGAGATGGGATCAGGATGTACGGGGTGGGTTAGGTTCTGATGCACTCCTACGTCAGTCCACCATACGCGAAGAGTGTCTGGATCACTTGACTCAAACGCCCCTCCTCCCTTCTTACGCGTGAGTCCCCACTCTGAACCATCCTGGTCAATGGCAACCGTCATCATTCCGATGCGTTGGCCCTCATGCCCCTCCGGCTTCCAACGACCCATATGGTGACTGCACGCTGCTACGCCTGGTCTGATCCCTTCCGTAATCCACGCCTTGAGCACGAAATACCCTATTTCTGTCTCAACACGAACAAGATCTCCAGTCTTTTCGATCCCTACCCGCGCCGCGTCTTGGGGGTGGATCCATAGCGGGTTCGTGTGGGCGATTTCATCGAGCCACTTTGCATTGGCACTTCGCGTATGAATCTGAACAGGGACCCTAAACGTAGTAATCAATGGTATCTGATCCGAGTCGAGATTCTGTTGGTGAACATGACTCTTCACGTACGTCGGTGTCGCAAGTTCAGGCCAACCCCATTCGTGCAGAGTACGCGACCAAAATTCCAGCTTACCGGAAGGAGTAGGCCACCCTTTTACGATCTCTCCATCTACGCGAACTCCAACACGACGACGCCCTTCTTTATCTGGGTCGATCTTAGTCCCACCCGGTGCCTTGGGGCTCGGAGGGATTGGTGCACGAGTGAAAACACGACCAGCTTCATCCACACGGACATCCTCTAACTCTGCATCTGCAACCGGCTGCTCGAATACCTTACCGACCTTACTCGCAACTTCGAATGCACCGTAGCGACGCATGTACTCAAACGGTGTGATACCCTCAGCCGCAGCAGCATCCGGTAGTCCCGGAACTGAGTTCTCGAAGATCCACGAATAGTACTCGTCCACCGTCATCTTTTGGCCCGGATTTTTAACAGATTCGAAAAACTTCCGGATCCCTAGAGACCCATCGGGATCTACACGCCATGTCAGCTCAATCCAGAACTCGTTCTCCTCCCACACCTCGCCCGGATTTACATCTCGGGTGTCGTTAATCTGCTCACCTAAACGCTCACGAGCTGCGCGAAGCACAGGTTGCCGGAAGCCAATCCATTGCCCGTCATACTGTTCATAAGACGTCAAATCATGTCTCTCCGATGAGTGCCCCATTGGGAGCACATAGTCGGCAAAATACGCCGTCTCGTTCCAAGTCGGGGTCATCGCAATGTGTTGCCCAATCCGCGACTCGTTCCTCAGCATCTCGATCCAGCTGAATCCATCCGGATTGGTCCAAACGGGGTTGTAAACCCGAGTGAAATACACATCAACAAACGCGTCTTGGTCTTCCATCAAGTACGGCATCAGGAACGACATTTCCATCAGCGCCAGCGGGTACTCGTCCGGCCACAAAACATCGTTCCACCTAGTAGGGTGCTGGTGAGGAAGCCTAGGAGGCTTCGGAGTGAATTTGTTCCACGAATTCGGAAACGTTCCTCCCTCAGTCGCAAGAGAACCCATAAGTGCACCAAGGAGAGTCATGGTTCGAGCAACCTGCCAACCTCCCAAGTTTCCTGACCCGGCGCTCCTCCAGTTATAAGCGGACAACTGCGTTCCCGCCGACGAAATCATTTCGGCTACCTCTCGTAGTGTCTCGACCTCAAGTCCAGATTCGGCAGCAGCGAAGTCGAAGGTGTAGCTCTCATAAAGCTCTCCAAGCACCTCCAAGAAGCGCTCGAATGAGGCACTAGGCTCACCCTTCACCATTTCCATGTAATCCTGCCAGTTCCACCATCGCCGAACAAAATTCTCGTCGTATCGACCGTTCTGGATCATCCAGTTCGCCACCGCGAGAAAGATCGCGGGCTCAGAGCCAGGATACGGAGACAACCAGTGGTCGGCGTGCGTCGCGGTGTTAGAAAGGCGAGTATCGAGAACGATGAGCTTAGCTCCGTTCTCCTTACCCTCGATAATGCGCTGCGCGTGTGGATTAAAGTAGTGCCCTGTCTCTAGATGACTACTCACCAACAGGATCACCTTCGCGTTCGCATGGTCTGGACTTGGGCGATCCATTCCCATCCACCAGTGGTGGCCAGCTCTCGATCCGCTCGAGCACACGTTGGTATGCGAGTTGTGGCCATCGACTCCCCACGCGGCAAGCATACGAGTCGTGTAACCATCTTCCCCAGGCCTGCCGACATGGTACATCACCTGCTCGTGACGATCTTCCTGTATGCAGGATCGAATTCGTGCGGCAATGTCGTCTAAGGCCTCATCCCACGACACCCTTTCCCACTTTCCCTCACCTCGAGCGCCCGCTCGCCTAAGCGGATAGAGGATCCGGTCCGGATCGGTGATCTGGTTGATCGTCGCTGGGCCCTTTGCGCAGTTGCGCCCACGAGAACCCGGATGCTCAGGATTGCCCTCGAATTTTCGCACCTGAAGAGTTTCACGATCCACGTAGGCTAGAAGACCGCAAGCCGACTCGCAGTTAAAACATGTCGTCGGAACAAGCGTGTAGCGCTTCTCTACTCGATCTGGCCACGATTTCGAATCGAGTTCAACCCAATCATTCCAACGCTCGCGGGGTGGATACGCCGCTAAGTGAACGCGACTAGCCCCAGGATAAAATGTCTCACCCCTCGCTTCTACTTCTTCTCGAGCGGCGGACACGCGCTGGTTTAGTTCTTCGTTTGTCATGCTAGAGGCACCGACTGGCCCGCCTGTACGAAGGCGTGCTCGTACATAAAGAGTGAGACCAGCGCCGCGCCAGCCGAAATCAACGGTGTTGACGTTGCGAAGGCTAGTGCGACCAAACCAAGAGGCATCGCAACCCAGAAAAGGTGAGCGTATGCTCCCCTAGTCATGGCGCGAGCAGCAAGTTTGGCATGGGCTGTTGGGTGGCCCATTGATGCTTCGCCCAGTGCCATCACGAGATGGGTGCCAAGCGAGAGGCGGAAAAAGGCGCTTACGGAATCAGGAGGTCCGGGGTCCCCTGAGACCAACATTATGACAGCTGCGCCTGCAACCAATGCTTGAACAAGCAAGTGAGCGGGAAGGAGTGGGCTTTGCCAGAGATCTCTAGCACGCGCCTGTGCAAATAGGTATGCCGTATATATCGCCGTCATGATGGCAAGCGGTGCCCCTACCCAACCGAGTGCCGGAGTCAGATCTCCACGACCCAGAAGCGTCACTCCTAGGTGGATAGCCAAAAGTCCACCATAGCCGGTGATGATAAACCCTCCTCGAACCAGCCAGCTTCTCCACTGTGGCTTTAGGAGCACCATCCAGAAGCGCTCCGGGTGTTCAAGATCCCAGATCAGTAGACCACCGGTGAGTATCAGTCCGACCATGGCCAAAAAAGGTGCTTGAAGACCCCAAAGTTCACCGGTGAAGGGCAAAAGGCCGAGCCACCCAAGCAACAGTGGAACGAGGTATGCACCTGCCGCTATCGACTTCGTGAAGGTGTACGCACTCACCCGCCAGTCCCAAGGAGCCCTGTGGATCACATCGTAGCTTAGGACAGCTGCGGCCGAAGAATTATGCGAGCCCGGGTGGCCAGACGGCACTTGGTGAGGAACATCACCCTGCTCACTCCACATAAAGAGTCCCCCGTCAGGGCGTCTCGCCGCGAGAGGATCTAGGGTGACTTGGTCAGCTCCCTTATAAAAGACCTTAGGACGTGTCTCTTTTTCAGGCCTGCGCACCGCAACCGCTTCACGATTCACTATCTGGCTTACCTTGGACAACGGATCGTTCATGTCACCGACGAGGAGTGCCTCGGATGGACAAACCACCACACATGCAGGCTCGAGCCCCACGTCCAAGCGGTGAGCGCAGAAGTTGCACTTCTCGGCCGATTTATCCTCTGGATTAATAAAGATGGCATCGTAAGGGCAGGCGGCGATGCAGGCCTTACAGCCTATACATATAGACTTGTCGAAGTCGACTATGCCGTCCGCCCTCTGATGCATCGCCGCCGTTGGGCACGCTGTTACACACGGCGCATCCTCGCATTGGTTACAGCGAGTGACCTGAAAAGATCTGCGTACGTTGGGGAAATAACCTGTATCTACGTACTTCACGTACGTGCGTGTCACCGATAGTGGGACCTCATTCTCGGATTTACACGCAGTCGTGCAGGCATGGCACCCAATACACCGGGTGTGGTCAATGACTTTTGCCCACAAGGGCTCTGTTCTGGTGTCGGATGTAGTGATGGTCATACCGCTGGTGTAGTTGTCCTCAGCCGCTCAATCTACCGTAAGTATCACAGTGCTGCAGAGAACCACCCGAAGTCTTTACCCCACTAGGTCGTCTACTAGGAACAAGTCGGTCAACACAGCTCTCAGATGCATGTTCGCGTTTAAGTTGTCTATTAGCTGAGAGCTTATGCCTGATCTCGCAGCTACCAACTGCACAGCACTCAAGGCAGCAGCAGCGTCACGTCTCACTACGGAGGTCATCTCATCCCAAGCATCTCTCGGCTCCTGATCTGACACTGCTTCGGCGACAGTGTCTGCCAGACCTTCAAGTGCGTCTTCGAGCTTGGTGAGAAATTCCCGAAGCTCGGCCCCGGATTTCGCTCCCTCGTCCGTTGTGCGCCCCTGCGCCGCATAAGCCAGGAAGAACTCATAGCTCGACTCGATAGAGTCTATACGTTGCTTCACTTCGTTCTTAGCGTCGGACACGATCTCTCCGGAAAATCGATAGGATTCAGTGACTCACAAGATGACTTCTAGAACTAATCCTCTCGCTTGGCGCTGGGGATCTGTTCGGCCACGGCGCCCGTTCCTGGAGCTGTGCCGTCCACAGACTTCATACCACCATCTGTTACAACCCACTTTGCCGGATCGAAGTGCTCAAGATAGTGCTCCCGATCAATCCAACCACGAACCATAGACCATGTGATCCACCTTTTCTCTGGCCTAAGCGCAAAGTATATGTGTGAGGCTACCAATAGAATTAGTGATACACCCGAAAGACCGTGCACCACATACATCACTCCCCACGTTGTGTCACTGAACAGATACGGATTTCTCGTCCATAACGGAGTGTCTATTCGCACCATCATTAGGACACCCGTGATAATCGCAGCTAACGACACCACAACGATCACATGGTGATACATGCGGTGATCGAACGGGTACTTCCCAGCTTTCGGTGGCGCGGGTGCCTCCGGTGAAAGTATGTGCTTGAGCGTCGCAACGCCCTCGCTCACTCCGAGCTGGAACATCGACCAGAAATCTTGCCACCCAATCGCATGAATGACGTGGTACACAACTGTCAGAATTAGTAGGACACCGGCCTGCCAGTGCAGATCTACCCAGTTAAACTGCAATCCCATCACTGGCACGAAGGCCGTGACAAGAAGCACTAGCATCGCGATCGACATCACCCAATGGAATGCTCTGGATGCAAAAGAGTGTCGCTCTATTTTTTCCGGGATACCAGCAGGAACATCCGCCGGAGGTTCGTGTGCCTCCTCCTTCCTCATACGAACCCATAGAGCATGTCCGATCACGAAGGCAACCGCTGCTATCACAGCACTCCACATCAAATCCCATGAAACTCCGATGAGTACATCCTGACCCCACGGGTTCGCAGCCCGGCGCCAAAGATCCATCAGGAGACACTCCTAACTGCACGGCGGACGAGATTTCTCATCATTGCGACTTTGTAATCATTATGTCGGAGTGGACGGGCACCCTGGATCGCTAGCTCTCCTGCGGCACTCGCCATCGACTCATCACCCGATGTCCCCTGCACCAATCGCTCTACTGCGTCCAAACGGACTGGAAACGGCGCTACACCATTAACAGAAATTCGGGCTTCCTCGATTTTACCCTCTGACTTACGGAACGCCGCAGCAACGCTAACTAGTTGGAAATCCCAAGACCCGCGATCTCGAATCTTCTCATAGTAGAAGTCGGCATCAGCCCACCTCGCCGGAATATGGATCCGCGTGAGAAGGTCCTGGGACTTCATCACAGTCATCCGCGTGATGTCTATTGCAGGACCAATAAAGAAGTCCTCGGCATCGTGAACAGTCGAGCCCCCGTTGCTTTCTACGACCATCTTTGCGTCTACCGCAATCAGTGCCGGCGCAGTATCCGAAGGGTTCACCGCCACACAACGACTCCTCCCCATTATGCAATGCTCACGGTTCATCGCCTGAGGGGCTGCCGCATAGCAGGTGTTACCCCCCGCGCGATAGCATGGCCAGCCGCTTCGGTAATACCAGCACCTTGTATCCTGGGAAACATTTCCGCCCAAGGTCCCTTGATTTCGAATCTGAGGTGTTGCCACGTGACGCGCTGCGTCAGCTAGAACAGAAAACCCCGAGCGCACCCTCTCGTCTCGCTCTATCTCTGTGAGAGAGGTCATTGCCCCGATCTCAATTCCATCTTCTACGTCACGGATTCCTGTGAGTTCAGAAATGCCACCGAGATCAACTACGGCCGAAGGCCGCTTAACTCGATCCTTGAACCAGTCGAACGAGTCCAGCCCTCCAGCCAGAACCCACGCCTGCCCACGGTGCTCGTCGAGAAGCTCTAGTGCATCACCCACGGTCGTCGGCTGAAAAAGCTCGAACGCCGGGATCATATCTCTGATCTTCGCCATGTCTCGTCCTCTCCTAACCGACGTGCTGTTCTAGGCGACCGTACATCGGTCGACCTTCGATCTCAGCGAGCAGGACATCCGGTGTGAGTGGGGTCCTGCACACGCAACGTCCTCCCATCGCATCTGCAATGGCCGACGTCAGTGCAGCAGCACCCGCACCCACAGGTGGCTCACCGATTCCCTTTGCCCCAACTGGATCCTGTGGATCGGGAATGCCCACTGCACCCCACTTCAGGTCGGCAGGAATGTCTAAAAAACCTGGCGGTCGAGCTGTATAGAAACGGTTCGCAAACGGCACACCCCACTGCGGGTCGAATACCCACCTCTGGGTCATTGCCATACCCATACCTTGGATGCTTCCGCCGAAAACCTGTGCACCCAAGCTTCGGGGGTGAATCACAGTCCCACAATCCGTAACACCCACGTACTCCTTCAGCTCTACCATACCGGTTTCTTCATCGAGTTCGACCATCGCAAAACCCGCAACCCATGAGTAGATATTACCTTCCCCGCCATAGTTGTCCCGGGCGATTCCCATCAGACCTTCGCCTGCAAGTATCTGAGCGGCCGGGACAGTCTGCGCATGAACATCATCAGGGAGGACTTCACCGGAGTACTCACCACCCATAGCAATCGCACGTTCCGCGATCCGACCGAGAGTCATCGTCCCTCCCGGCCCACTGACCCGCCCTGAGTCGACACTGTAAGACGAAGCTGAACCTCCCAGAGCTGCCGCCGCCACTTCCCGGATTTTCCTGAGCGCGTCGGTCGCAGCTGCATGGTTGGCCCGCGTGTGCGCGGTCGTCGTTTGTGATCCTGCTTGAACGGTTGACCGCGGATACGCCCGCGCCGAGTTCCCCCATACAATCTCTACGTCTTTCCAATTGTACCCGAGCAGCTCTGCGGCGGGGCGAGCCGTGTCAGCGATAGAATGAGTCCCTAAATTACCTATCCCTTGGTGCACGTAGAGCTTGCCATCAGGACGGATGATCATCATACCATCACGGCCGCGAGATCCTGCGGTGTAGGGTGAGAGACCAATACCGACACCTGTAACTTTCGAGCCGTTTCGCTTTCCTGAAATGGCTAATTTGGCGTCCCAGTCAAACATCTCCCTCCCTTGATCTAGCGCTTCTACCGCGTGCACACTCGTGAGCGTTGCGTTACGCGGGCCGAATTGCACATCTCCGCGTGGAGCATTCATGCGGTGTATCTCGAAGCGGTCAACACCAAGTTCCCGACCTGCCTTTTCAAGGATCGGTTCCATCATCGAAATGATTTGCGCACCACCCGGACCGCGCTGAGCAGCCTTTGGTGGGGTATTCGTGTACATGGACACTCCACGAAAACGCATGTTTTGTGGTGTGTACGTCAGGTCTGCGATCATCCCAGCTGTGTTGAAGTCACCGGCTCCGTAGGGACCACTCTCCTGGACTATGATCAAGTCAATGGCATTGCACTTCCCGTCCTGCAAGAAGCCCATCTTTAGCCACGTTTGAAAACCCGGCCGCGCCCGGCCTACATAGTTCTCTTCATATCTCGTGATCCGGAGCATGACCGGACGATTGATTTTCCTACTAAACAGTGCCGGGATCTGCATCACTGTCGTCCCAGCGATCTTGGACCCAAAACCTCCGCCACAATATTCAGACACGAGATTTATGTTCTCAGGGTCAATCTGGAGGGCCCCTGCAAGGGCAAACTTAGTCTGCTGTGAACTCTGAGTAGAAACGAATGCGTGAAGCGTCTCACCTTCCCAGTAGGCCATATTGGAGCGAGGCTCCATGGGGTGGTGGGTCAGCGACTGGTGAACGATCGTCTCTTCCAAAACGAGGGCTGATTCCGCGAACGCAGACTCTGGATCACCCTTAGTCCACTCGACCGGACACGATGGATCGGGCATCTCGCCAGCGTCCACCTTAGCGAAGTCCGTATTCGTCCACTTGAAATCGCTCCACCCATCCTGACCCGAGAACTGGTTTCCGTCCACATACGCGTTCGGGCCACCCGGGCGGAGGCTTTCGAGAGGATCAATAACAAATGGGAGTGGTTCGAAGTCGATTTCGATGGCTTCGATGGCAGCCGCAGCGGTTTCTTCATCCACGGCAGCTACAGCGAGAATCGGTTCCCCTTCGTACCGAGGTGTGTCCGTCAAACACGCCTCTCGCGGACCATCACGCGATGGAACTTCATCCGCCCTGAGAATGTCTATAACACCCTCCATCGCGAGTGCTCGACTCGCATCGACCCTGCGTACTCGAGCGTGGGGCATAGGTGAGAGAAGCAGCTTAGCAAACACCATGCCCGGTGCTCGAAAATCTTCAGCGTATCTGGCGCGTCCCGTGATCTTCGCGTGGAGATCTGGTGGCGCGATGTCGGCTCCTACCAGTCGTTCGGCCATAACTTTCTCCTTACACGCTGCGTGCGAGCTCAGCAGCTCGCATCGCACAAGTCAGAATCTTGTCGTAGTCGGCACACCGACAGAGGTTACCCGACAAGGCGAGCCGGGCCTCCTCTCGAGTTGGGTTGGGATTAACCTCGATCATCTCTGTCATAGCCATTATGAAGCCCGGGGCGCAGAAAGCACATTGGAAACCACCTTCTTCCATCACCGCCTTCTGAACCACCGACAGTTCACCCGTGTCGGCATCTTCCAACCCTTCAATAGTGGCAACTGAGCGACCGCGCACTTGGTGGGTGAGCATTGAGCAACCATACTGAGACACCCCGTCAATTAACACTGTACAGGCGCCGCACTCTGCCCTGTCACAGCCTAATTTCGTACCGGTGAGTCCGAGCTTGTATCGCAACGTCATAGCCAGAGTCTCATGCGGGAGCACATCCACTCGACGCTCTTGACCATTGACGTTCAGTGTAATCAGACGCTCGGTCGCAGTCTGATAAGTCGCCGCTCCGAGGAGTGGACTTCCACGGAAGAGGTAGCCAGCCGAAGAGGCGGTGGCACCTGTGGCGATAACACCCTTGATAAACGTGCGGCGAGAGTACTTTTTCTCAAGCACACTCACGGATTCTGCCTGATCCATCGAGCACTCCTGCTACATGGGGCACATCATATCCGGAAAGATACGGAGCAAAAGCTGACAGCGCGAGCACATTAGGCACTAACAGATCAGGATGTTTCTCGCCTGCAGTCCCTCTTTTTTAATCCATCCTGGAAAACAGGTCGATATGGGCTTCCACGATCCTACGCAACGCATCCGGATCAGGATCTAAACTCCAATCACCCTCAACACTGGTCCCACCGAGTGCTACGCCATCTCTCCTCGGCAACATATGGACAAAACCACCAGCGGTCTGAGACGCCGCTCCAAATGTGGAGTAGTCAACCTCCTTCTGCGGCATGAGAAGTGTTAGCTGACCCTTAAGAGGCGTGAGTTCCCCATCACCCACGAGAGCTTTGGCTCCAAGCCCGGTACAGTTCACTATGACCGACTCGGGTAACACAGAAAGGCTTCGCTGCGACTCAAAACGCCGAATAACGATACGACCCCTCGCTTTTCGAACGTCGTCAACAAGACGATCTAGGTACATCGAAGGTTCGATCCGCATGGAAGGACGCTCTACAGCATAACGCGTTGGGAAAGGATGTTGCCCGGGCCCGTATATAGAGGAACCGACTCGGAGATCCTCAGGAAGGAGTCGATTCTCTCCACCGACGTCGTTCTCGGGTGGGGAGTCCTGAAGCGAATACCCTTCAATCCAAGAGATACCATATCCGCGTCCTACTAATAACTGGAGTTGGTGCCACGAAATCCGCGCTGCCCTTCTGAATTGCTCGTCCCACATCAAGGTACGAAGGTCTCTATCCACCAATCCTGAAGTCGGAGTCCAGCTTGCAAGCGACATGTTCGATGTCGTATTCGGCGGCACGTCCTTCGCATATATAGTGACCTCGAAACCACGTCGCTGAAGCTGGATCGCAGTTGTCAGACCCACTACACCACATCCTATGACCGCCACCTGCCTCTCCGAGCGCTCAGCCGCCATTTCAGCTGCGATATATCCCGTCCCCCATGACAGAGACATCCCAGAACCACCGTGCCCGTAGTTGTGGATGAGCAACTTTTCTCCCAAGCGCTCAGGCCTCAGTAGAAACCCGGATGGACGATAGGGCCTAAGGCCAACCGTCGTTCGGATGACCCGCTCCCAGCCGGCATCGACGGGCTCGAGCCGGCGGACTCGGCGAACATCGCCGGCATTAACCGGAGGGAGGGACCCGGTACAACTCGCCATCCCAATGCTCGCGAGACCTAAGCCACTCATCTTTAGCATTGATCTTCGATCCATAAGACCCTCTTACCTTGCTACGATTCTCAGACACCACCCGGACTGAATTCGCAGACCTACTGAATGAAAGGGGCAAGACGCCTTTACTGTCACTGCAGAAGCCGAGCCTCGACTTTGACCAGTCACCACGCCCGCCCAACCAAAGCAGTGCGACGAAGCAGACCTTCCTGAACAGCCGTTAGCATGTTAGCGCGCTTCTCGCGTTCCGTATCGACCATCTCGTGCCCCTCAGCCCGCCTCAGTTCTGCGTCATTCTGATCTAGCGCATTAAGGCGGTCCAGAAGGGACACTCGAAAGTCCTCGGTCAGATCGCGCTCTATGACCACCTCAAAGCCAGACTGGGCAACCAAGTCTCGTAGAGGGCCTCCGGTACCCAAATCCTCCGGGCCCAGCTCGGTTGCTTGAGCTCTCTCCGCTGCACCCAGCCCTTCTGCTATCTCAATAGTTACAACTACTAGTCTCCCATCTCTTTTAAGTACACGACGACATTCCCTCAGCACGGAGAGTTCCTCTAACACTCAACAGAGCACATCGGCCTGGCAAACAGCTGAGAAATGGGCATCGCCTATGGGTAATACCCGACCATCTCCACAGACTTGAAGCACACGCGGACCTAATGTCTCGCAAAGATCTTTGGCCCCCTGCCGCAGGGCCTCAAGCGGAACGTCGACTGAAACCAGCCTCGCGCCCGTCTTGTTCGCAATCAAAGAACCGGGCCAGCCTCTTCCGGCTCCAATATCCAAGAGAAGATCATCGTCACTGATTGCGGCTACAGAAGCCATCCACTCAGCCTGCTCAATCGTCGTCCATCCGTTAGGAATCAACCCACCAATCTCACTGCGAAAAGCGAAGCCGGCTTTAGTCCGAAACCGTAGATACCTATCCTCATACGAATGGATCGTGGTGCGCTGTTGGGCTAGGTCGTTCATCCTTCACGTCGGGCAAAGCGAGAGGCGGAGTGAGGACTAACGTATCCTCTCATCTCGCTCGCAACGAGCCACCACAATCCCCTTGGCGTCACACTCACGCCTTTATGCTCTTCACTGAACATCCGAGAAGACGCTTCTATCTCGACATCTCCTCGACTCATTTCTTTATGTGCCAGCAATCAGACCAAACTCGACAACACTTCAAGCTGAGACTCGACCTCACCCCATCTTTGAAGATCAGCCTTGAGAGAGTCATCCGTTTCTGCACGCTCTTGCTCTAGAAGCGTCACTTGATCGGGTGGAGTTCGCTCATAGAAACCATCTTCACAGAACGACGCATCAATCGAGTCGAGTCGAGCCTCGTGTACTTCGATGGCCTCGGTAATTTCTTCGAGCTCACGCTGCAGTCTCTTGATCTCCTTCGTAACATCGTGCGGGGATAAAGCACTGCTGCGTGTCCCATCACCTCCTCTGTCACTAGCCTTTCCCTCGCGTCCTTTTCGCCGTTTTTCGCGCCGAGCCTTCAGAAGGACTGTGTCGGCATCGAGATGGTCATCCCCCGACGCATGAACGTAATCCTCATAAGTGCCCAAGTAATCAGTCACTTCACCCGGCCTGATCTCAACGACTCGAGTTGCAAGCTGACTCACAAACCAGCGGTCATGAGATACAAATATTAGCGTACCATCGAAGGAGCGTAACGCCGCTATAAGCGCTTCGATCGACTCTAGATCCAAATGATTTGTTGGCTCATCAAGCACTAGAACGTTCGGGTTATCTAAGCCAAGACGAGCAAAAACAAGCCGAGCTGCTTCACCGCCCGACAGCGCGCTGACCTTCTTCTTGCCCTCATCCCCGGTGAAAAGCATCAGCCCCATCTGCCCGCGAACAAAACCCCGATCTTTACTGGGGCAGAAACGCCACAACCATGCTTCGGTCGACTCGTCGCTACCCGTGAACTCGTTCTTATTGTCCTGCGCGAAGTAACCGGGATGGGTTTCATACCCCCATGATACCTCACCCGCATCTGCCTGAAGTTCTCCCATCAGGATCTTCAGCAACGTTGACTTCCCAATGCCGTTAGGGCCCATGATCGCGAGTCGGTCGCCTCTGTTGACTGCGAGATTCACACCGTGGAGGACCTCATTTTCCCCGAACGCCTTGTGAATGTTTTGAACCGTCAGGACCTCCTTACCACTCGGCCTGCGCTGCTCAAACCGGAAGGTCGGATAACGACGCGAGCTCCCAGGAAGAACACCCAGTTCCGCGGCCTTCTTCTCAATAAACCTCAGCTTACTCTGCGCCTGGCGAGCCTTGCTAGCCTTTGCCCGGAATCGATCGACGAATTGCTGGTGATGCGCGATCTCTCTCTCTCGGCACACAC
>MDSX01031402.1_pt1 | contig 13416 bp, 7 predicted proteins | sample 811141 | NCBI WGS metagenome assembly MDSX01 (sample SAMN05326642, study PRJNA326480) | marine metagenome | isolation source: seawater | place: Atlantic Ocean: South East | collected 2010
GCACATTCAGACGCGCCGCGCGCCGACGCCAGTCGTCGACGCGCGGTCGACGCGCGCGACGCGATCGACGCGCGTCGCGTCGCCGGCATGCGCGCGGTCGCGCGCGCCGTCGCGCGACGCGTCGAGCGCGCGCGAGGATTCGCGACGGCGCGCGGAATCGCGGACGCGCGGGCGGCGACGCGCGCGCGCGGCGTCGCGCGCGGGACCGCGGGCGCGCGACGCGGACGCGGGACGCGCTCGTGGGACGCGGGACGCGCGCGGGACGCGGGACGCGGGACGCGGGACGCGGGACGCGTTCGCGGGACGAGCGCGCGAGACGACGGCGGCGGCGGCGTCGACGCGGAGGGACGCGTGTACGACGAACCGGAGGTGTACGACGTCGCGTTCGGATTTCGTGATTTCGAAAAAGAGATTGAGTTCGTCAGAGAGTGCGCGCGGCGACACGCGAGCTACGGAGAGGGAGGGAATGGGATGGACGCGACGCGGACGGTGGCGAGCGCGCTGGAGCTCGGCGCGGGGCCGGCGTGGCACAGCGTCGCGGCGGCGAAGGGAGGGATACAGGCGGTGGCGCTGGAACAAAACGCGGCGATGCGAGCGCACGCGATGAATAAGTTGGCGGCGCTCGGAGACGCGGCGCCGAGGAATATACGAATCGTGGAGGGGGATATGCGAGACGTGGCGATGGCGCCGATGACGAAACCCGAGGGCGGGTTCGACGTCGCGCTGATGTTGCTCGGTACGGCGGCGCATTTGTTGACCCACGACGACGCGATGCGGTGTTTTAAGTCTGTTCGCGAGAATTTGAGACCGGGCGGTCTGTTCATCGTCGAGCTCGAGCATCCTTGGGATTTGTTCAGCGGCGAAATCGCGCAAGGCCAGGGCGACGCCTGGGAACGCGTCGACGAAGAAAAAGGCGTTAAAGTCTACGTCGAGTGGGGTCGAGACGGCGATAACTTTGACATCGAGTCACAAATTTACGAACGCACCGTGTCGTTTTCCCTCGTCGACGCCTCCACCGAAGCCGTGCTCAAGATTGTGCAAGAGGTCGTGCCGTGCAAAATTTTCACCGCCCCGGAGATGGTCGCCCTCGCGAACGCCGCCGGCTTGGAGGTCGCCGCCACGTACGGCGACATGGACGGTCGCATCGCTTTAGACGACGAAAACGCGCACAATATGATCATGATTTTTCGTAGGCCTAGCTGAGACGTTTGAATCCGAGACATCGGCGCGCGTCGTTCGCGTCCGTCGCCGCGTCCCGCTCGTCCCGCGTCTCCGCCGCGCGGCGCCCGCATTCACCCGCGCGCGCGCGAACATGGCCGCGATCGCCGTCGTGTGCGGGGCGGCGATAATAGGCACGTCGATGCGTCGCCCGCGCGCGCCGTCCGCCCCGCTCGCGCGCGCGTCGCGCGTTCGCGACCTCGTCGGTGACTTCAGACTGACCGCGGTGACCTCGCGCGCAGGCGTCCCGCGACGCGCCGCCGTCGCCGCGGCGTCCACGGTCGGCGCCCTGGGCTCGCTCACCACCCTCGCGCTGGCGTACCGCGAACCGCTGAACCGATGCCGATGCCGCTCGATGGACGCGTCGACGTCGAGCGGCGCCGACGCCGACGCCGCGCCGTCGACGCCCGAGCGTCGACGCGCGCGCCGCGGTTGGTACAGAGCGCACTGCGCGAGATGTCGCAAGCGCACCAAACTCGGCGTCGCGCTGAGTTTCATCTTCTCCCCCGCGTACGTCGCGTGCGCGAGCGGTGCGACGGCGTTCGCCGCGCACGCCCTCGGGCAGACGGCGGTTCGCGGCGGCGCGCGCGCCTATCGTCGATGTCGCGCGCGCGCCGCTCGTCAACTCCCGTCACCCTAGCCATCGTCTCGCCTTCTGTCGACAATCGTAGCGTAGCACTCTTTTTCGCGCCTCCTCGCGCGTTTTCGCGTCCTCGCGTCCTCGCGTCCGGTCTCGCGTCCCGTCTCGCGTTTGAACGTTTCGGATATGGAGGCTGCTTCCATCGGACGTCGTCGCGCTTTCGCGCCGCACTCCGCGACGCGATGGCGCCTCGCGAGATCTCGCTCGCCGAGGTCGAAAAGCACGTCGCGTACGATGACCTCTGGCTCGTCATCGCCGGTAAGGTGTACGACGTGACGGCGTTCATGGATGACCATCCCGGCGGCGGCGAGATCATGCTGAACGCCGCGGGAAAGGACGGCACGGACGATTTCGAGGACGTCGGACACTCGCCGAACGCGTACGAACAGCTGAAGAAGTTCTACATCGGTGAATACGCGGGCGGGGCGTCGGGACGCGCGGACGGGGGCGTGAAGAAGAGCGCGACGGGAGGGATGACGACGAGCGGCTTCGGCGCGCTCGGCGCGACGCTGTTGCCGGTCGCGGTGTTGTTGTTAGCGCTCCTCGCGGCGTACGTCGGGAGGTTGTAAATAAAATATGGCGTTTCGCGCGCGCGCGACGTCGCTCGGATTCGTCGTCGCGGCGTCCGCGCGGTCTCGAGTTCAATCAATGTCGCTCGTCTCGTCGTCGCGGCGACGGCGTCCGAGTCAAACCTCCGCGCGCGCCGTCGTCACAACGCGTCTCGCGCGTCGCGACGCGCGCGCGTCGATCCGCGCGCGATGTCCGACGACGCGCTCGAGGACGCGCTGCGCCGCGCGGCGCCTCGCGGTCGCGCGGTGGCGCACTTCGGCGTCGGGAACGAGCTGTTGGTGTGCAACCTCGACGACGGCGCGCGCGCCGAGGCGCCGCGCGCGTGCGCGTGGGGACGCGCGACGGCGAGCGGCGCGCGCGTCGCGGCGTCCACGTCCGCGGCGCTGCTGACGCTGCGAAAGCGAGAGGTACGCGCGGAAAGCGACGAGAGAAGGCGATGCGATGCGATGCGATTCGTCTCGCCAGAGGGGGACTTGGTTTTCAAACGCGAGACGCGAGACGCGAGACGCGAGACGCGGGAATCTGGACGCCGGTGACGCGGTGATGCGAATGACTGACGACGATGGATGATTTCGCGGCGCGCAGACGGCGTCGCTCGAGCGCGGGACGTACGTGGAAGACGCGTTCGCGAGCGCGCACGAGTTTAGTCGCGCCGTCGCGGACGCGCTCGAGGAGGCGTCGAGTTCGAGCGAGGGCGATGGCGACGGCGTCGCGCTCGCGCGCGCGGTGTGGGAGCTTTTGGATGTGTACTTCATCACCCGCGGCGGTGGTTTAGGCGTGGGCACGGACGCGGTCGTGGATTGGTATCGCGTCAACGCGTCGAGCCTGGCGCTCGGAGAGGCGAGCGCGAGCGGACGATTGCGAGAGTTGGTGGCGCGACTCAAGGAGAGCGCGAGACCGGAAGAAGCGAGCGGGTATTGGGAGATGATCGTCACGATGGTCGCCATCGGTTGGACGGAGGCGGCGAACGATTTGTTACAAATGCACAGCGCGTGGGCGGAGTGGCGTTTGCGCAAGACGAGCGTGCAGCCGCAAGTGGAGCTCATGGAAGCCGCCGGTGCGCTTTTACGCACGCTGCCGAAACTCGGTGGCGAAGAGGGCGCCGCGAATTTGCAGCAGTACGCGGCGTATAGACATGAATGGTTGCGCCAAGTGAAAACCGTGCTCGCGGAGGGAGGGCTTTTCAACAACTGCTGGGGCCCGACGGCGGACGGCGTTCGGAACGTTCTTCTCGTGTTGTCCGGCGACGAGCGAACGATCGTTTCGAGCGTCGGAAATTGGGTGGAGCTCATGATTGCGCAGCTGCAACACATTCATCCGACTTTGAAGATTCAGGGTGAACACGAGAGCCTGGCGCGCGCGGCGTGTCGATCGAAGGGTAAGTTGGTCAGCGAGGCGTTAGATTCGCTCATCATGTACGCCATCGCCGGTGACTCCCAAGGCGTCATCTCGGTGTGCTCGAGACACTTAGATTCCTGGTTCATGGCGTACTCAACGACGCTGCTGTCGCGCGCTGGAGGCGCGCAAGCTGACGTCTTGAGACGACCGACGGCGTCCGGGGCGAGCCAGAGCGAGTTGTACATGCTCGAATACTGCTCCTCCTTAGCGACTTCGGCGCAGACACGGGACTTAGCGGTGCGAATTCTAGCGGCATGTTGCTCAGAGCGCGGCATAGAGATGATGGCAACGACGCTCATGCGTCTCGCGGTGACGGAGGATGAAGGAGAAACCGAGGACGACGCGCCGGCCAAGGCGGCGCACGCGCTCGCCGTGGAAGTCGGTCTTCCGAACACCAGCGCACGCATCGCGAAGATGGCGAGCGAGCGCGCGCGAGCGAATGGGTACGTCTCACTCGCCTTTGACTGGCTTCGAGTGTCACAAAACACGGTGGGAAGCGACGAGCTTGCGAGAGGATTGGCGCAAGTCGGCGCGCTCGGGGACGCCGCGGCGACGCTCGCGCGCGTGGACAAGTTCATGGAGAAACACGGTGACCAAGTCCTCGTGAATGCGAATGGCGACGTGGACGTTCATGAAAATGCGGTCGACTTTTTCCGCGCGCGCGCCAAGTTCAACGCCGCGATGAAGATCCTGAAGACGTCCGTCGCGCTCGACGAGCGCGCGCGCGTCGCGGCCAAAACCGCCGCTGACGCCCTCATCGCCGCCTTAGCGCCGAGATCCACGCCTCCCGAGCTTTGGACCGCGATCATCATCGACGCAATTCCTTTGTTCGAGGGCGCTTTCGACGCCGCCGAGCTCTTCTCCCCCGCGTCTTGTCGTCTTCTCTCGGCGCGCGCGCGTTTCGCCGCCGATCTCTCCCGCGCATCTTCCTCCGCCGACCTCGACGCCGCCTCCGCGCGCGCGCCGAAACGAGTCACCAAAATCGATCTCGCCGTCGCCGCGTGCGCGCTCGCCGTCGCCCGGCTCACCAATCGCGTCGCTTTCGAAGCCTAGCGCGCGCGCGCGTCATTTCCATACAACACTCCTAAATCCCCTATATTTCCCAAATCTCCGCGCGTCCCGGTCGGGGGAACCAAATTTTTCGTCGGTTCGGTTCGTCGCGCCATCGCCGCGCGTCGCCGCACATCACGTCGCGCGCGCCGACGCGCTCGCTCGTCGCCGCACCGCCGCACGGTCCGTACCGCCGCGAGCCCTTCACCGCGCGCGCCATCGCGCCGTCGCGCGGGCGCGACGCGTCCCGCATCATCACCATCGCGCGCGAGGGGAACGCCAGCCGTTAGCGAAACACGACATCGCGACTGACGACGGACGATCGCGTCGCGCGCGCAGGCTCGAACCGCGCGAAAACGCGCACGATGAATGAAAACGCATCGCGCGGGCGGAACGTGCCGCATGGCGCGAAAGAAGGTGCGCGAGGACGACGGAAAAGGCTCGGGACACGCGCTGGCGATGTCGACACGGGAACGACTGGGACTGACCGCGGGACGCGCGCGCGAACAGGATTGCGGTCGCAAGGAGGCTTGGCGCCGGCGGGGAATCGAGCGGCGCTGTCGAACATCGGGAATATGATGAATGGGGCGCAAGGCGCGAGACAGACGCGATCGGCCAAGGCGAGGTACGTTTGTGATGAATGCGAAAAACGCGCGGGCGCGCGAGCGCGCAACGGATGCGCTCGCGAGCGCGAAATAGAGGGAGAGACTGACGATGATTATTGTGTACGCGCGGCCGTAGTCAAACGACTGAGAAGGAACAAGCGCCGGCGGGAATGTTGAACGCGTTCGGGCAGAAAGCACAGCAAGTCGCTACGCGATGGGGACGCACGGCGCAGCGCACGAGCCACGGCAAACCGAGAGACGGGAACCAAACCGGAGGGTCGATGACGACGGCGGGCGCGGATGTGGACATGCGCGAGTCGTATTCCACCTATCTCGAGCGAAGCGCGGGGAGTGGGGATGTCATGACGGATGCATTGCCGGATATCGATCTTTACGATCACGACAATCCGCTGTGCGCGACAGAGTACGTCAACGACATTTACCAATACTGGTACAAAGTCGAGCCGGAGACGCAGGTGTCCGAGACGTACATGCTCATTCAGGGCGACATCAACAGCAAGATGCGCGCCATTCTCATCGATTGGCTCGTCGAGGGGCACTTGAAGTTTAAACTCATGCCTGAGACGCTGTTCTTGACCACAAACTTGATCGATCGATTCCTCGAGTTGAAAACCGTGACGCGCAAAAACTTGCAACTCGTCGGCGTCACCGCGATGTTGGTGGCGAGCAAGTATGAAGAGATCTGGGCGCCGGAGGTGCGCGACTTTGTTTACATCAGCGATCGCGCGTACACGCGCCAGCAGATCCTGGAGATGGAAAAGCAAATGTTGAACGCGCTCGGGTTCCACTTGACCGTGCCCACGCCGTACCAGTTCATGAACCGTTTCTTCAAAGCCGCCGGGGGCGACCGCAAGTTTCAGTTGTACGCCTCGTACGCCGTCGAGTGCGCGTTGCCTGATTACAACATGTTGCAATATCCGGGTAGCACGTTGGCCGCGGCTGGTGTATACATTGCGATGAGAGGGCTTCGAACGGGGTCGTGGAATCACGTCATGGAGGCGCACACACGACTTTCTGAGGCGGAAGTCTACCCGTGCGCGTGCGACATGGCGGAACTCATGCGCAAGGCGCCGACGGCTTCGCTCACCGCTGTTTACAAGAAGTATAGCAGTGAGAAGTTCATGAAGATAGCTTCGCTTCCGGTGCCGCACGATCTTCGACTCTGAAGGAAGAGCTAGGCGATCTTTCGCCACCGAGAGGGTGTTCGCGTACCTCTAGCGCGTGAGAGAATTGCCGCGTGTCTTTCGACACGTCGTTTCTCGCGCCGGATGGATCGTACGCGTTGGGTTCGATCGAACGTTTATCGTTCGATCAAAAATTGAGTCATCTCGTAGGTTCGAGACCGACTTTCTGATCATCACGCACATACACACACGTAAATGGATAACGTAAAGAGTTGCCGGTGTAAAATTAGTTTTCAGTCACAACATCTCGTCGCCTCGCCGCGCTTACCAAGTCTACACAACTATCTTCGCTATGGTTCCATCTATCCCATCTATTACCTAACTCTCGAGACCGCGTGTTCAATCGCGAGGACATTCGCCCTGTAGGTTGCATCTCTCATTAACTTCCCCATGGCGTTCGATCGCAAGTCCTCCGTGAAGACGAAACACTTCGGAATCTTGAAGCGCGCGAGTTCCGATTTCGCGCACCAGTCGCGAAGCGCCGTTCTGTGCTCTGCTTCGGTATCCGACGCCGTTGCGCGAAGCTTCACGATCGCCACGACGGCTTCACCCCATTTCGTATGCGGCGCGCCGATCACGACGGACGCCTCGACGTTCGCGTGCTTGTTCAGAATTCGCTCTACTTCTTCGGGCGAGACGTTTTCGCCGCCAGATTTTATCATTTCCTTTGCGCGGCCTCGTAACCAAACGCGCGAACCAGTCTCTTCGCCCCGTGCCTCCCCAACCGCGCCGAGATCACCCGTGGCAAACCATCCGTCTGCATCGAACGTCTCCGTGCGATCAACGCCGACGTAGCCGAGCATGAGCGACGACCCCCGAACGAGAAGCTGTCCTTCGGCGTCCGTTTTCACCTCAACCCCTGGAGCCGCGTTTCCCGCAAACGTTGAATCCGCATCCAGTTCAAACCGCGCGTCCTCTGGCGAAAGAAACGTCACCGATGATGTCGTTTCCGTCATACCGTACGCCATCGTGACCTTAGCGTTCGGAAAGACGTGCCGAATCGAGTTGTACAATTCGTCGGTCAGCCGCCCGGCGCCTACGAGAATTTTCCTCACCGTCGGAAACACTGTGTCGCCACCGCGCGAGTCCACGAGCTCGCGCATCATCGCAGGCACAGCGATGAACGCCGTGACGCCTTCGTCGACGATGATGCGCAACACGAGGTCCGGATCAAACTTATTCACGAACACGTGATTCGCGCCCGCGGCGAGCGTCGCGTGCGCGCTCGACAACCCACCGACGTGATATAGAGGCGCGACGTGCAGATACGTATCCCCCGCGTCGTATCCCACTACCTCCAACTTCGCCCGCGTCGCCGCGCACACGCTACCGTGCGACAGCATCACCGCCTTCGGCGACCCCGACGTTCCGCTCGTGTAGCACATCGCGCACGCGTCGTCCGCGCGGCGTCTGTACGCCTTTGTCCAACCCTCATCCTCATCGCCCGACCCCTCCTCGGGCGACGCATCGAACACTACGATTCCAACGTCCCTAAATCCCGCTTTCGACCACCGCGCGTCGTGCGCGTCGTCCAGAATCACCACCTCCGCGCCCGCGTCTCGCGCCGCCGCCGCCGCCTCCGCCGCGTCCCAGCGCCCATTCAACGGCGCCGCGCACGCCCCGCACTGCGCGCACGCCAACCAGTACCTCAGGAACGTCTCCGAGCACTCTATCCCGAGCGCGACGACCGCGTTTCTCGCGCCGAATCCCGCGAGCTCGCGCGCCGTCGCGTCGACCGACCGCGCGAACGCCAACCCATTCGTCGCGCGTTTCGTCGCGCGCGCGTCGCGCGTGTCGTCGCGCGCGTACGTCGCGAGCGCGGCGTCGGCGCGCGCACCGCCGATGTACGCGCCCGTCCGCGCGTCGCGCGCGCCGCCGTACGCCGCGAGCGCGCGATCGACGACGTGCGGACGCGCCGACATGTGACGCTTTTCCGGTCGCCGGTTTCGCGAGCGTTTTTGAAGCGTTTCGAACGACCGAACGGCACACCGCGACGGCGCGAGATGGTGCGCGCGGTGGACGCGATCGCGGAGGACGCGGGAAAAAAAGCGACGCGCGTCGTCGCGTCCAAGGGGGAGTACGACGCGATCGACCGGGCGGCGAAACACTTGGCGCGGACTGAAAACTGGATGGATGCGTACATGCACTTTACCCTGTGCGTGAACGATCGCACGGCGCACGCGGAGGAGTTGGATCTCGCGAGAGCGCTCGTGAATCGGTCGTTGATGGCGTTGAAGTTGACGGATTACGATGGCGCGCGAAGGGACGCGAATGGGGCGGTGGAGCTGTTGAAGGGCCTGGTCGCGAGTGAGCGCGAAGGAGAGTCGAACGCGGCGAGGTTGATGGCGAAGGCGTTGTATCGCTCGGGCGTGGCGAGCATGGGATTGGGAGCGACTTTGGACGCCGTCGCGGTTTTGTTAGACGCGAGGAGAATGGCGCCGAAAGATGAGGATGTGCGGTTGAAGTTGGTTGAGTGCGCGGCGCGCGTGGAGATGACGGAGGCGTGCGCCATGTACGCGTCGACGATTTCGGAGGGCGAAATGCCCAACCCAGTTTCGCCGCGGGATGGGAAATGGCTGAAACCGGTGAAACCGGAGTCAGAGCGCATGAGTCTACACGCGATGGCGCAGACGTTGGTGGATTGTGCCGTGGGTGTAGAATCTCGTTGGCGCTCCGAGCTCGCCGAAATATTTTTCCTCTCCATAGGCGATTCTCTCAAGACGAGCGCGATGCGACGAGGCTTCTTGAGCGGCTTGCGCGCCGAGGCGTACGCACACGTCGGTAACTACGCTCAGGCTGTGAAGGACTATCGCGTGGCGTTGGCGTACTATCCCGCGTGGGCGCGCGCGTATCACGGTTACGCGCTCGCCATCGAACAAGACCTCGTGCACAACCACGTGTCGCGCGTTGAAGTGGCGAGCCAGTCGTCGCGAGGTGCGTACAGTGACGCTCTGATCGTCGACGCCCAAGTCGCGTCGGCGCTGTGGATGAAGCGTGCGTTGGAGTTGGATGCTACCGTGGAAGAGTACGGACGAGAATTTCTTCGACTTGTCGCCAAGCTCTCGAGTGAGATTCGCGACGTGCTCTCGCGCGAAGAAACCAGCGTCGAGGACGCGCTGAAGTGGCTCGATGAGGACAAATGGGAAAACGTGCCAGAGTACATTCGCCCGCGTCCCAAATACTACTACTTTTACGAGATGATGAAGGCGCGGATTTACGAGCACTACCCCGAGCTCCCGCAACCCGTCATGGACAAGTTGTTATCGCTCGACGCCGGCGAGTTGGATCTCTTACTCCAATACCCGCGCGCGATTCGGGGCCAAACCGAAGAATTCCTCGACGTGTACAAACGTGAAGGTGGCGAGTACTTGGCGACGTACAAAACCCCAACTCTCACTTGGGACGAGGTCAAGGCGCTCAAAGGCAAGGGCACGCAAGGCTTACTGCCGAACGGCGGTCGCGACAAATTCGCGGCTCTTCCCGAGGAACGCATCGACCCGGGTTCGGGCTTCTTCGAAGAAAAAGACACCGATCACGCAATGTTGGGCGCATCCGGTGAAGACGGTCTCACGCGCGCCGAGCTTGCCGGACTCCCGACCAAACCGTCGCTTCCCCCCGACCAGCTTCGCGACGAGCAAAATCGACTCGCCGCCGCCGCCGCTCAAGACGCGCCGCGCTTACCGAGCGCGACGCCATCGCGCGAGACGACGTCTTCACCCTTAATTAAGCGTATAGATAGACTCTTGGAATGATCACGTCCTCGCGCGTCTTTGCTCGCATCTCGAAGCGCCGTTCGCCTCGCCTCGCGTCCGCCTTCGTCCCGCTCGAGGCTTGTGCTCTCTGGGGCGGCGCGTCATACCGCGCCTCGCAGCGCCTCGATCGTCGGCCGCGACGCCCGACGCGCTTCGCGGCGCACCGAACGCGATCGATCGACCGTTCGCCGCGCCGTGCGCAGTCGCGCGCCGTCACAGCGCGCGAGCGACGCGACGATCGACGACATCGCCGCCGGCATGACGAATACCGGCGGCGGCGCGAAAAAGCCGCGCAAATCGAGCGCGCGAGCGCCGGATGCGAGCGATGCGAGCGCCATGGACTGCCTCACGCGCGACCCCTCGAAGATCACCGCTCCGATCGCGACGTTGGAGGATAAATACGAGCTCCTGCCGGCGTTTCTCAAGGTGAGAGGGCTGGTCAGGCAGCACATCGACTCGTTCAACTACCTGGTGAACGAGGAGATCAAAAAAATCATTCACGCCAAGGCGAACGAGCGAGTGACGTGCGATAGTGATCCAAACTTTTACCTGAAGTACACGAATATACACGTTGGACGACCGAGCGTGGAGGAAGATTACGTGGTGGAGGAAATAACGCCGCAGCAGTGTCGATTGCGAGACATGACGTACGCGGCGCCGATTACGGTGGATGTGGAGTACACGCGTGGGAAGGAGATCGTGACGCGTCAGGCGAAGAATGGTGTGGGTGGCGTCGTTATTGGACGGATTCCTTTGATGCTGCGAAGCTCGCGGTGTGTGTTGACCGGAAAAAATGAGGACGAATTGGCGAGGTTGGGGGAGTGTCCGTTGGATCCGGGTGGATACTTCATCGTCAAGGGCGTGGAGAAAGTGATTTTGATTCAAGAGCAGTTGAGCAAGAATAGAATTATCATAGAAGTCGACGCCAAAGGAGAGATTGGGGCATCGGTGACTTCGTCGACGCACGAACGGAAGAGTAAGACAAACATCGTAGTTAAGCACGGAAAGTTCTACCTTCGACACAACACGTTTGCGGACGACATTCCAATCATGATCGTTCTCAAGGCAATGGGGTTGGAGAGCGATCAAGAAGCGGTGCAAATGATCGGATCGGAACCAGCGTACGCGATGCTTTTGGGGCCGACTTTACAGGAGTGTCAAGCAGCTGGAGTTTTCACTACGCAGCAGGCGCTAGAGTATTGCGCGAACAAGGTGCGCGTGGTGAAGACGCACATGACGAATAGACCGGGTGTGCGAAACTTCGGTAGATCGCGCGTAGATGAAGCGCGCGACATTCTTGCCGGCGTCGTACTCGCACACGTGCCCGTGACGTCGTATGACTTTAGGCAAAAGTGCGCTTACATTTCCATCATGGTTCGCAGAATTCTGAACGCGATGCTCGACCCGACGCAGATCGATGACAAGGACTACTATGGTAACAAGCGTCTTGAACTCGCCGGTCAGCTCATTGCCCTATTGTTTGAAGATTGCTTCAAACGTTTGAACGCTGATTTGAAGCGACAAGCCGACGCCGTGCTTTCCAAAGCAAATCGTGCGACGCAGTTTGACATCTTAAAGTGCATTCGTCAAGACACCCTGAGTAACGGCCTGGAACACGCAATTTCGAGCGGTAACTGGACGGTAAAGCGTTTTAGAATGGAACGAAAAGGCGTGACTCAAGTGCTGAGTCGACTGAGTTTCATCAGCGCGCTCGGTATGATGACGCGCATAACGTCTCAGTTTGAAAAGACCAGAAAGGTTTCCGGTCCGCGGGCGTTACAACCGAGTCAATGGGGGATGCTCTGCCCGAGTGACACTCCCGAAGGAGAGTCATGCGGGCTCGTAAAAAACTTGGCGCTGATGACGCACGTCACGACGGATGACGAGGAGGAGCCGCTTCGCCGTTTAGCACACGCGCTCGGTGTAGAACCGCTTACGTGGTTAAACGCCGGTGAGATGCATTCGCCGTCTGGTGCGCACGTTTTGATGAACGGTTCCCTGCTCGGCGTGCACGCGCAACCCGAAGCGTTCTCGCACGCGTTTAGAAAGCTGCGACGGGCGGGGCGAATTGGTGAGTTCGTTTCTGTGTACACTGCGGATGGATGCGTGTACATTTCTTCAGACGGTGGACGAGTGTGTCGACCACTCATCATCATCGAGCGTGGTGAGCCTTTACTGACTCAAGAACATCTCGACGAGCTGAAAGATGGTCATCGTACGTTCAATGATTTCCTACGCGAAGGATTAGTCGAGTACCTGGACGTGAATGAAGAGAACAATTCGTACATTGCGTTGTACGAAGACGAGGTGAACGACGAGACGACGCACTTGGAGATTGAACCTTTCACTTTGCTTGGCGTTTGTGCTGGCATCATCCCGTATCCTCATCACAATCAGTCACCGCGAAATACATATCAATGCGCCATGGGTAAGCAAGCGATGGGTAATATTGCGTTCAATCAATTAAACCGAATGGACACGTTGATGTACTTGCTCGTATACCCGCAAAAGCCAATCGTCAAGACAAAGACCATAGAGTTAATAGGCTATGATCGTCTCGGTGCGGGTCAAAATGCGACAATTGCCGTGATGTCGTATAGTGGGTACGACATCGAAGACGCCATCGTGATGAATCGCGCGTCTCTTGACCGAGGTTTTGGCCGGTGCACGGTGTTGCGCAAATACTCTGCGCAGGTGAAAAAGTATAGCAATAGAACCATGGACCGAATCGTCGGGCCCAAAGATGATCATCGCGCGAACCAAAATAGTCGACATCACTTATTAGATGATGATGGCATCGCCGCCGTCGGTGGTCGCATCAAGCCTGGTGATATTTATGTCAACAAGCAAACGCCGGTGAACACTCGGGATCCGATGGCGAATCCGCACGCGATGCCAGACACCATGTATCGCTCGAATCCGCTTTCATACAAAGGTCCCGCAGGTGAATCGGCGATTGTTGATAAAGTCTTACTCAC
>MDSX01085851.1_pt1 | contig 13412 bp, 17 predicted proteins | sample 811141 | NCBI WGS metagenome assembly MDSX01 (sample SAMN05326642, study PRJNA326480) | marine metagenome | isolation source: seawater | place: Atlantic Ocean: South East | collected 2010
GTTGCATAGGATTATCAGTCATCATATCTCCTCCTAAACATTTATATTCTTCTTGTTTTGCTTTTAATTCATCAATTCTTTTTTCAAGTTTTGTTATTTCATTTTCATATTCCTTACATCTTTTATTAGTATATGATTTAGATTCACCTGCTTTTAAAAAATCAAACATACCAGCTCCTCCTTTTTTTTTACGTGATTTACTTTTTCTTGGCATATATAAATTCTAAATATTATTTTATAAAATTATTAATATTTAAATTAATAATTTTTAAGTTATATAATATGCCTATAATTAAACGAATTTATATATATAACGATTCTCATTTGCCAGAAGATGGTTGGATTCAAGCATGTTTTAATTGTAATGAATTAACATCAAAAACAATTTTATTTAAAACATTTAATAATAATGAAACTTTATATGAATTTAAAGTAAGTATATGCGGTAAATGTAAAAGAAAATTAAATAATTTATCTCATGATTGGTTAAAATTTAATGATTGTTGTAATGATTATATAAATGAGCACTTTGAATATTTACTTACCAGTTGAACCTAAACCACCTTCTCCTCTTTCTGTATGGTCTAAAGATTCTACAAGTTGAACATTAAAATCGTAACTTAAATCAGGCATGCAAATCTGTACAATTCTATCACCTGATTCAATAGTAACAGGCTCTTTTTTTGTATTATAAAATGCAGCCATTAAAAATCCTCTATATCCCGAATCAATAATACCTACAGAATTTGCTAAGATAATACCGCGCTTACTAACACTTGATCGAGCATATAAATAATATGGTGAAGGTTCTGTATTTTTAGTAACAGCGCATTTAACTCCCATATTAATTAACTTAATTTCCCCAGGTTCTATAGTAACTGATTGAGGAACATATAAGTCAAATCCAGAATCATTTTTTTTATTATCCGGATTTTCCAATTTTCTAATAGCATCTCTATAGGGATTTAATTGTTCAGGACCAGGTTTGTTGCCTACTTTGAGTTTAATAGTATAAGAATGAGCTAAAGTTGCCATTATAAGAATAATTAATATACTGTTTTTATATTAATTATTTAATTGTTTATTCAATAACCACACAACCGCCACTATTCATCATAGGTTTTTCAGCGACTTGTGAGCCATTACTACAAGTAGTTCTGAGTGATTTAACTCTATCTAATTGTTGTTCTTGAGTTAAGAATAGTAAATCTTTTGTTGTTTGTTTAGTTCCTTTGAAACATTTACCTGATTCATTTGTAGTATTGTAACAATCAGAATCTAATAATAATTGAGAACTAATGCCACATGCAACAACTTCACTTCTTTTATTAGTAATATAATCACTCATAGAAAAGCTTGTAGAACTGCTACTTCCTGCTTGTGGTTTTTTAAATGTACTTGTTCCAGTAGAAGTTACAACTCTTCTTGCCAATCCACCTTGTGGTTGTACAACTCCTCCTCCTCCATAACCAATACCCATCGTTGCTCTTTTTAAATAAAGACCATAACTTTGTTGATGACTGGGGACTCTTGGTACATCTCCTTTTTCGTCACAAGCATTATTAATATCATAACTTACAGAATCACATCCTCCATTTAGTCTGCAACCTTTTGATGTTCTAAATGTTCTTCCTTTTCCACCTTGATTATCAGTGAAAGCAAGAGCAAATAATTTAGTTGAATTCATTTTATTTAATTTTGTTCTTGCATTTTGTTTAACTTTCATAACTCTCATAGACATATATGTATTATTTAGAAAATTAAATATATAAATATATTCTTTGCTGAGGATTAGGTTCTAAACATCTTAATAAAGCCCAGTATAGTTTGGTATTACTTATATTAGATAAATATTCCTTAAAAAAATCAATATTTTGTTCTATACTTTCGTATTTTTTTTTATTATTATGCCATTCTCCACAATAACATATTAGTATAGCTAATGAATATAATTGTGAATTCATATGAATTTGAATAGGAAAAGAGTTTACATTTTTTAATTCTGGAGAGATAAATATATTTTTCTTGTCAAATGGTTTTAGAATTTTTGTTTTTTTATCTTCAATAGATAAAAAGTTTTCTGTGTTTAGATACAAGAAAATAACATCACTACCGGTTCCTCCTATTTGAGTTTGCGAATCTAATTCAACTCTAATAATATCATTAATATTGATAAATAAATGACAAAAATTGTCCTTTTCTAAACTTTCAAATTGTTTTGCTATATTATTAAATAATTCTTTTAAATGTCTATAGGAAAGTGTATCTTTTCTATTTAAAATATCTTTTAATGATTCAACTTTAATAGCATTAAAAATAAGAGAATTATTAGAAATATTTAATTTTTTTTTTATAAAAGAAAAGAAGTGATTAAATTTCTCTCCATTATTAAAATTTAGTTTGTATTTTGAATCTGATTGTTTAAAAATTTTACATGTTTTTGTTTGAAATATGATGGACATTCTATGAAATAATTATATATAAAAAGTTATTTTTAATATATTTAGTATTTATATAATGGTTAGACCTGGAATGAAAAGATTACAAGAGGCACAAAGAGTTAAAGTGCAACCAAATAAAACGGGAACATCAGCAATGATGGGTCGTTCAGTATATATTAATAGAACAACAAAAAATACTCAAGTATTATTTAACGAATCATCAGGAACAGCTTATAATACTTTGGCAAATTCAAAGGAGTTTACAAATGAATATAGTAATATAGCAGATATAAGTTGTAATTGTGTGAGAGCGACAGTGTATGCTAAGGATGATAATGGTAGAATAATACCTTACAAGTAATATATTTTTGCTTGATAACTTATTAATTTATTAAGCAAAGGTATATAAAGCCAAGACAAGATATTAACACGGGGAGGATGAAGGGTGAAAATTAGAAAATTGACTGAAAAAATTTCCGACAAGAATGTATTACACAACTCAAACATAAAACGCTTGAACTAATTCAACTCAAACAAAAAACTATGTCTTCTTCGGTTCCAACTATGTACTCGACTAAGCAGAATGCTAACTTTCTCAAGAACTCTGACCCGAAACAGGGTATCAGTCTGTGCATCCCGCGTGTGTTCAACAACATCGGTTGGCGGCGCATCAAGCAGCACATGATTGAAGCCAACCTTGGCTTTGTCGAGCGGGTAGATGTCATCCCAGTCGCAGGAGGAGCTTACAAGCGAGCGTTTGTCCATTTCGCAGCTGGCAAGTGGAATATGAGGGATGAGATTGCCCGCGACACTCTGGCAGCTCTTCAGGAGGGAAAGAGAATCAAGCTTGAGTATGACGAACCTTGGTACTGGCTGTGCGGAATCAGTGGAGCGGAGCGTCCCGCCGAAGCACCTAAGCCTCGTGAGAGGAAGATGAGGATTCAGATTGCTGATATGATTTCCAAGAAGACGGATTACGCTCTGGACGAGCAGCCGGATGAGGAGATGCGGTCTGGAAATGACCCGATTCTGGCTCGCGCAGAGGCAGGAAATCCCAGCGAGTACAGTATGGCAGAGGCTCTGGGTGTGGAACCTGAAAAGAAGTTTCAGTTTCCGGGTGAGGAAATGACAGCTGAGTAATTATACAAAAACCTGTGAGAAAACACAGCCGAAAAAAAACACATCTCGGTTAGCTCAGTTGGTAGAGCGATTGTCTTATTAACAATTTGTCGGGGGTTCAAGTCCCTCATCGAGAACGGCTGCATACCCGAGTCCGGTCAAAGGGGGCACACTCAAGATGTGTTGCAGATGCTTCGTGGGTTCAAATCCCACTGCAGCCATGCTGGGCGCGGCGATTTAACTACGCAACAGTAAAAGATGTAGGTGATGATAAAAGGTAGCCAAATACAAGATTTATATTAGGGGAGCACGGAAATCCATATAATTAGTAACAGGCAATTATGTTGGTGATTGAAATTAGTATTATGGATTTGGGGAGCACGAACCATCCCAATTAGTCCAAATGGTTAGGATACCCCGCTTTCACCGGGGAGAACCGGGTTCGATACCCGGATTGGGAATTTAGGGAGCACGGAATTATCGCGACTTGGCGCAGTGGAAGCGTGTTGCGCTCATAACGCAAAGGTCCCAGGATCGAAACCTGGAGTCGCGAACGGGAGCACGGAAAATGCCTACTTAGCTCAGTCGGTAGAGCGCAAGACTTTTAATCTTGTGGTCGTGGGTTCGACTCCCACAGTGGGCAGGTCAAAAAATTTTCTTTATTATATAAATTTTATATAATAAAGACAAGTTCTTATAGTGAAATGGTTATCACGCAGGTCTTTGAAACCTGAGTTCAGGGTTCGATACCCTGTAAGAACATTTTTTTCATAAAACAAAGTAAAGAATATATTTTAGAAAATTGAAATAAAAATTCATTTCATTTTATTACTTATAAACAATACTTAATAATATGTCTAAGGTAACAAGAACTGGTCGTTTAACTAAAAAACCAGAAAGATTCAGTGAATTATCTTTCCTTGGTGGTTCTGGATTTGTAGGTTGCGATACATATGACAGAAATTATTATGATGGACGCAGAATGTATTTTGGAAGAGAAGAGTACAAAGATAGTTTGGATAAAAGACAAGATGAAAGATACGAAAATGATTTAAAAAATTCTATGGTAGTAAAAGAAATTTCTACAATGCTTCCTACGGAGTTATCTAATAATATCACTAACATAACATATTCTAAGAGTATTTATTCAAATGATATTGATTTTATAGCTTCTGATTTGATTACTCCCGGTAAACAAATTAGTAAAGATGAAGATATTAAATATGATTGGAATACTGAAGACGAAACATCTGACGAGGAGGAATGGTGTGAAAGTGATGATGAAGAATAAATATAAATTTTAAATATTAAATTTTTTTTTATCAAGGAAAGTAATGGATATATTATAAAATTGACATTGAATAATAATAATAAAATGTATCATAATCATGACCATTACCTACGAAAAAACCAATAATCACAATACTAACTACTATAGGAGAAACAAGGTAGAAAAATTCAATATACATAAATGTCCACACTGTAATTATGATACAACAGGACCAAAGTCATGCTTACAAGCTCATATTTGGTCAAAACATACTCCTGAAAATGAAAAACCATTTCAATGTCCTTGTTTTAAATGCACAAGAGGCTTTGCTTCAAGAGCTAATTTACATAAACATATTTTGAAACAACATAATACAAAAATACCAAAAAGAAGAAAAGGTATTTTCGTTTATAAAATTTCTCTCCAAAATCAAAATAATGAAGAAATTTCTAATGATAAAAAAGAATATTACAATAATAATAACATTATTTTACCCAATAAATTACCTATTGTTTTATCACGACATCAAAAAATAATGTATGATGATTTGCAATATGATAAAGATAAGGGTATAATATCTTTGGAAGCATTTACACGAAATGAAGTTTTGGAAAAAATCGGAAATTGAAAAGACTTAAATATAATTATTTATTTTTTATATATGGAAGATGAGTATTTTACAAAACAAATATTAACATATATGGGTAATAAACGTAAATTTTTAAATAAAATAGATGAAATAATTACACTTGTGAAAACAGAAATTGGAGAGAAAAATATTAATATTGCAGAAGGATTTTCCGGAAGTGGAATAGTTAGTAGATTATTTAAAAATAGAGTTATGAATGATGTTGTTCCACTCGAAGAATTAAAGACTTTATATGTAAATGATATGGCTGGATATTCTAAAACTTTGAATGAATGTTATTTAACTTCGACAACAGATTTAACTACAGATGATTATGAAAATTTAATTTTGCACAAGAAAACATTAAAAACATTTCTCTCCAAATCTAAAATACCAAAAAAATTTATATCAAAACATTGGTCACCAAATAATGATAATAATATAAAAGAAGGAGAAAGAGCATATTTTACATTTAAAAATGCTTGCACTATTGACAAAATGATGTATTATATTAAAAATAAAGTAGAGAAAAAATATCAATGTTACTTTTTAGCACCTTTATTAGTAAAATGTTCTATTCATAATAATACTAATGGTCAATTCTCAGCATACTATAAGAATGAAGAAAAAACGAAGGGAATGTATGGAGGTAAAAAAAAAGTAGATTTACATCGTATAACTGGAGATATTTTACCCGAACTTCCTATTTTAACACAACATAAAGCAAATGTTAAAATAAGTCAAATGGATACTAATGAATGGGTAAAAACTTTACCCCAAGTAGATTTAATGTATTATGATCCACCGTATAATAAACACCCTTATAATATATATTACTTTTTACTTGATATTATTAATAATTGGAATACTGATATGGAAATACCTGATACTTATAGAGGACAACCAAAAAATTGGATTAAAAGCCCTTTTTGTAGTTTTGTAAAAGCAAAAGAATCATTTGATGACTTGATAAAAAATACAAAAGCAAAATATATATTGGTTTCATATAATAATAAAGGAATCATTCCTTTGAATGAATTAGATAAAATTCTTGAAAAATATGGAGAATTAAGAAAGATACCTGTTGAACATTGCGTATACAATAAATTAATAGGTATAGCAGCTAAGAAACGAAAAAAAGAAAATAAAAAAGTAGAAGAGTTTTTATGGTTATTAAAAAAGAACTAAAAAAAAGACACTATATTTATGATATGAGAAAAAGATATCATTGTGAATTTAAAAATTGTAAATGTAATAAATTTATATTGCATTGTAATGGATTATGTTTGAAATGTAATCATGCAAATATATGGCATTCTTTAAAAGAAAAACCACCCACTGATGGTTATTTATCTTTTATTTCTCCAAGATTATCTGCAAGGACTCCTATATATGAAAAAAAGTATTTAAATATAGAAATATTTTTACCAAAAGTTCCACCATTACCAGATAGTGATAGGGAAATAGAATATTGCGATGCAATTGAAATTTTACCTGTTTAATTTGTTGCTCTAACACATTTCCAAAACCATGGCATATTATACATTATCTTAAAATCCTCACCATTTTCTAATATATTTTTTACCTTAATACTTTTTTCATTATTATTCCAAGAAGAATAATGAATAAATGCTCTTTTATTTTTTCCTAATAAAATCAAATCTATATTTTTTATTATTCCAAAATTATGTAAATCAAATATTTCTTTTATAGATGATTTTTTTGTATTTCTATTCATTTTTGGAATACAAATTGTTATAGACATTGTAATTTATTGATTATTATAATTAATATATAATAATCAATTTTAATACGGTCTCTTGTAAAGTAATATATTATAGACAACTTTTTTAAAAAAGAAGAAAAATAAAAATTAGTTTGCTGTTAAGAGACAAATAAAGATATAGGAAACTCTTTAAGTATATTGTAAAATTGAAATAATATAAATATATATTATTGTTATTATATAATCAATATGAGTGACAGATTTAAGTGTTTAAAACCCGAAGGTGATAATGCATTTAGAAATAACAGATTTCAAAATGATAAGTTTAAAAGTGATAATGAAAGACCAACAAATTCTCGATGGCAAAGAAGTGAAAGTCCAGATAAAAAATTTAACAGTTTTACTTCAAGAGGAAGAGGTGGAAGAGGTGGATGGCGAGGACGAGGACGAGGACGAGGACGAGGGCGAAGAAACTTTAGAAATAATAGACGATGTGGTCCAAGTAAAAAATTTCATAATATTCAAAAAGATGAAAAAGGTCGTCCAATGATAATGGGTGCTACCAATAATTCATTTAACCCATTTGAAGTTGCTTTACAAAAAAAAAATCAAAAAAATACGGTCATTAAAAAAAAAGAAAAACAAGAAGTAACTAAAAAAAATGAAGGGTTTGAACAAACAAAAATGTCAGATGCCGAAAAACAAATGATTTTGAATATGCAATATGAAACTGATAGCGAACAGGAGGAAGAAGATGAAGACCAAATTAGTCAAGAAGATGATAATTAATTATAAAATTATAATTGTGTAAGAATAATTAACTTTTTTTGCTATTTCATATTAATATGACTGAATATGAAATAGATGATAATGTATTTGATATTTTTAATGATGAAGAAGAATTAGATGATTCTTGGATAAAAGAAATTGAAAATGAAGAGAAATTATATAGTACATTTTATACTGAAGAAAATGAAATTATAAAATTAATATACATTTATATTAATCGTGAAAATGAAATTTATCATATTAAAAAAGATAATGCTATTTTAGATAATAAAATATTAGATAAAACAAAATTAATCTTTTTATTAAAAAAAAATAAAATATATAATTCAAGAGATCATAAGTTAATATCAATATTACAATATAATATTGATTTGAAAACAAATGAACTTTCATCTTATTTAAAAAATAATGAAAAATATAATTTTTTATCTATTAAATCAAGTTTATCTGAAATGAAATGGGACGATACTATTCATTTTTTTAAAAATTTAAATAGTTTATATATTATTTATTATGATAATTCAAAAGAAAAAAAATCAACAACTAAAAAGATATATATAAAAAAGAAAACAAAACGTAAGACAAGAAGAAGAAGAAAATAAAGATAAACAAAACATATTTAAAAGAGTTTTTTAATATTATTAATATTATGAGTAGTATCGTATCAGCATTTGATGATAATTTAAAACCGAAACGCATTGGTGAGAAGGGGCATATTGAATATGATTGGAGTTTAAAACCAAAAGAGTTGATAACTCAATTCTTCTTTCAGTTAGTTCGAACTGAAGATACTAGCGATTTACAAAAAAAATTAATTTTTCTTTTAGATAATCTTAATTGGGAAGATAATGAAAAAGAGTTATCAATTCTTTACAAATTAATCTCTCAAACAAGAGATATTGTAAATGGAAAAGGTGATATGGTCAATACTTGGTTTCAAATAGAAATTTGGCATCGTTATTATCCAGATTTAGCTTATAATGCCTTTTTCCATTGTGTAGATTATTCTCATAGTTGTCTTAATGGACATCAGTATGGTTCTTTCAAAGATATTAAATATTTTTTAGCATATTTAAATGAGAATACTATTGAAAAACAAGCACATCCTTTAGTTGATAAGATTTTAACAAATATTGCAATGAAATGGTTAAAAAAAGATGAAAAATTATTCAATGAAAATAAAGCAGTAAGTTTATGTGGTAAATGGATTCCAAGAGAAAAATCATCCAAAAGATTTAATTGGATTTTTAAAAAATTATCTAATATAATGTTTCCTGATTTTGCAAAAATTCCAGAAAATGGTTGGAGAGACCATCGACAAATGAAAAAAGCACAACTAAAACAAAAAATTCATCTTAAAAAATTACTTGTAAAATTATCAGGAAGTAATGGAGGAAGTGATACTACTCAGGTTAAAATGGCAGGTAAAGATTGGAAAAATATAGATTTTAATAAAGTAACCTCGATTACTCTTAGAAAACAAAAAAATGCATTTTTAAATAAAACTAAAACTGCCCCTGTAAAATGGCATCTTGAAGATAGATGTATATGTAGTGAAAATTATAAACAACATATAATCAAAGCATTATCAGGTGATAAAACAGCAAAAGTTCATGGTAAAAGATTAAATGTAGGAGAATTAGCAAAAGATGCTTATTTATATAATGAATCAAATGATGATGATAATACCATCAGGGAAACTATAAATTTACAATGGAAAAGTAATAGAGAAAATAATAAAGGATTAGAAAATATGTGTATTATTCCAATGTGTGATACATCTGGTTCTATGGAATGTGATAACTGTATTCCACTTAATAATGCGATTGGATTATCGTTACGTATCAGTGAAATTTGTCATCCTAATTTCAGACATAGATTATTAACTTTTGATGCTTATCCTAAGTGGATTAATACTGAAGATTGTAAGGATTTTGTAGAAAAAGCAAAAAAGGTAAGAAATTCTGCATGGGGATGTAATACAGATTTTCATTTAGCTTGTGATAAAATGTGCGAATCTCTTGTTCAAAATAACATTAATCCTAACGAAGTAAAAAATTTAGTATTAGCCGTATTCAGTGATATGCAATTTGATTCTGAATATCATAATGTAGGTATTTTTGATACTGCATATGATAAAATTAGTCAAAAATTTTATGATGCAGGAATGAAAACAAAATATAAAAAACCTTATGATCCTCCTCATATTTTATTTTGGAATCTTAGAAAAACAAAAGGATTTCCTTCTACATCCTTCAGTAAAAATATTACATTTCTTAGTGGATATAGTTCAAGCTTATTTAATGTATTTGTAACTAAGGGATTAAATGAACTACGACAAACAACTCCTTTTTCTTTATTAGATAATCTATTAAATATTAATAGATATAGAGCTATGGATGAAAATATTTCTGATTATTTATCTATGGTTTAAATTTTATTTATAATTAAAATATTATAAATAAAAAAGTTAAATATATAATGTTGTTTTAAATTAATAATGGCAACCGATATATCAAATAATTATTTACACGAATTAATATCAGATTCATCAAATAATTTACAAAATAGATTTATAAATTTACTTGTAGAATATTTAAATACTTCAAATGACAATTTATTAAACTTACCATTTCAAAATAGAATAAATAGTTTTCAAAATGTATTAAATAATTCTTTAATGGAAAAAAAAGCTTATAAAAAAGTTATATCAGATAAAGGCAAGGATAAATTAAAAGAAATAATTTATGATGATAGTAAATTTGAAACTAAAGAATGTGTAATATCAATGGATGAATTTAAAAATGGAGATAAAATAATACAATTACCATGCAATCATATATTTCATAAAACATCTATTAAAACATGGTTATGTGAAGAGTCTTCAAAATGTCCAGTATGTAGATACGAATTAGATTATAAAGAAATAAAAAACAATGAAAATTTTGTAATATCTAATGAAACTAATAATATAGATACATCAAGAAATAGAGTTAGTCAGATGTTAGAAAATATGAATTTTATGTATAATCCAACACAATATATACATAGACCACAAAGAAGACATTTTTTAAATGAAACATCCAATATAAATAGAATTTTTGAAGGGGAAAATGAATATTTAATGAATAGAAATCTACAAAATGCAATATTAGCAAGTATTAATACCAATGAATATTATGAGTCAGATTCAAGCGATGAAGAAATAGACATATTTGAATCATTTGATGATGATGAATATTAAATATCATCCCAATCAATATCTACATCACCATCTTTAAATAAAGTTTCTTTTTTATTTTCTATTTTAATATTTGAATTATTATTATTATCATTGTTATCTATAATTTTATTACTAAATTCAAAACCACAATCATTGTCTTCTTTAATCTGTGATTTTTTTGTATCGTCTAATATTTTATAAACTTCTGGTATTTCTTTCAATTCATCCATTTGATTCTCATTATAAACATAAATTAAATCTGCTTTTTCCTTTTTTTTTGCAGCTACAACTTCTCCCATAGTAACACTTCTTAATGCTGCTAATATAATACTATTCACACGAATAGTATTATCTCTTTTATTCCTTCCTCTAAATTTACCACGAATAACTAAGGTTCTTACCTTACCATCCGCACATAATATACCTGCATGACCTCCTCCATTAATAGCTGTTACGCGTGCAAATATTTCTCCTTCCTCTACTGGTTTTCTTAATTTTCTATTATGATAACCCCCTTTGGGGGCAACATTTTTTCTTGCCATTTTTTTGTGACCACTTCCTCCTTTTTTGTTTTTAACCATAATCAATATATAAAAAATATATATATATTAAATAATATTTCAATTTTATATTATTCATAATTTAATTTCATTCTTATTGTTTTTTCTTTTTTTTTAAATATATTATTTAACCAATCACTTATTTTTATCTTTTTAATCTTTTTTGTACTTCTTTCTTGAATATTTATCTTTTGTTCATCCGGGTCAAAACCATAATTTTTATAAAACTCTTCTAATTCATCTTCCTTTTTAAATTCAATAATCTGTTTTTTATCATTTATACTGATATTATATTTATCAAATCTTTTTTTCCAAATAGGACTTTTATAAGCAAAATATTCCCAATGATACCAAAATATATTATTTAAATTATATTCATCTCTTTGTAAATTAAAGCAACCTATATTATCCGATATAGAATATAGTCTTTTATTTTGAAATATTTTATATGGTGTTTCTTCGATTTTTAAAAGAATTTCATCTAATATAGAACCGAAAAATATTAATGCTTCATATTCTTTACCTTTAACTTTTTCTTTATCTTTCCATAAATTACCCAAAGCTTCTTCTATATCTTCATATTTTTGTGTCATTACAAATTTTATTTGTTTTTTTGCATTAGGAAATATTTCATTAAATCCTATTGGAGCATTTTTCATCCATTTTGAAATACATAATGATATGTAGTTTTCATCTTTTATACTTTCATAATACGATTTATAATTACTTAATAATACTTTTTCTATTTCTTCATTTTTTACTTTTAAATAAAATACTTTTTTTTTTGATTGAATTTTAAAACTATTAATAATGATAAATAGTAATTGAGAATATTTATCATTATTAACATTAATTATTATTTTTTTTTTTAAAATTTTTGATAACAATTCGATTAAATTATTATCATTTATTGCTTTTTTTAAATAATATGCAATAGCCTTTTTGTTTTTTTGACGAATCGAATTAGCTAATTTTTGTTGATTTTTATTAGGGATTTTAAAATTATCCAATACAACATTTTCAGATTTTAAAAGGGAAAGTAAGTTGCGACTCCAATATGTTCTTAATAAGAACACTGTAGAATCTTTTTCAAATTTAAATAAATTTTTTATTATAACTAAAATATATTTTATATCACTATATCTTGTAAATTGTTCGTAGTATTTATTTATCTTTTTTTCAAATTTGGGATTTTTTAAACCATAAAAATCATAATATATTTTATATATTAGGTTATAAGTATCCTCTACAGAAGTGCTCTGATAATATTCATAAATCCAAAAATAACATTCTTTTAAGTTTTTTTGATTTAGCAAATTTTCTAACAAAGTTAATTTAACTTCATCTTCATTATACAAGTATCTTGTAAATTTAAGTGTCATTTTTTATTACTATGATGTAAGTAATTTTTAATGTTATTCAATTTTATTATCTAAATATAAAATATATGACAAACTCCTCATGGCTATCTCACGTTAGAAAAACAATCTATGATAATGCTGGAATTTCTTTAACGCAAATATTAAAAAGAGCCAATAAAACTTATAAAAATAAAAAAAGAGGTGGAAAAATTAACAAAAGTAGAAAAAAAAATTTAAATAAAAAAAATAAAAATAAAAATAAAAATAAAAATAAAAATAAAAATAAAAATAAAAA
>MDSX01079504.1_pt1 | contig 13410 bp, 11 predicted proteins | sample 811141 | NCBI WGS metagenome assembly MDSX01 (sample SAMN05326642, study PRJNA326480) | marine metagenome | isolation source: seawater | place: Atlantic Ocean: South East | collected 2010
GATTTTGTCCGGTTCGTCTATCGGTTAGGACTCCAGGTTTTCATCCTGGCAAGAGGGGTTCGATTCCCCTACCGGATGCCATTTTTGTTATTAAGTTAGATTAATCTAACTTACTTTTAGAGTAAAGAACTCTAAATTTTTTGTCCCGTTCGTCTAGTGGCCTAGGACGCCAGGATTTCATCCTGGAAACAGGTAGTTCAAATCTCCTACGGGACGCTACTCCATCACATCTAAAAGTTTAAATAACCTCTTTTTAAAAGCTAGGCTTTTTTATTTAATCTGAATTGATAGTTTTTATTTCACTTTCCGGCTCGAAGGCATTCTTAATTAAACAAATTATTGTGTATCTTTTAATCCTTCTATAAGTGGCTTTATATACTTTTTGTATTTTTTCCAAGCCTCTGAGCTGCCTGAGTACATTTTTTTTCTTACTTGATCTGTACTCGCTGTCTTAACTGAGCGTTTATTTTTGTAAAAATGCAAGCAATTCTCATCCCACTCTAAATTACAGTACTCTAATAATTTTTTAGTTTCTATGGCTTGATTAGAGGTAAGAGTTTCATACTGTAGATCATAAATTTTATTTGGAAATTCTCTTTGCCAAAAAATCATTTGATTTTCATAAAGTTTGTAATATTTTACTAAATCATCTAGGTCATTACTGAATCCTAGGCCTTTTTGAGAGAAATTTGTTTTGAAGCTTGACCAGCAAATGGCTTTAGAATCTCTCTTTACATGAATAATTTTTGCCTCAGGAAATACTTTAATAATTAGACCAATATATTGAAAGTTTAAAAGTGATTTATCAGTGAAAGTGTCTTCAGAAAAATTAATTTGACCTATAGAATTAAGATATTTTTTTCGAATTTTTTTAATGCTTTGAGTGTCAAAATTTTTTAGTATATCTTTTAGATTTTTTCTAAATATTTGTAATTCTCCAGCACCATACACTCTATTATGACTAGATAGTATTTGCTCCACAAGCGTTGAGCCTGATCGAGGCATTCCAACGATAAAAATTGGTTTTTGTTTAATAGATAGTTTATTAATTTGCTTTGAAATTTCAAGGGCAGATGAATTAAATTTTTTTTTGAATATTTCAAATCTCTTTATATCATTATCAATAGAATAATTGATCTGTCTTTTTCTCAATTTATTGGCTTTAAACAAAAATTCAACAAACCTATTATCATCATTATTTTCGAATGCTTTTGCTAACGTAAAGTTCAAATTAATTTCATCACTTTGACTTAAGTTGTTACTATTTCGAAGACTTTCTAAAGATGATAATTGTTTTGAACTAAGCTCATATTGACTATTGTTCGATAATTCATAATATGCATTTACAAGTTTTGGATTTAAACTAAGCGCTTTTTCAAAGTTCGTAACTGCCTTTTCATGATTTCCAATATGTTTATAGAGAATACCTATATATAATAGGGCTTCTCCAGACTGAGGGTTTATATCAAATAACTTTTTATAGGATTTCAATGCTAAATCAAATTGACCTATCTCTTGATATAAATGCCCTAAATTTATTAGCACTCTAGAGAAATAAGGATTAAGCGATATAGCTTTTTTGAAGCTTTTTATTGCATTATTAGTTTCATTAAGCTCGATATAAGTTAGACCAATGTTATTGTAAGCTTCTGCAAAGTTTGGATTTTGATTTACTGCCATATTCAAATGAATAAGTGCTTCATCAGGTTTCCCAATCTGACTTAAGGTATGTCCTAAATTGTTTTGAGCATCTGGATATTTAGGTTTGATTAATATTGCTTCTTTATAACTTTGAACTGAATTATTTTTTTCACCGAGTTTATTTTGAATAACTCCTAAATTATAAAAAGCTTCTGCGTAATTTGGATTTAATAAGACTGCTCTCTTGAAACTAGCAATTGAAAAATCCAAATTGCCTTCGGCTTCATAACAAACACCTTGAAAGTTATAAAGTAATGCATTTTTAGGGAATCTATTAATCAGAGCATTTACAGATTTTATTGCTTTTTTAGAATCACCATCATTTAGAAAACTGATAACTTTATCAAGATCTTCTTTATTTAATTTAGTTAAGTTTTGCTTTGACATATGATAGATGTCTTAAAGTTAAGTATTCTAAAGTATCCAGTTCTTAACTTTATTAAAAATAGCTGAGTCAGTATTTGCTAATTTTTCCACAACTCCAAAGTGATTCACATCTGGCTCAGCAAAATAATCAACAGGGGCTTTAAATTCTTTCCATTTATTGACAAAATTGTCTGTCTGCCAATGAAACTCGGGTGTCTCTCCTCCGCCCAAAGTTACTAGAATTGGCGCTTCAGTTTGAGGTTCAAAAAAATGTGGACTTAAGGCTTGACTCTCTTCATCATCTAGTCCTAGAGCATCAGCAATAGTTGTCTCTCTAATGGGGTCAAGCTGATAAAGACCACTTATTGGAATCCCTGTTTTAACGATATCTTCTGGAAGTTCAGTGGAAATTTTACTCCAGTCTGTTGCTAGAATCATACCTGTGATGTGACCACCTGCCGAATGTCCAGATACATTAATTCGATTTTTTGATATTGAGTAATCATCCGCATTATTCCAAATCCATACGATTGCTTCTCGAATCTTTTGAACAATATTTGTCATACTCGCTTCAGGGCATAGCTGATATCCAATGAGGGCAACATCTATGCCTGAATTAACAAAAGACTCTGCTACAAAGCTATAGACTGATTTATCACCTCTTTGCCAATAACCTCCATGCACAAAGATAAATAAAGGAGCATTGGGCTTTCCACACCTAAAGATATCAAGTCTATCTTTCTCACCATCGCTATATTGACAGTTAAGGGAGGAGTCCACATTGGCTCTAAAAACTTCGCTCCAGCTAGACCATTTTTCAATGAGTCCTTCAAAGTTATCTTCTAGAAGTCTGACGTTATAGCCTTTTTCAAGAATTGGATCAATTGGTATTGTTCTTTCCATCTTATTTCCTTGTCATTTAGATTGTTCGATTCTTATAATAGGTGTCTTTGTGGATAATTAAACCCTCTCTAAAAGTCAGAATGTCAATACTTAAAAAGTCCTGGATTTCTCCGGATTTTAGTTTTGCAACTCGATGAAACTCGCAGTAAGCTTTGTCACCATAAACTCTTGTGTCAATTGGCGTCCATTTGACACTTTCAACGTTATTGAAAAGTCCTTTAAAAATACCCCTAATCGTATCCAAACCAGAAAAACGAGTTCCATTGATATCAGGCCCTGCAGCATGATCAAAGACAGCATCATCAGCAAAAAATGACATGACTGAATCGATATCGTTTCGATTGTAGGCATCTGTAATGGCATCAAGCAGAGTAGAGGTTATTCCTGCTTCCTCAGTCGTCTTGTTTGAATTAAATATTGACATATTTCTTACCTATTTTTGTTCTCTTCCCCTTTGGCTTGAAGGGCAAAGAATTCTGATGGGGAGTTACCAAAGGGCTGCATTGCATGTTCTTTAAAAGCTGGACGCTCTGTAAGTCTTTGATACCACGACTCAATTCCAGGTAATGAAGGCCTTTCAATATCTAGAACAAAATACTTATGAATCAAAACGCCGAGAGGTATATCACCGAAGGTAAACTTACTTCCAGCTACAAAGTTATTATTAACTAAGTGATCATCTAGAATCTTAAGGATTTCAGAGCTTTGTTTTGCCATTTCAGCTATCTTTACATAATCTCTATCTTTCTCTTCAGTTCTAACAAGCTGCCAAAATACTGGGAAAAATGTTCCCATAAAGCTATCAGTAGACCAGGTCATCCACTGATCAGAAATAGCTGCCTCTTGAGAATCTTCTGGGTATAAAGTGCCGAATCCGTATTGCTTAGCAAGATAGCGAATGACAGCATGTGACTCCCACATGACAAATCCGTTATCCCTAATAGTTGGTATTTTTGAGTTTGGGTTTAGAGACCTGTATTCATTGGTTTCAAGGTCACCTGATACAGTTCCAATTGAGTATCTTTTATATTTAACTCCAAGCTCTGAAAGAGTCCACAGAACTTGGATGACCTGATTAGCATTTTTTCTACCCCAAACTTCTAACATATATGTCCTCTTTTAAGCTCCATCTGGATTAAATCTAGGCATCACTAGTTCTGAAAACAGAGACATACTTTTAAGAATTTTTTTATAATCAAATCCTGGAAACTGCTGAAGAAGCATGATGTGCTTGAGGCCAATTGACTCTCTATATTTTTGAATTTTTTCTGCTACATAATCAGCATCACCCACCCAAATAAGGTCATACTTCATTAGAAAATCAAACCACTCTCCATTAAGATCATTATCAGTAGGCTTTGCGTCATCATCGAGGTAGGCTTTGCGTGTCCAACTTCCTTCTGGTCTAGAGCCACTGAGATATTCATAGTAACCATTTATCGCTGATCTAACATCTTTATCTGCCTGTTCCATAGTCTCAGCTACATAAATAACCGCACAAACACCAACTCCATCCCCCCTTTGATGAATAGTTCCATCATGTGATTCTGCATTTGCATAAGCATCCCAGCAGCTTACAAGTTTACCTGGAGGGCTTGACATACCAATCACTTTAAAACCTCTTTCTGCTGCTAATTTATAGGTATGTGGAGAGTTTGACATAAGCCATACTGGCGGATGTGGCTGTTGATATGGTCTCGGATGGATATACATTCCCGTGTATTCACCATCCTCTGAGTGGTATTCTTTTTCAAGAGGCATTAAAAATCGATTAGTTTCTTTCCAGCCAGGAACTGGAAACTCATAAAATTCACCTTTATGTGAAAAAGGATCATTTATCCATGCCTTTAAAATAACATCAAGAGATTCCATGAAAAGTCTATAGCTTTTTTCATTGTCACGGCGATCAGCCTCTTTATTAAACTGAAGTGTAACCCTCTCATTAATTCCTTTAGCAACACCAAAATCCACACGACCTTCTGTCATATTATCAAGAAGCGCCACATCCTCAGCTACTCTGAGTGGATGCCAATCAGGAAGAACAATTGGAGCCTGCCCTACCCTAATTTTTTTTGAGTGAGATGCTAGGTCAAGTGACATCATGATTGGATTCGGAGGCGCATTGAGGTAGCCATTATGAGCAAAATGATGCTCAGTGAGCCACACTGTAGTAAAGTCAGCTTGCTCTGCAAGATGAGTCTGTTCTCTCATCATTTTTACAACTTGATTCCAAGGTATATTTTCTCCCGGATTGAAAAAAGGAACGAAATCAAATCTCACAATATTTTTTTAGGTTGATTTAAATTTGTTAGTATAAATCAAAAGTAAAATTTAAAATATTTTATTATTAGTAAAATACCATTGATTTAATTATAAAACACAAAATGCCTAGTAAAGAAATTGAGTGGATACTTACACTTTTTTCTAAAGAAGAATATCAAAAAGCTTTAGAAAATCTTGAAGAACTAATTATTAATGAACCAAATGATTCTCTCCTGTTTAATATTCGAGGAGCCTGCTATGCTGGATTAACACAAGTAGATCTTGCTAAAGAAAATTATAAAAAGGCTATAACTCTTAATCCAGAATATGCAAAAGCCCACTATAATTTAGCAGGTTTGCTTCATGAGCTCGATGATTTTGATGCTTCAATTAAGTCATATGAAGATGCCCTAGTTATCGAGCCTGATCATGCTGAAGCTCATAATAATCTTGGTAATGTTTTTAAAGACACTGGTCAATTAGATGCAGCTATTAATTCTTATGAAAAAGCAATTTTAATAAATCCAGATTATATTGAAGCACATTATAATTTAGGTTCTTCACTTTATGATTCTGGAGAGCTGGAAGATGCAGTTAGATCCTATAAAAAGGTAGCTCAGCTTAAGCCTAATACTAGTTCAATACATAATAATCTTGGAAATATCCTTAGGGAACTTGGGCGACTGGATGAGGCTGTAATCTCTTATGAGAAAGCCATTGTAATCGAACCAAATTTTGCAGAGGTTTATTATAATTTAGGGATTATTTTTCAAGAGCTTAATAATTTGAATAATTCTTTAACAAATTATAAAAAAGCTATTGAACTAAAGGCAAATTATCCTGAGGCTTTAAATAACATTGGAGCTGTATACAAAGAACTTGAAGAGTTTGATTCTGCTGTTAAGTTTTATAAAAAAGCCATAGAAATTAAACCTGATTATGCTGAAGTTCATAATAATCTTGGAATTTTGTATAAGGATTTGGAAAAATTTGATGATTCAATCCAAAGTTTCAATGCAGCTATTGAGATTATGCCCGATTATGCTGAAGCTCAAAACAACCTAGGAATAATATATATGGAATCTGGTCAATTAGATATGTCCATAAAATGTTATAAGAATGCTATAGATAGTAATAAAAATTTTATACAGGCAATTAATAATCTCGGAATTACTTTTATGAATTTAGGTGAAATTGATGAGGCTTTAGACTATTTCAAAAAAGCATTAAAAATTAATCCAAATGATTCACTTACTTTAAATAATTTAGGCGTTGCTCATAAACGACTTGATGATTTTGAATCCGCTAAAAAATATTTTGAAAAAGGCATAGCTTTAGATCCTAATTATTCTGATACTTTCTCTAATTATGCTAATTTATTGACTGATTTGGATAATTTTGAACAGGCACTAATAAACTATCATCATTCTTATGAAATTAATCCAAATTCAGACTATATTGAAGGTAATATCATTCATACTAAAATGCATCTTTGTATTTGGGATGATTTGTCTAAACAAATTAAGGATCTAAAATATCAAATAAATGATGGTCATAAGAGAATCGATGCATTCTCTTTTATGGCATTAATTGATGATCCTAAGCTTCAGAAAAAAGTTACAGAGATATATTTGAAAGACAGGTTCCCTAAGAGTGATTTATTGCCCAATATTAATATTTACCCAAAACATAAAAAAATTCGAATAGGGTATTTCTCTGGTGACTTTAGAGAGCATCCTGTCTCAACATTGACCGCAAATCTCTATGAAATTCATAATCGAGATAAATTTGAAATCCATGCTTTTTCCTATGGGCCTGACACTCAAGACGAGATGAACCTCCGAATAAGGTCTGGTGTAGATCATTTCCATCAGGTTTGCAAAGTCTCTCATAAGGATATCGTTTTGCTTGCTCGATCCTTGGAAATTGATATTGCAATTGATTTGGGTGGGTTCACTGTAAGTGGTAAAACAGATCTATTCGCTATGTCGGCTGCACCAATTCAATTAACTTATATTGGTTTCCTTGGAACAATGGGCGCACCTTACTATGATTATTTAATTGCTGATGAGATTTGTATCCCTAAGGAGAATCAGCAGTATTACACTGAGAAAATTGCTTACTTGCCAACATATCAGGTTAATGACTCTAAACAGTCTCCACCAAAGATCTTCTTAACTCGAAATGAGATTGGACTTCCTGAGAAAGGATTTGTTTTTTGTTGTTTCAATAACACCTATAAAATTACTCCAACAACTTTTGAAAGTTGGATGAAAATCCTTAAAAATGTTGAAGATAGTGTCCTGCTTATTTATGTTGAACTAGAATCTGCCAGAGAGAATTTAAAGATTGAAGTTACTAAAAAAGGCCTTGATCCTGACCGGCTAATCTTTGCAAAACACTTAGAGAGAGATCAGTACCTTGCTCGATATAGACTGGTTGACCTTTTTCTTGATACTCTACCATATAATGCAGCAACTACTGCAAGTGATGCACTTCGAATGGAGTTGCCTGTGTTAACTTGTCAAGGTGACTCTTTTGCAAGCAGAGTAGCGTCAAGCATTATAAATGCTGTTAATTTACCAGAACTAATAACGTATACTCAGCAGGAGTATGAATCAGTAGCTATTGAATTAGCAACAAATCCAGAGAAGTTTAAAGCTATTAAGGCTAAATTAAAAGAGAACCTATCAACAGCACCATTATACAACACAGCTAAATTTACAGAAAATCTTGAATCAGTCTATGAGGTGATGTATGAAAGGTATCATGATGGATTAGAGTTAAATCATATTTATATTAATAACTCTGAGTGATAAGGCTTATCATCCTATTTTAAATTATTTTATTGCTATCGAATTATAAATGACTTCTAAAAAAACGATTATAGTTACTGGCGGAGCTGGGTTTATTGGGTCAGCTCTGGTCAGATATATTATCTCTAAAGCTGAGCATACTGTTGTTAATATTGATAAGCTTTCTTACTCTGGAAACTTAGAATCTTTAAAATCAATTCAAGATAGTAAACTCTATTTTTTTGAGCATATTGATATATGTAACCGAAGAAAATTATTTGATGTATTCAAAAAATATAAGCCAGATTTAGTAATTCATCTTGCTGCAGAATCTCATGTTGATCGTTCAATAGATAGTCCAAATAAATTTATTGAAACAAATATTATTGGAACTTTTAATCTGCTTGAAGAGTCAAGGAGTTACTGGCAATCACTTCAAAGATCAAAGAAAGATAATTTTCGGTTTCTTCATGTCTCAACTGATGAAGTTTATGGTGATCTAAAAACAACTTCAGATTTATTTTCAGAGAAGACAGCTTACAATCCAAGCTCTCCATATTCAGCTTCAAAGGCCAGTTCAGACCATCTAGTAAGGGCCTGGCATCGCACTTATGGTCTGCCAATTTTAATTACAAATTGCTCAAATAATTATGGGCCATTTCAATTTCCTGAGAAATTAATTCCACACATGATTTTAAATGCATTGAGTCTAAATAAGCTTCCTGTTTATGGTGATGGAAAGCAAATAAGGGAATGGCTTTATGTTGATGATCATGTGGCCGCACTTTTAAAGGTTGGATTCAAAGGTAAGGTTGGAGAAACTTACAATATTGGTATTAGTAATGAAACTCAAAATATTGAGGTTGTTCAAAAAATTTGTGAGATTTTAGATCAGTTAGTGCCAATTAAAAATAAAGATTTAAACTCTTATCAAGAGCTAATTACTTATGTTCAAGATAGGCCTGGCCATGATTTAAGGTATGCTATTGATTCTAGAAAAATTAAAAATGAATTAGGATGGGAACCTAATGAAAATTTTGATTCAGGAATTAATAAAACTGTTAAGTGGTATCTAAATAATAGGCAATGGTCTAAAAATATTCAAAATGGAAGTTATAAACTTGAGAGGTTAGGGGTAAATTAAATGAAAGGTATTATTCTTGCTGGAGGAACTGGAACAAGGCTTTATCCTTTAACAAAAAGCACTTCTAAGCAGTTATTGCCAGTCTATGATAAGCCTATGGTGTACTATCCTTTATCTATTTTGATGTTGGCGGGTATTCAAGATGTTTTAATCATTTCAACCCCGGATGATATATCAAGATTTGAGGGTTTGCTTGGAAATGGATCTGAAATCGGGATGAGATTTCAATACAAAGCTCAAGCGTCTCCAGATGGATTGGTACAAGCTTTTGTATTGGGAAAAAATTTTATTGGGAATGATGATGTTTGCTTGATTCTTGGAGATAATATTTTTTATGGCCATGGTATGTCAGGTATTCTTGAAGAGGCAGTATCAGTTGCAAAAAATAATAATATGGCAACTGTCTTTGGTTATTATGTAAAGGAGCCTGAGCACTACGGGGTTGTAGAGTTTGATAAATCTGGCCTAGTAAAATCAATTGAAGAAAAGCCAATTGAACCAAAAAGTAATTATGCAGTAACTGGCTTATATTTTTATCCGAATGATGTTACCAGTAAAGCCACTCTTGTAAAACCCTCTGAAAGAGGTGAATTAGAAATTACCTCTTTAAATCAACTTTATCTCACCGAAGAACGTTTAAAAGTAGAAATAATGAGTCGTGGTTATGCATGGCTTGATACTGGAACTCATGAAAGTTTACTGGATGCCTCAGCGTTTATTGAGACTATTGAAAAAAGACAGGGATTAAAAGTTGCGTGTTTAGAAGAAATTTCTCTTGAAAAAGGTTTTATCTCTGTTAAGGATTTTAAAATTTTAGCAAATAACTCAAGTAATAATCAATATGGACGATATCTCTTAGGTATTGCCAAAAATATATAGATTTTTTTTACCCAATTTAGATGATTCTTGAGTAATAAAGAAAGTATAGGAGAGGGCATTAAGGCTCTAAAATTCAAAAAATGAAGAAAGTTTATTACGCAGAAGCAAATTATTCAGATGAAGAGATTGATGCTGTTATAGAGGTTCTAAAGAATAATCGGTTAGCACTTATGTGTGGGAAAAACGTACAAAAACTTGAAAGTAAAGTAGCTAATATTTTTAATAAAGAATTTGGATTAATGACAAATAGTGGCTCATCTGCTAATCTTATCGCTGTCCAGGCATTAAGTTTGAAAAAAGGAACAAAAGTCATTACTCCAAGCCTAACCTTCTCAACCACTGTATCCCCAATAGTACAGAGTGGCCTGAAACCTTTCTTCATTGATGTTGAAAGAAAGACAATGCAAATAGATACTTCAGTATTAAAAAAAATACCCCTTGATGGAGTTTCTGCAATATGTGTCCCTAACCTTATTGGAAACGTTGCTAATTGGCAAGAAATATATAATTTTGCAAAAGAAAATAATCTCAAAACTATTGAAGATTCTGCCGATACAATTGGATATAAATATTCAACAGATATAAATAACTGGTCAGATGTATCCACAACAAGTTTTTATGCATCACATGTTGTAACGGGTGCTGGTTTTGGAGGTATGACGTGTTTTTCTGATAAAGAAAATTATGATCTAGCTCTTTCCTTAAGAGGCTGGGGTAGGAGGTCTTCACTCTATGGGGAAACGGAAGATTATGAAAGAAGATTCAATGCAAAAATTGATAATTTTAATTACGATGACAAATATATTTTTGATGACATTGCTTATAACTTTCTTCCATCGGAGATTTCCGCAGCTTTTGCACTAGTTCAGGTTAAGAATTTAGAGGGTAATCTTAAAAATAGACTTGATAATTATAATTATCTAAAAGATAACTTATCGTCTTCTGATAATTTTTTTGTGCCCTCATCATATGATAACGTTGAGACTGGTTGGTTAGCATTTCCTTTAATTCTTCAAAATAAGATGGCTTCAAAAAGAAAAGAGGTTCAGATTTTTCTTGAAAAAGCTGGCATACAAACAAGAACGATTTTTACTGGAAATATTCTTCGGCAACCAGTAGCTAAAAAATTTGAATGGGATTCTTTTGGTAACTTTGCTGTAAGTGATAATATTATGGAGTCTGGCATACTTCTTGGTTGCCACAATCGGCAAACCAAGGAGAAAATGGATTACATGCTAGAAAAACTGTTTGAAATAGAGAATTGCTTAAAATAATTTATACTACGGGATTAACTGGTTTCATTGGTCAATATTTTTTAAAAAAGATATTCAATGATTATGATCTAGTGGTTAATTTTGGTAGAGAAAAAAGTATAACCATATATCAGCATAATCTTGATCCAATATATAAAGATTTTAGTTTAGTGGAGTTAAAAGAATACCCTGCAGATATACTTTTTCATCTTGCAGCCTACTATAATCCAAATCCCAAAAATCTAGCTGAAGAGGAGTTATTGCAAGAATCCAACTTTAATTTTCCTTACTCACTTTGTAATATTTTAAAAAACAATGGTTTGAAACGAATTATTTCTTCTTCCTCTTATTTACAGCTCCTAGATTCTCAGCAAATGAATCTTTACTCAGAAACAAAAAGTAAATTTATTGATTGGGCTAAATCTGAGTTTGAAGTGACTGAGATTTTTTTGTTTGATACTTTTGGAAAAAATGATCAAAGGAGCAAAGTTTTAGATATCTTTATTAAGAATTCTATTTTAAATCAGAATATTAAAATCCCATCAACAAGAGTTGATATTAATTTAACTCATGTCGAAGAGGTTGCAGATTCTTTAATAAATTCTATAAATTTGAAACCTGGACAATATATGATAATGTCCAATAATCATCTAACTATCAAAGAATTGGCAGAAAGAATTGTCTCTATAGAGAAAACTTCCACTAAAATTAAATCCACAATAGAGTGTAATAATTTAATAAAAAGTATTAATTCATTTCCAAAAAATATTTATCTTAATTCTTTGAAGCAAGATTTTAATGAGCAAATTAAGAAAAGGTATGATGAAATTAAGCAAACCTATAGTATTTAAAAATATCTTTAATATCTTTGATGATAATCGAGGGTTTCTAAGTACTCTCGATATACAAAAATTATTAAATAAAATTCCTGATTCAAAATTTAATTTTGCTTATCAGCTACTTTCCTTTAGTGAAAAAAAACACACATTCAGAGGGATGCATTACCAAGAAAAACCTTTTGCTCAAAATAAATTAATATTAGTTCATCAAGGCACTATTATTGATTTAGTTATTGATCTTGATGATAAAGAAATTGACACAGTACTTCGTTTTGAGATAACAGCTGGAGACGCTATATTAGTTCCTAAGAATTATGCACATGGCTTTGTCTCATTGACTGATAATGTATTAATGCAATATTTTATGGATAATAAATTTTCTCAAGAAGACTATAAAGGATTTAACATAACAAGTTATCTTGAAACAGAATTTCCTGAATTAGACCTGATTATTTCCGATAAAGATAGAAACTTAATTAGCCATAAATCTTAATTTTTTCATTGATTAATCAAAATGAAACAATTTAGAATCATAATCCCACAAAGAATGAAAGGTTGCAGAATTGATGCTTCTCTCGCTGAAATGATGCCAAACTTTTCTCGCTCAAAGATTGCTTCATGGATTAAAGCTGGAGATGCTTTAATTGATGGGCAAAAATTTAAGCCAAAGGATAAAGCTAATGGCGCAGAAGTTATTTGTTTAACTTTAAAGCTAAATGATAATATCAAATGGGTTGCAGAGAATATTCCATTAGATATTGTTTATGAGGATGATGATATTATAGTAATAAATAAGCCTTACGGACTTGTGACCCATCCCGGGGCTGGAAATTGGGATGGAACTCTAGCAAATGCTCTACTTCACTACAATTCTGATTTTTCGAAATTGGATAGAGCAGGTATAGTTCATAGGTTAGATAAAAATACCTCGGGCTTAATGACAGTGGCTAAAAATCCAAAGTCACAAAAGTGTCTCGTAGAGCAACTTCAAAGTCACTCTATTGAGCGCGAATATTCAGCTATTGTATATGGAAATATGATTTCAGGTGGTACAGTTAATAACCCAATTGGAAGAGACCCTAAAGACAGAATTAAACAGGCAGTAAGAAATAATGGAAAAGAGGCAGTTACTCATTTTAGGATCATCAATCGATATGCTAACCATACACATGTTAAAGTTAACCTTGAAACTGGAAGAACTCATCAAATACGTGTTCATCTCTCTCATATTGGATATCCTTTAATTGGGGATCCAATTTATGGAGGGA
>MDSX01097601.1_pt1 | contig 13410 bp, 5 predicted proteins | sample 811141 | NCBI WGS metagenome assembly MDSX01 (sample SAMN05326642, study PRJNA326480) | marine metagenome | isolation source: seawater | place: Atlantic Ocean: South East | collected 2010
AACTTTAGCAGCTCTATCTTCTGCTGGCATCACTGTATTATCTAAAGCTTCAACATTAAATGATACAGGTGAAACCAAATTAGTAATTGATCCTTCATTATATAAATCTAATTCAACTGTATATACTCCTGGATTTACAAGAGTTCCTTCAGAAGCCCCAGCAAACGGATTATAAAAAGATGAACTACTTAAGCTTATAGGGCTATTTTCTTCATACCTAAGATTCCAATGAAAACGCTGCAGGCCCTTTGATGGTTTTCTAAATTCTTTTTTAACCACTTTTCCAGAAGCATTTTTGATTGTAAAAATAAGGCTTGGTTTTTCCTCATTTACTTCAGCATATAAATCATCATATGATGGATATGGAGCATCCTCTTCAGATTTAATTTGCTCCTTTTCTTTCTTTTGCCTCTTATCCTTTATAGATTTATAGCTGTCACTATAATAATAGGATACTATAGCAACTGGATCTAAATTATCTGCACTATAAAATTGATCTCCCTGAAATGCTTTTCCAGGTAATCCAAGTGGTAAAGCTTTTTCCCACATTAAAGCATTTCTAATAGGGAATATCTCTGCTTTTGTACTTATATCCGAATTCTCAATATTTCTTAAAGCTGAATAGTCGTCCATTACATAAAAACCTCTACCAAAAGTTCCTAATACTAAATCATTTTCACGTTTTTGAATAGCTATATCTCTAACAGCAATAGTTGGCAGACCATTCCCTAATTCTTTCCATCTATCACCTTTATTTGGAGAAAAGAATACTCCAAACTCAGTTCCACAGAAAATTAAATCTTTATCTACATGATCCTCTTCAATTGAATAAACACTTCCTCTTTCAGGTAAATTATTGCTAATAGATTTCCAACTATTCCCTTTATCTTCTGATTTAAATACATAAGGTTTAAAATCACCATATTTATGATGGTTAAATGCTACATACATAAGGTTAGAATCATGTTGAGAAAGGTATACATTATTAACATATGATTGATTTGGAGCTCCTGATATATTGTCTATTTTTCTCCAGTTTTTTCCACCATCTTCAGTTATTTGGATTAAACCATCATCTGTTCCAATAGCCATAAGATTTGAATCAATTGGTGATTCTGATAATGCAACAATGGTTCCATATGGTGATGTCGATCCATTTTTCTCAACTGCATCAATACTAACCACTCTATCATATACTTTGAGTGTATTTCTATCTATTTGCCTTGATAAATCATCACTAATTACTTCCCAACTATTTCCATAATCGTCTGATCTAAAAACTTTATTAGCTGCAAAATATAATCTTCCTGTCTTATGATGACTAACAGCAAGTGGTGCGTCCCAATTCCATTTATAATCCAACTCACCTTTTCTAGCTATAGGCTTTATTCCAACCTCTTCCCCACTTAATTTATCATATCTAACTAGCCATCCATATTGAGATTGAGCATATACTATATTTGGATTTTCTGGATCAACCTGAGATTCAAAACCATCTCCCCCATGGGTAATAAACCAGTCTTGATTTGTTATTCCATGACCAGTATTAACTCTTGAAGGTCCTCCAAGACTAAAATTGTCCTGCGTTCCTCCATATATATTATAAAAAGGAGCATCATTATCCACCGCTACCTTATAAAATTGTGTAACTGGCAGATTTTCTTTAAAATCCCAGTTTTTAGCAGCATCAAAAGTTTCATAAATTCCTCCATCAGAGCCTACAAGCCAGTGGTTATTGTTTTTCGGATTAATCCAAATAGAATGGTTATCCACATGTTTAAAATCTTCACCTACATTTTTAAATGTTTTTCCTCCATCATGTGTAACATGCATCCACGTATCCATTGAATAAACAGTATTAACGTCTACTGGGTCTGCAACAATTTCTTGATAATAATTTCCACTTGTAACCCTACTGCTTTGTTTTTCCCAACTAGCTCCTCTATTAGTTGATTTATAAAATCCGCCTTTTCTTTCTGATGCCTCAACTATTGCATAAATTACCTCTGGATCAGCTGGGGAAATAGAAAGACCTATACGACCTAATTCAACCTTAGGTAATCCTTTATTAATTTTATTCCATGAGGATCCTCCATCTGTTGTTTTATATAGACTAGATCCTGGCCCACCACCTACATAAGTATAAACATGTCTTCTTCTTTGATGTGTTGAAGCATAAATAATATCTGGGTTTCTAGGATCCATTACAATTTCATTTACACCTGTGTGTTCATCTACAGATAAGATGTTAGTCCATGTTTTTCCACCATTTTTAGTCATATATAATCCTCTATCACCACCTTTATTCCATAAAGGGCCAATAGCAGCAACATATACCACATCTGAATTATCTGGATGTACGATAATTTTTCCAATGTGTTCTGAGTTTTTTAATCCCATATTTTTCCATGATTTTCCACCGTCAATAGATTTATATACCCCATCTCCATAGGCTACCGATCTTTGATTGTTATTCTCTCCTGATCCTACCCATATAATATTATTATTGTTTGGATCCATAGTTACACATCCTATCGAATAAGATCCTTCACTATCAAAAACAGGAATATATTCTAAACCTGCATTGGTAGTTTTCCATACCCCACCAGAAGATACAGCTACATAATACTCAAATGGGTTGTCGGGATTTACAGCTATATCAGATATTCTTCCAGAAGTTAAAGCTGGCCCAACTGATCTCCATTTTAGACCACTTATACTTACCTCATCAAGTGGTTGAGTTTTATCCTTCTTTTGTTTTTGACTGTATGAAAAGTTTGAAAATAAAAATAGAGTTATAGCGAATATTAATGAATAGTGTCTCATGGTGTAGTGTATTAAATTTTAGGAACAGCAATTTATGAAAAAAAATAAATATCTAAATTTAATTATAAAGGAAACTTATAATTAAGTTAGGCAAGGCAGCATTCAGGCTACCTAAATTATGTCCTACTCCTTGAAATTTATAATGGATTACATCACCGTTTAAGTAGGTGTATTTAAATACATTTTGAAATATTTCAATTCCATCTTGATCATCTAATATTTCTTCTTCTGAACCCATAGCCTGTGCTAAGATATAGATGCTTTCCTGTGAATCTAAGAATACATATCCAGCTACACCAGAGCCACCATTATATGGGCATGACTGATCATTTGTTCCATTAATAGCCATAATCCTTTTTCCTACAGAAGGTGTTATCTGCTCATCATAATTATTGTTTCCCAAAGAGTTATACCAAAAAGAGTTGTTATGATATTGTAAGTTATTTAATTGAGATACAATAGAAATTGCATTTTGAAAATAAGTTGAGTCAAGTTCAATTATAAGCCTATTTAATAATGCTGAGCCGTTGGAACTACCTATAATTGTTATATCATTAGAATTAATATTTGAAAAGGTGTTTAAATAATTAATTATTTCTTTAATAAATTCTACATCTGGAGCAGTAGAAGGCTCATTTCCTACATTCCATCCATTAAGATATCCCTGTGGTGCTACTACGATTTTATCAGTGAAAAAACCATATTGATTGATTGTATTTGAAGCGTTTCCTCCGCCTCCATGCAATCCAATTACTACTCCATAACTTTCTTGAGCAATATCTGGAACATTAACTATAAAAGATCTTTCAAATCCAGAAGATTGCTGATCCCATATTTGATTAATATAATATTCTCCAGATTGAAGTAAGTCTTCATTTTCTTGAATAATATTTTCTGATTCCTGAGTACAAGAAATAAATGATAGTGTAATAATTATTGCTTGGAATAATTTCATTATTATTTTTTTATAAAAAACTCAGAATGAATAGTATTTTCATTTGTTATCCTGATTAAATATACACCTTTATTTAAAGCTTCAACATTTATCTGCCTGATATTATTATGCTCTAACAACCTACTTCCTAATAGGTTATAAATTTGGATTTTAAAATCTGAATTTAATGTAGAAATATTTAAATAATTTGTAACAGGATTTGGATAGATATTAAAATCATTTTTATTATTGTCTTCAATTCCCATTGAACCTTCAATATAATCAAACTCAATCCAGTTTATATTAAATCCTGGTTGTAAGACTTTCATTCTTAATTTATAAAGGCCTTCTTCAATATTTCCTACTACTGTAGAAGTTTCCCATTGCTGCCACCCACCAGTAATTGGAGTAGAGACTACAACCAGACTTTCTGTGGATTCATCATTAATTAACTGTAGCTGAAGCATTCCTGACTGAGATTCAGAAGCTGTTCTAAACCTTATATTATAATTTCCTGTATTATTAACAGCTATCATATAATCTGCAAAATCTCCTTGATCGGTATAACCAACATTATATCCGCCTCCAGCGTCTGTAGTAACTTCTGTTTGCAACCCTTCTTGATAAACAAAATCTTCGGACTGAAGAAAGCCAGGAATTACAATTCTCTCTGTTAGATTATTTTCAACTGGATAATTATCAAAAGATGGTAAATAATCATCAAATATTGATAAAATATAATTATTATCAGGCATTGAAACAGTTATAGTTTCTTGAAATGACAGATAATCTTCCATTTGAATAATTATTCCTTGAGGATTTGACTGATCAATTAAAATATTTTCAATGGCAGAGATTTCACCATCTAATTTTACTTCAAAAGAATCTAAATTTAATTCCTGATCTGAAACAACAGGATGATTTAAAACCAATAAAATTGATTGCTCATCTTCCATTGTCATAGCTGTTATTAAATCAAATGCTGGATTTTCTTCAGTGGATTCATCAAATGTTATACTTGTTAAATGAAAGTACCCATTTCCTACTATCTTAACTTTAAGTTTATGAATCCCTGATTCTAAATATACATTAGTTGTTAATTTGTTTATATAGTTATTAAATCCACCTGTATTATATAATTCAATGTTTTGAGCTATTGGAACCTCATTAATAGTTAAATTAACTAGTCCTCCTGATTCTTGCGATGAATACCTAGTTACTATATTATAAAATCCTGACTGTTGAATATCAACTGTATATAACATCCACTCTCCATCTTGAATAAAAGATATATGATAACCGTTACTATCACTATCATTATTCGATTCTATATCAACGCCATCATTTCTATAAGCCCATCCCTGATTCCAGGCTTGAAAATTATCAGTATCTATATGATAAGTTGCTGAATATTCATCAGAATATGCAACACCATCATTACCTAAATCATAATCACTGGCATAAATAGTTCCTGGAATTGTATGATCAGTAAATGGAATAGATGTGTTATCTCCAGGTTGACGAATCATTGCATCAATAACATCTTTTTGATAAGTTGTGTTTGAAACCAATACATCTTGGGTTAACTGCATTAACCCATCAACTGCAATATTTACACTTGGTGGACTCGCATCACCTCTAAAATAATCAATAAGCCATTCATAATTAGTGTTTGATGAGATTGAAAATGGAGAAGAAATGGATTCAATTTTTTTCCATGGCCAAAAAGCCCAACCTATATCATTATCTTCAAATAAAGATATAGCATCAGTAAACCATGCATTTGAGTTTTCCCCAGACTCACCCATCCATAAAGGATAATTATACTGGTTTTTTATACTTAACACCCAATCTAAGGAAGTTGGTGAATTATAACTCCAATACTTATGAAAACTATATACCATATTATCATCCCATGGTGGGGTTAATCCAGAAAAATCATTAGCAAACCAATTACCTTCAATAAATATTATATGATCTTGATCATGTTCTCTAATAACGTCTGTTACTTGTATATAAAAACTTCTTAATTCGTTTGTTCCAAGATACCAGTTTGTTTCATTTAATAAATCATACCCACCTATCCAAGGCTCATCATTATATCTATTTGCAATTTCCCCCCACAACGCAATCGTTTTATTTTGATTCTCTACACTCTCCCATAAAGAAGGATAATTAGGATTATAGTCTGAAATATCTGAATTATATCCTTGACCACCAGGAGCAGCATGTAAGTCCAATATTAGATACATTTGATTTTGCTCACACCAATCTAATAACTGATCTACAATGTCAAATCCTGTTTCTAACCATGTATTTTCACCTGCTACAGGCTCATCTTGAATAGAATAAGTAAATAATTCATAATGCATTGGTAATCTTACACTATTAAATCCCCAGCTAGCTAGTAAATTGATATCTTCTTGAGTAACAAAATTTTCTAGCCAAGCTTGAAAAAAGGCGTCAGTGTTTTCTTGTCCAATGAATTCTACTAGTTTATTCTTAAAATCATATTGAGCATCAGCTGCATCAATATAATTAAACATATATGGCTCTTGAAGCATCCATCCACCTAATCCAATACCTTTAAGAATAACTTCATTGTTGTTCTCATCAACTATAACACTGTTAGATCGCTTAATGTTTTGTGATAAAAGAGAAGTTGAAAAAACAAATAATAATATAAAGATTAAATTTCTCATATATTAATCTACATTGTCTAAACCGTAAAGCGTAATCTCAGACCCATGCACATATGTGTCACTTCCATAATTTGAAGTAATAGAAAATTTTAAATATTGAAATGCTTCTGACACACCCTGAAGATCAAAATCATGACCATTTGTAGCTTCATCAATGTAGCTGTCAGGAATATTTCCTTCAGAATCACGCGGATCACCTATATCATATGCGCCAAGTAATGTCCAGTCTTGTAAATTATTACTTGCATACATTTCAAATGATCTCATATTTTCATCTTGATAATAATAAGGAACCCCTGTAGGGCCTTGATACCAATACGCTCTTTGCCAGACTTTAAATCTATGAATTCTTACATTTTTATTTAAATTAATAACAATATCAAGTGGCCAGCTTAAAACACCACCATTTTGATCTCTCCAAATAATAAAGTAACTATTGTCAGCATTTGTTTCTACTGTATCCACCACATCATCCCAAAAATTCACAGTCTCACCTTCCCAAGCATTACCATTAACAGACAATTGGCTAACCAGAGACCATGTACTTTTATCAATTACTTCTTCAAATAACGGAGTTAGTACTGCTTTTTCTTCTAAATCTGTAATGTTGCCATCAAAATCTTCAACTTTTGTTAAAAAGGTCATTTCAACAGACTCAAGACCTCTTACATACATGCTTTGATTTTGATTATTTGAAGAAAGAATTCTGATATCTTCTTCGGATCCATCTCTTATGTATAGATGTACGTATACAGTTTTTGATTCAATATTCTCCCATTCTATTTTTACTCCTCCCAAATCTGGTGTTAATTCAATGCTTTCCTGAACTAAATAAATGTATGATACTAAAGGTGTTAATTCAATTTGCGTTACCTCTGACATGTTTCCACTTTCATCAACTACATATAACCTAACATTAAGTGGTGATATTTGATTTAACCCATCTATTTCTATAACACTATTATGAGAACTAGAAACTCTATATACATCAACTCCTAATGAGTTTGTGTATTCAGCTCTAACAAAAAGTATATCATTATCATTTGGAAGTGTATAATCTATTATACCTCCCCCGTGAGTAGGTGTTATAAGATCAACGACTAATTTACCTGGCGGTGTAGTATCTGATGAATCATCATCTTGGCAGCTATAAATAACCAGACTAATGATTAAAAATAAACTTAAAAATATTCTATATCTACTCATAATTTTTTTATTACCAGCCTGGATTTTGTATTAAATTAGGATTAACTGTTATTTCATTTATACTGATTGGATGAAAATAATCTCTAGGATAATTAAATGACCTATTACCAACTTCCATAAGTGTATAATATCCTTCTTCACTAGTTTCATCCACTGACCAACCATAAACTGGGCTATTCATGTACTGCTCTGCAAATTTCCATCTTCTTAAATCATTGTATCTATGCCCCTCAAAAGAAAGCTCAATTAACCTTTCTTGATGTATAATCTCTCTTAATCCATCCTGAGTTGTATGTTTATCTAGGGTTAATGCAATTGAAGAATCACCCCATGCCTCTTCAATAGATTTAATACCTGCTCTGTCTCTAATAAAATTTAATGCATTATAAGCCTCTTGTGAAGGTCCATTGATTTCATTTAGTGCTTCAGCATAATTTAAATAAACTTCAGCGAATCTTATCATTGGCCATGAATATGTAACAATTTTAGAATACCCATCACCTTCAGAATCTGGATGAACTAGCTTCTTTAATGCATACCCAGTAATTAAATAGTCATTTGAATTGGCAATCCTTCCATGTATCTCTCCTTTTCTCATTCTTAAATTCCAAAAACTGCCCCATGTTCTATTGTATCCTCTATCAAATGCTAGAGACGAATAAAATCTAGGCTCTCTATCTAAATTTAGAATTGCTGTTTTGTTTCCGTATTGAGCTTGAAGATTTTGTAAACTTGACACATTGGCTGTATTAAATCTGTTTGAATAATCAAAAGTTAAATCCTCATCAATTGGTAATCCATTTTTTGTATAAAAAAGTTCTGCAGATCTAAGTGTTGGTGCAATCCATTGCCAAGCAGCTTCTACTGAAGAAGAATTTGGGTTTTTCATCATACATCCAGCTTGCATTTGCCACCAATCATTTCCTGTTACAGGATCAGAGTTTCCCCATATTAATTCAGAATTCCATCTATCAACAATTGAATATTTAACATCATATTGTTTTCTTATAAACTCATACTGGAAGTTTTGAGTATCAAATGATGGTGGAGCTGAAATAAATTGATATAAACTTACTCCACTATCTAATGCTGCATCAATTGCATCTAATGAAGCATCTCTAGCTAATTCCCATTTTAATGCATCATAACTTTGATTAAAATAATGCTGTCCATTCTCATTAATGAAATCTGAATACATCTCAAAATTTCCGTTAAAGAGCGGACTAGCAGCATACAACAATACTCTAGATTTTATTGATTTAGCAATTACTTGATCTATCCTTCCAAGATCATTTGAATTTAAAACCCTTATAGGAAGGTCAATAATAGCCTCATCAATTGTTTGAACTATATAATCAAAACATTCATCAATTGTTTTTCTTGTAACTCTAACTTCTTCATCAGTTGCAGAAATTGGTAAATTCTCATCTATAATAGGAATAGGGCCATAATAAGTTAATAGAAGGAAATGGTAATATGCTTTAAGGAATTTTGCTTCTGCAGCCCATGCGTTTTTTTCTTCTTCACTCATGTCAACAACATTATGTATGTTTTCAATTAAAATATTACAATGCCTAATTCCTTGCCAAAGAGAGCCTTGTCCGTTATATCCAGACCAGTAACTTAATTTTGGAGAAGATGCTGATTGTTGACCTTTCATAATCTTAATCCCATCCGTTTCCTTAGCAATAGGGGTTGTTACATCATCACTCATAGTTACATATGAAGTATATACTCCATCATTTTCAGGTAAATAAGTATAACATGTAGCCAGTGCAGTATAAGCAGCTTCTTCCCTGTCAAATAACAAGTCTATTTGCTGAGTCTGATCAGGAACAATATCTAGGTATTCATCACAACCTGAAATTGTAATTAATAGTATTAATATATGTGTTAACTTATTCTTCATGAACTTAATTTATTAAAAATTTATTTGCATACCAAGGTTATAAACTTTTTGAGGTGGATATCCCAATCCATTACCCGCCATTTCTGGATCCCATAAATCAAATTTTTAAAAATTCAATAAATTGAGTCCTGTAAAATAAAATCTTGTATTTATACCATTAAATGGGCCACCTTTTACTTCAGGTAGTGTATATCCAAACTCTACACTTTTTAATCTTAAAAAATCGCCATCTCTAAGCCACCATGTAGAGTTTTGCTCGTTATTTGATATTGGGTAAGTTGACAGTCTTGGCCAAAAGGCATTTGGATCAGGAGTATTAATTGACCAATGGTTGTCAGCTATTACACTAAGTGCATTTCTCTCATTAACAAATGGAGAAATATCTTGAGGATTAATAAAAAAAGAAGTATTTGCAACTCCTTGCATAAACATTGAAAAATCAAAATCTTTATAAACTGCTGAAAGACCAAAACCATAAACAATTTCTGGAACTTGAGGATTTCCAATAGGAACCATATCTAATTCATTTACTACACCATCCTGGTTTACATCTGTGTATTTTATGTCTCCAGGCATATATGAATTAGTTGATGAGGAAAATCCATTAAACTGTTCTGGAGAATTATTAATATCTGCTTGATCAATAAATAACCTTTCTGCAATTAAACCCCACTGTTGATTTACAGGATGTCCTACCCTACTTAAATAATCATATAAATATTCGGGCTCACCATTTACTAATATTTTATTTGTAGCATATGTGAAATTTGCTCTAGCTGATAAAATTAATCCTGAATCAAAAGCTTTATTGTAATCTAGAGACATATCAACTCCTTTAGATTTCACCTCTCCAAGATTACTGCTAATTGGAGTAGTTAACCCCATTGTTTCAGGAATAAAATCTCTTGGCATATAAATTTTTGTTCTATGCTCAGTAAAATAATCTGCCTGAATAGTCAGATCATTAAATAGTCCTAACTCTAGCCCATAGTTAGTCTTTTTAGCAACTTCCCATGTTACATTACTATTAGAGTATCTGTCAATTAAATAGCCTGCATATGAATTGCTGTAATCAATCCCCCATGTATAGGAATAATCCCAGTTATTTAGATTTACGTCTGATAAATAGAAAAACCTATCATCAGCACTTGAAATACCATCATTACCTACTAAACCATGAGTTATTTTTAGTTTAAATAGATTTACATCAGGTAATTTTTCATTAAACCATGATTCATTTGACATAATCCATCCTAAACCAATTGAAGGGAAAAATCCATACCTATTGTTTTTAGCAAATTTTTCAGAACCATTATAACCAAAATTAAATTCACTAAAATATTTTGTTTTATAATTATATGCTAGTCTACCTGAAAGACCCATATTTCTTGATGGAAGAGTTGAAAAAGCACTATTTCCTCCTATAGTATTAAGTGACTCACTAAAGTTAAACACCAACAATCCGCCTACATCATGAACTTCATTAAACACTCTGTTATATTCAGTAACTAACTCATAATAAAAATTACTATTACCATAATTATTAACTGAAGGATTATTAAGATATTCTGTTCCTTCCTGAATTTGGTATAAAAAATTAAGTATGCCTTCTTCTGTATCTACTTCAGCCATACCATAATAAAATGGAGTATATTCCCTGGTATTTTGATTTTCAGCATATGTTCTGACGGATGCCATACCTCTAAACTTTAAACCTTGAGTTATAAAATCAAGATCTTGTTCAATTTGAACTTGAGAAAATATAGTGTTTGTAAATCTATCTTTATATCCTTTTACCATATCTGCATATGGATTAGGAAACCCTCCATTCCCTTTATTTCCAAATAAGGTGTGGTTAAACCCTAAATTGTCAGGGTATCTATAATATTTTGGGAAATTTGCAGGATTAGCTTGCATAACAGAACTAAATATATCATTTGCAGAAACAGATGGACCATTATATCTTTCAAATAATGAATAAAATTTAACAGCTATTTTAGTGCTCTTTGTAAGATCTATATTAATGTTTGCCCTAAGATTTGATCTCTTTATATCAATATTATTATTAAAATTATTTAATGGATCAACTTTTAATAATCCTGTTTCATTGTTATGTGAAACAGATAAATAATATTGTGCAATATCACCACCACCTGTCACATTTAAATTAGCATTCTTATTTAGAGTGGAATTCTTAAAAAGCTCATTATACCAGTTTACATTTGGGTATATGTTTTGATCTTCTTCATTAAGTGTGCCATAAATCTTAGAGATCGAATACATTAGTGGAGCAGATTCATCCCTTGATCTAGTTGCCCTATTAAAAAGCTGCATATAATCAACTGCACCTAAAAAATCATTTGTGAGTGAAGGTGCTGAAAATTTATTCTCATATCTAAAGGAAACTTTTGCCTTACCTTTTTTCCCTTCCTTTGTTGTAACTAAAATTACACCATTTGCTCCTCTAGCACCATATAAAGATGTAGCAGTGGCGTCTTTCATAATTGAAAAACTTGCTATATTATCAGGTTCTATCCTTGCTAGATCATTAGTTGATACTTCTAAGCCATCAATTAAAATAAGTGGATTATTAGCATACCCAAAACTTGTAACTCCTCTAATAAAAAATTCAGCATTATCTTGACCAGGCTCACCTGATCTTTGATATGATATCATTCCTGCAAGCTTACCTGCTAATGCATTAGTTAAGTTTGAAGAAGGCATTTTTAATTCAGATGGACTTATTGTATTAATAGATCCTATTACACTGTTTTTCTTTTGTTTTTGAAAAGCAACTACTTGAACTTCTTCAAGAGACTCTAAACTCTCTTGTAAAATTATATCCACTATAGTTTGATCACCAATTTTAGCAGTCTGAGTCTCAAAACCAATGTATGAGAAAATTAATACTTGCTCTTTGTCTGTTGCTTTAATAGCATATGTTCCTTCAAAAGTAGTAGAAGCTCCCTTATTTGTACCCTCAAGCAAAACAGTTACCCCAGGCAAAGGGACACCACCTTGATCAACAACCTTACCGCTAACTAAAATTGATTGAGCATTACTAATAAATGAGATTAGTAAAATAGAAAATAAAAATTTTATTCTAAAAGCCATGAATCTTATAAATGATTATTTTTTTACTAATTTTTTAACTACTCCATTTATTTCTATAAAGTATATTCCTTTAGACAAATCATCTACATTAAGAAGGTTGTTATTTACTCTTCTATTAGAAATAATTCTACCGTTAAGATCATATATTGTTACTCTGTCAATAGTATTGTTATTGGATTGAATATAAATGAATTCATCTGCAGGATTAGGATAATAGCTAAAAGCATTCAATTGATTATCATCTATTGATGCTGTATTAGTTAATACAGGTCCTTTAATATCATCTATATAATAGGTTCTATCTTCAGAAGAATCTCCTCCAGCAATAAACACAAACAGATGATTAAGCACAACACTATCAGCAAGTTCTGAAAAATCAAAATATAAATTTTGCCATGTATTAACAAGGACTATATCGTTGTCCTTTTCAATAAATGCAGTCATGTCTCCATCTTCTTTTGCATCAGCAAGTTTATAGCGCATATACGTTTTATGTGGTGAATAAACCCTAATTGAATAGATATCATCTCCTGCGCCATCTATAGGGCTTGATAGTTCAATATGAACTCTTTCCCAACCTCCCCAACTAGTACTTTTATTCCATTCTAAAACCGTATTATTATTTCCTGTAGGATCCAAAGCAATATCGTCGAAAACACTAGGAGGATCTCCCATAGTCTCCAAAATAGACACATTATTAGAATCAGAATCAAAATCAT
>MDSX01051406.1_pt1 | contig 13403 bp, 10 predicted proteins | sample 811141 | NCBI WGS metagenome assembly MDSX01 (sample SAMN05326642, study PRJNA326480) | marine metagenome | isolation source: seawater | place: Atlantic Ocean: South East | collected 2010
CATCAGGCCGCATGGCGAATTCATCGTCAGTTGAGATCGTTCGGTACCCTCGCTGTCCCAAGCCCACTGCAAGCACACCCTTTTCTATGGAAGAGTGGGCCTGTTGTGATGCGTAAACCCGCCCCGGGGCCATACCGAACAGTCCATTTTGATGCGCATCTGGCCACGCACGCTCCCTCGCTGCGGCCAGAGCGTACATGGTCGAAGATGATGCAGTGTCGTTGATCACTCCCTCGAAGGCAGCGGGGAGATTAAGCAGCTGCCTCAACCAGTCTGTAGCCACCTCCTCCAGTTCTGAGGCTGCAGGTGCACTTCTCCAGACCATGGCATTGACATTGAGTGCTGACGCAAGGAGTTCACCGATGATACCTGGACCCGACGCTGAAACCGAGAAATAGCCGAAGAACGACGGATGGTTCCAATGATTCATCCCCGGGATGATGACCGAACGAAAATCATTCAGCAGTGCATCCATAGATTCAGGGGCCGACGGAGGCGCTGCTGGGATTTTCCTCCTGATCTCCCCCGGCTTTGTTGAGGGAAACACGGGCAAGTCATCAACCTCCGCTAGGAAGTCCGCGACCCAGTTAACGGCCTCATGCGCGTACTCGCGAAACTCCTCGGGAGGCATGTCACCCAGATCGCTTGACCAGTCTGGCTTCTCCTCATTCAACGGTGCACTCCTTCTTCGGTTTTCCGCCATTCTCGCGGGACAATTCAAAGCCTCTACTTTGAGTTCTCCCGCATGATCAAACGCTTCCAGCAGGGGCACATAATACAGAAGCCGGAGTTCCGGAGGAACGACTTACCTCAATCTCGTCGGCTAGGATTCAGACTCAGGGGCCACAACCTGGCTCGAGTCCCACAACCTCAAGGTCACCGTCACGGTCGTCCCACGACCCACTTGGCTCTTAACCTCGACACTCCCACCCCAAGCACGAACGACCCTCTGGACTATCGCCAACCCAAGGCCGGCCCCCTTTGAACGAGTGCTGAATTGTGGTTCGAAGATCCGAGGTAACACATCTTCCGGAATCCCCGAGCCATTATCGTTCACTTGTAGGATGACCGTCCCAGGGATGACACCTTGATAAGCCGAAATGACGACAGACGTCCCCTCACCGCCCGCTACCCGAGCATTCTCTAAAAGATTTCCGAGGACCTCTTTCAGTTCGGCGCTGCGGGCGACAACCAGAGGAAGTCCGTGCGGAACCTCCTGCGAAAAACGCACTCCCGACGAAGCTCCTCCGTAAAGCACCATCACCTCTTCCACCACGTCTTGCAGCGCGACAGCGGTAAGGGGCATGTCAGGGGCACCAGGGGCGCCGAATCGAGAAAAGGACTGGGCAATTTCCGCTAGTCGGTCGATCTCCCCTAGCATCGCGTCCGCGTTACGCACCAAGATCTCTTCGAAGTCTGGGCGCTCATCCTCCCATGCCCTTCGGACGTGCTGGACGCTGAGCTTTATGGGTGTCAGTGGATTCTTCACCTCATGGGCAACCTGCCTTGCCATCTCACCCCAAGCCAAAACACGTTCAGCTCTAAGTTCATCCGTCACGTCATCGAGTGCTATAACAACGCCTCGTCGTGCACCGAGCCTCCCTAAGCTTCGGGCTCGCACTCTCACTCTACGGTCACGCACCTGAAAGTCCGAGTTAGCTTCATCGGCTCCACCCTCTAGGTAATCATCAAGCCACACCGCGAAGGGATCCCCAAGCACACCGTCCTCAGGAAGTGTTTTCCCAACCAAAACCTTCGCACCTAGCAACTCCTCAGCTCGGGGATTCACCAGAGTAACGCGACCCGTCGAATCCAAGGCCACCATGCCAACTGCGGATTCATCCATGATCAGCTGGGTTCGCCTTGAGGTTCTCACCAGTTGACGACGAGCACGGCGGACTCGGCCAACCATACGATTGAACGCTCGGAATACGGCACCGAATTCATCGCTCCTATGCGCCGGCAGGCGTAAGCTTAGATCCCCAGAGCCCACGCTTTCCGATGCAATCTGTAACGCGAGGATAGGCCTCGTCAGAGCACGGCCCGCTACCATCGCCAAGACTAGTGAAAGAACTGCACCGAGCAGAACGACAAAGGCAAGTAGCTCGAGAAGGTCTGTGGTACCAAGGGCGCTAGAACCAGCTTGTAATGGGATTTGCACGGCCAAAATATCGTCGTCCGGAAGACGGCGGTAAGCCATTACGTACTCCCAACCCCCAACTGTCGATTCGCGAAACTCACGGGTTGCCTCATTTGAATCCAGAGATTGGAGCACATCATACGGTGTCCAGCCCTCATAAAGTCCAAGATCAACAACTTCCTCCAGTGAGCCATCTAGTAGTTGGCCGCCCCGGTACTCAAGCAAATCTGCTCCAACCTGGCTGGCAAGCCTTTCCATCTGGCCGCCTAAGGCTTGGTACCAGACGGCAGCGTTCTCAACAACGCGCTCAGCAATAACCTGCGCAGACCGACGGGATGCCTCGTCGAGCGTTCGGAAAGCGACCGTGCCAAATAAGGCATTAGCGAGCGTAAAGAAGCCAAACAGGGCGAGAGTGACTCTGGCGCGAAAAGAGATCACCAACCGAGAGACCTCAATCTTCTCAGGGGCGGCCTCTCCGAGCAGGGCTCTTCCAGCGAACCAAAAGGAAAGAAATAGTAAGAGATTCAACACCGTAAGAAGGGAGGCCCTAGCAACAGCAAGCAGAATCTGGGGAAGCTCTATCGAATATCGAGCCCTGAATACTGGTCCGGTACTGAACTGCATCCGGGCCTCGGCCCTCCATCCATCTTCGTTTCGTGAGCGGACCACCCCTCCCTTTTCAACCATGTCTCTGGGTAGCGTCATCACCGACAAAGGATCAAGCTCAGTGTCTCCGGCTCCCCTCAGAAGAGGTCCCAGAACCGATCGGCCAGGCTCAATCGGAAATGGAGGGGCCACGGCCACAATCATACGCCCTTCCGTGAGCCCTACTGTAAGGATGTACCGCGCATCGTGGCGGTTAAGGTGGACCAGACGTACACCTCCAGCTCTCCTTCCCTGAGCCAAGAGCGCCTGATACGGTTGCGGTTCCGTATCGCTTGCACCGACTCGTAAGCCTTCACCAGGCGCCCCGTCCCGTTCCTCTATCTGCAACCTTAGCGGCTGACCTAGATCTGCCAACCCACTCAAGCGCCAGCTCTCATAAAGGACCGTTACGTCCTCAGCACCGCTACTATCGAGTGAATCAGCTATTCTAGCCAAGTCGAGGAGCCGGCCCTCAACCTCAATGTCCTCGAGCCCTCCTAGCCTGGACAGGCGGTCTTCGCCAACCTGAAGGCGCGCCTCAATACTCTGCCCCCATACCACGGGGATAGCCGCGAAGGATCCGAGCACAATTGCGCAGCCCCAAGTGACCGCGACTCTTTGCCATCCAATCCATGCGTGCAGTCCTCTCGCGATCATGATCGCAGGAATAGCCCACAAGACCGAAAACAAGACAGGAAGATTGAGGGTGAGCGCGCCCCACGCACCAGCGACTCCCATCAGAGCCGAAGCTGTTCCTAACCCCAGGAGCACCCAGCCACGTCCTCCACCTCCGTCCCGAGTGGAACTGAGTGCAAAGCCGGCCACAAGACTTAAGATGCCTGAGACGGCTACCTGATACGTCATCCATTCTGCGCGTCCGCTCGAGAGTAAAGCTGGTGTCAAACCTTCTCCAAGCCACAGGAGAACAGGGGCGAAAGCCCCAAGCACGATCAAGCCAGCAAACCAGAATGGCGCAAAGGCCCTGCGGCGCGGAATTACTGAACAAAGGAGAAATGAAACAGGAACTAGCAGCGCAAGACGCCCAGCACTTAGTCCCAACGGACCGGGAAGCTGATATAAGAGCTCCGAAAAGGCAGGTTCCAGACGTGTGCCAGACCCCACCGGCAGGGCGGCGGCGGCGACAAGAACAGCACCCGAAGCTGTGACAGCCTCCCACGCTGTGAGCGGCCCCCCCACAGCAAGGAGCAGCCATGAAAGAGCAACCAACATTGCACCAAGGAGCGCCCACCTCGACTCTAGCACATTGATTCGTTCGGCTAGGCCAGGCTCCTCAAGCACCACGGAGAGAAGCCGACCTTCGTCGAGGGCCAGATCCCAAACCGCTTCAGCAACTCCCGGATCATCCTCGGTGATCCGAATACGCTCGCCAGTTTCAGCATAGAAACGGCCAGCCAGATCTCCCATCTCCGCTCCCAACCCCTCCGGCAGTGAAGCTCGAAGGAGGTAAGCGGCAACTGCCACACTGCCATCCGAGGCTGTCGACGTGACATAGAGGTAGCCGAATAGTGGTAGGTCTCTGTACAGGTCTCGTCTCTGGCCTCGCTTTACCGCTTCCGGAACCCGTCCTCGATGTGTCCCATCCCACACGACCAGCTCACCTTCACGGTCGTAAAGAGCAAGAGCTGAGCTTCGTGCGCGAGCCCGCATTTGGACCATGGACTCACCGTCTAAGTTGACCGCGTCCGCATCCCACAAACGGGCGAGTTCCTCGACAACCTCAGTCCCGAGACTGTGCCGCCGCTCCTCCAATTCTTCGCGCAGCAGCACCCCCACTTCGTCAACCCTTTGGTTCCAATACTCATCCCAATCAGAGACGACTGAAGTGATCTGATGTTCGGCCGAAAACCCCACTACAATCCCTATTACTAGTGTCGAGAGGCCAGCTAAACGCCAACGACTTCCAGTGATGGAAAAAGGTTGGAGTGATATCAGCAAGAACCCGGCCGAGATCGGAAGGAACCAGATCCACGACGTCCCAGCCCAGATCCACAGGGCAGCTGCCGAGCACCACGGTCCGAGCTTCGACACCACACGGGGCAAATCTTTTGTTTCAACCTTTTCGGTATTCGCGGATGTCATATGCTGCTAATACTCTCGCGAAATTCTATGGGCGGCGCTCTCCACGTAGTAATCCGCACCCCGTCATGTATGCTGGGTCTCTCTAGCGGCATACCCTCACCTCGCGACCGGAACAACCCTCTACATCCTCGAACAGTTCAGCCATGCGATTTCCGAATGCTCGAGCATTTTGCACGTACTTAATAACTTTCCTACGAAGTGACCGCACCCAAAGATCCTTTTTTGACATAGGAGTCGGAGAAGATGGAGCGGACGAGGTCAGGTCGACAGACTCTGTATCGAAGGATAGACGGCAGGTGGTGGGCGAACCCGCAGAGCGCTCTTCGGGTAGAACGGCCTATGAAAACATATCTCACCGTGGCGGTGATAGCATTCGGCCCTGCCAACCTCGTCGCTCAAGGAGTAGTGGTTGACGAAGGCACATTTGCCGTAAGCATCGACGGGCTCGCGTCTGGTACTGAAGCTTTCGTGATTCGTCGTCCCGGGGTCGGCCGGCAAGATGCCTTGTTCGCTAATGGTACGGTTGCGCTCAGTCGTCCTGAAGGGCGACAGGAGATGCGCCCACTTCTACATGCTGCACCACCCGACGGGATAGCAGTGAGATACCAGGTATCGGTCACGGGCTTGGACGCAGTCGAGGTTCAAGTCGCTCGGTCGGAACGGCGTTACGTGGCGACCATTCGGTCCAACCGAGGGGCCGAGGACCGAGAATTCCAAGCACACACCGACACACGTGTTCTCGAGCTCCAAGTCGCTCATCACTATTACTTCCTCCGCGACCTACGTTCCGAAAGAACAGTTCACACACTAGAACCGCGAACCAGTACCCAAGGTCTCATTACCGCAAGAGAATCTTCCCAAGTCACAATCCGGCTAGGAAGAAATCAAATCCAAGCCAAGCGGGTCATTTTCACAACAGACGGGGGTGTCAACCAGACTGTCTGGTACGACCGCCAAGGACGTGTTCTTCGGGTCGAGATTCCAAGCCTAGGCTACATCGCCGAACGAACCGACCTAGTAGGGTAATCTCCGGACCGAGTTTATCTTTACCGCCTAGAATGGGAACGAGCAGCACGGTGATCATCGCGTCTCATCGCAGTTGCCCTAACAAATGGGGAACAGAGCGTGTCCTTCCCCCTAGAACAACAACAGAAACCCGCCCCTTGAGACCCGAAGCGAAGGATCGAGCTCAAAGATGCATTCTGCCAAACTTTCTGAATTTGCTGGCGCATAAGGCCTTAGAAGATGAGAAATAACTTTCTTCTGATCTCATGCACGTTAGCTGTGCTAATACCTTGCTCGGTTTCAGCTCAGGAGACCATACCTCCGCGTCTCTCACTCGGCCAAGCCATTGAGATCGCAAGATCGAGCAATCCAGGTTTTTTGCAAACCCGAAATGATGAAGCACTAGCCGATTGGAACGTCCGGCAAGCATGGGGTCAGTTGCTACCAAGCGCGAGCGCTGCGGGTGGACTGAATTGGCAGGGCTCAGGTGAGACGCAGCTTCCCGGAAGCCTGACTCTAGGAGATCTAGGGTTCAGCGACCTACCGTCCTATTACGGTTCTAGCTATTCACTCGGCCTCAATTACTCATTGAATTGGGCAACAATACTAGGGCCAAAACAGACGAAAGCTGACCGCCGTTCGACTATAGCGGGTATTGGGGTGGCCGAGTCAAACCTATTACAGCAGGTCACCGCGGCGTATCTAGAGCTCCTGCGTCAAGAGGATGCGGTTCGAGTAGCGGGGCAGCAGCTCGAGAACTCCCGGTTCAATCTTCGCTTGGCACAGGGGCAGCTTGAGGTTGGCCAGGTCACACCCATCGATGTAGCTCAGGCCGACGTCCAAGTCGGACGCTCAGAGGTTGTTGTTCTTCAGACCCAAAATCGGGCAAATACGTCCCGAATGAGACTGCTGCAACTTCTCGGACAACCCGTTGACCAAGACTTCGAAACCACCACAGAGTTCGAATTAACGGAGCCTACGTGGGACCTAGCTCAGTTATCCGCAATGGCGGTGGGTGGAAACCCGGAACTGCAAAGACGAAGGTATTCATGGGAAGCTTCCAGCATCGGAGTGAGGTCAGCCTGGTCGCAGTACATGCCCAGCCTAAACCTTTCAACAGGGTGGAGCGCTTTCACCCGAGAAGCCAGTAGCACCGCATTTCAAATCGCTCAACAGGAAGCTCAAGTCCAGTCTGCTTTTTCCAACTGCTCGTTTAACAACGAACTTTATTCCCGACTCGCTAATCCACTACCACCGAGGGACTGTGGTCAAATTGCATTCACGGAAGCCGATCGTAACGCGATCATATCGGCGAACGATCAGTTTCCTTTCAGTTTCGTAGGGTCACCACCGAGCTTCCGGATGACAGTCAGCGTACCGATCTTTTCTGGCCTGAGTCGACAGAGGAACATTGAAGCCGCGCGGCTCCAGCGGGAAGACCTCTCCCAGCAGATACGTGAGCAAGAACTGCAAGTGCAAGCCGACCTCGCGATCGGTCTGGAGAACGTCCGTACCGCGTATCAGAGCGCTCGCCTAGAAGAACGAAACCGGGAATTGGCTCAGCAACAGCTTAATTTGGCTCGGGAACGGTACCGACTGGGTGCGACAACATTCGTCGAATTAGTCAACGCACAAACACTGTTCGCGCAGGCTGACGCGGATCGAACAATGTCGATCTTCACTTACCACGACACAGTAACAAATCTCGAGGCGCTGGTCGGTGCCTCCCTACGCTCTCAGAACTGAAGCGGACAATGGAGAAACGTTCTAAGCTCATCATCGGCTTTGTCATAACAATAGTCCTTGGCTCGGCTACCGCGCTCGCTGTTACACGTGGGCGACAAAGCGGGATAGAAGTTCGAACCGAAATGATCGAAACACGCGATCTAGTCCAGTTAGTGACAGCCAGCGGCAATATCCGAGCCCGACGCACAGTCGACATCTCATCCGATGTTTCCGCTCGCGTTTCCCAGCTCCTCATCGACGAGGGAGATGATGTCGTGGCTGGCCAAACGCTTTTGCGCTTGGAGCCCGATCAATACCAAGCAGCCTTCTCAAGAGCCGAGGCCCAGCTGGCACAGTCTCAAGCTCAAGAAGGCCAGCAACGGGCCAATTTAACTCAAGCTACGCGGGATCAGGATCGCCTTGTCCAACTTAGAGCCAGAGACTCAATCTTGGTGAGTCGTCAACAGTTAGACGACGCACGAACCAGAGTCGAGGTTCAAACACAACTCCTTGAGGCCGCTCGGTATGGTGTTTCTCAGGCGCAAGCCGGAGTCGACGAGGCAGAGGATCGTCTCTCGAAAACCATCTTCAGCGCCCCCATGCCAGGAAAAGTCACGAGGCTCAACGTCGAGGAAGGCGAGACCGTTATTATCGGGACAATGAACAATCCGGGATCACTCGTTCTCACAATCTCAGACCTTTCGCTCATAGAAGTCGTGGTGCAAGTGGATGAGACCGAGGTATCCATGATTTCATTGGGTGACCGAGCCTCGATTCGTATCGACGCTTTTCCAGATCAAGAATTCTCGGGTCAGGTAACGGAAATCGGTAATTCGGCCATCACGCCCCCAAGCCAACAACAAGGAAACCAGCAAGCGGCAATCGATTTCGAGGTTGTACTAACGCTCGACGAAACGGACGTCCCGCTCCGGCCCGACCTCTCGGCGACGGCCGACATCATTGTCGAGTCTCGAGCCGACGCCGTCAGCGTGCCGATTATAGCACTCACGGTGCGTGACGCCGCCGAGGTAAGCGATTCAGTTAGCCAGTCGGGATCAGACGATAACGACGTTGAAGGGGTCTTCCTTGTGAAGGACGGCTTAGTGTATTTCCAGCGTGTCCAAGCTGGTATCGCTGGTCAGGAATATTTTGAGGTCTTGTCTGGGCTTTCCACTGGCGACGTAGTTGTCTCAGGGCCATACCAGCGCATCCGAGAATTACGCGACGGCGATGCGATTTCAGTGATTGTTGAAGAAGGCGAAGAAGGTCAGAAAAACGGAAGCGGGTCCCAAGGTGGCATAAGGATCAGATTCTAGTGATCACCGGAAACGGCGTGAGAGCAGGCGTGGAGCGCTAGAAACTAGTGAACATTTGGGAAGGCGTAGCCCTCGCGTTTCAGCAACTCGTAACGCAAAAGCTGAAATCGTTCTTCAGCCTGTTAGGGGTCATTCTGGGCGTGATGTTCTTAATCGTGGTTGTCACCGTCGTTGAAGGGCTGGATCGATACATTCGAGAAGACTTAACCGCTCAGCTCTTCGGAGTTAACACGGTCACGCTTCGACGCTCGCCTTCCGTGAGCATCAACCAGGGCCGGGAAGCACGTCGTGAGCAGCAGAGAAGACCTCGGCTCACCTTTGCTGACGCAGATGCTCTAAGGGAACAAATCATCTCACCTGTGCAGGTAGGGGTAGAGAGCAGAACGGGCTCATCCATTGTGGGTGACAACGGCCGGACGGCGAGTGGCGTGCAGGTCGTCGGAGCGACACCGGAGATTTTCGAGATCCGGGACCTTGATATCACCGAAGGGCGTGTATTCACAGCGCAAGAGGACAAGTCTGGCTCACCAGTCCTGGTCATAGGTTCGGAGACAGCGGAAAAAGTTTTTGAGGGACTCGAGCCAGTGGGACGCTCCGTCCGTATTAGGGGTTTTCCCTACCGGGTAATCGGGGTACTTGAGGAAAGAGGATCTCTTTTCGGAGAGTCGCAGGACAACCTCGTAATCGCTCCCGCGCGTTCGCAGATTCGGTCTATTACGGCACCGCGCGGCTACGTTGACAACATCGTCATTCAGGCCCTCAACCCCGACGAACTCCGAGACATCCAGCTCCAGACAGAGGGGATTATGCGGGTCCGGCATAGGCTTCGGCCCACAGAAGAACCCGATTTCTCTCTAGAAACAGCCGACGAGGCAATCAGTTTCTGGGACAACATATCACGAATGCTCTTCACAGCCCTGCCGATGCTAGTATCAATTGCCTTAGTCGTCGGTGGGATCGTGATCATGAACATCATGCTCGTATCCGTCATGGAGCGGACTCGAGAGATCGGCGTTCGCAAAGCCCTAGGAGCAAGGCGCCGAGATATCCTAACCCAGGTCCTAATTGAGTCAGCCACCCTTTGCACGATCGGAGGGGCGCTAGGCGTCGGTTTCGGGCTGACGATCGCCCAAATACTAGCAGCAGTATCGCCTATCCCTGCAGCGGTCGCTCCTCGTTGGATCGCGTTGGGAGTAGCTCTCGGACTCACAGTCGGAATAATCGCAGGTGTTTACCCAGCGTCTCAGGCCTCGAAACTAGACCCTGTCGACGCCCTGAGGTACGAATGAGCAGAAACCGCTCATCAGACAATGATCTAGTAAAAAGGCTAGATCGTGGAGCCAGCGGTCTTTCGGCTCTCACTGAAGGTTTTCGTATAGCGAGGGATGCTATGCGGGCAAACCTGCTCCGATCGATCCTAACGGTCCTCGGTGTCGCCGTCGGGGTTTCAGTAGTAGTAGCCATAGGGGCACTCATGACTGGACTTCGCTCTACGGTCATGGAAGCGTTTGAATCGGCGGGCCCGGACAATTTTGTCGTTATGCGGTTCGACTTCACCGCTATCTCCATAGAAAACGACGGGCAACGCCCCCCATGGTGGGGAAAGCCAGAGATCGAGCCAGAGGAGGCCCGAAGGATCGAAGCACTGCCATCTGTCTCCGATGCGCTATTCGATTTGGGAGCGTTTCAGGTAGATATTGAGTTCGAAGGTGAGCGCATGGACAATGTCACGGCAACCGGTACGTCAGCAGGATGGGCGGCTTACCAGCCAGGTGATTTCACTGTCGGTCGAGACTTCACAACCGGTGAGCTCCAGCAAAACAGAGCCGTAGTCATCATAAGCACAGGCCTCGCTGAACAGCTATTCGGACAAAGGGATCCGATCGGAAGACGGGTTCGAATAACGAACCGGAACGGGCGAGGCGGCACCCAAGAGCCGTTCACAGTAATTGGGGTTTATGAGCCGGCAGAAAACATCTTCAGCACGGCGTTTCAAAACTGGGCCATCCTTCCATGGACGGCATCAGTCCGACGGCTCCGACAAGGAACGTTCTTGGCACAGGTTGCGGTTGTGCCAGAACAAGGGATTCCAGTCGAGCGGGTAAAAGACGATGTGATTGCCACCATGCGAGGAATACGCGGCCTAGGGCCGAGGGAAGAGAATAACTTCGCTCTTTTATCAACGCAGCAGATCGCCGACCTCTTTAATCAGCTCACAGGAGTTTTCTTTCTGGTAATCCTACTTCTAGCATCCGCTGGCCTACTCGTCGGAGGCGTAGGTGTGATCGGGATCATGTTGATCTCGGTTACTGAAAGAACTCGGGAGATAGGGGTCCGGAAAGCAGTCGGTGCCACCAGGCGAGAGATCCTATGGCAGTTCCTGCTAGAAGCGTCACTGCTGACCTGCGCGGGAGCAGCCGTCGGCCTGCTGATCGGATGGGGAATGTCTCAAGCGGTCGCTAACTTTACTCCCCTTCCTGCAGAAATCCCCGCATGGGCAATCACTGTGTCCCTGGGCACCGCCGCCATCACGGGCATGCTGTTTGGACTTCTCCCAGCATACCGAGCCAGCCGACTTGCACCGGTCGCTGCCCTCAGATTTGAATAGCTAATGAATGAATTAGACCCGCCACTCGACTTGCTGGCGGTCATGGCACACCCGGATGATGCAGAGTTGCTTTGCGGAGGCACTCTTATCAAGAGTGCTTCTAGGGGTAAACGTGTCGGAGTCGTTGATCTTACTGCCGGTGAAATGGGTAGTTCAGGCTCAGCAGGCATCCGAGCTCGTGAAGCCACCGCCGCGGGTACGGCAATGGGGCTTGCGGTCCGTGTCTGTGCTGAGCTTCCTGATGCATTTCTAGAGAACGACCATGAGTCACGACTCCGCGTCGCCTCATTTCTTCGCAGACTTCGACCCCGTGTGGTGATCACCCATTGGAAATTTGGACGCCATCGAGATCACCGCGTCGCCTCAGAACTAGTTCGAGATGCCTGCTTTCTCTCAGGCTTACGAAAGCTAAACATCCCAGGTGAACCTCACCGCCCACACAAGCTCGTTTATGCAACTGCCTTTCGGGAAGACGCCTCACCTCCAGACTTCGTAATCGACATTACTGAGCAAATGAACCTCAAGCTTGACGCCATCTCCGAGTACGTGTCTCAGTTCGATCAAGCTACACAAGCCGGAGAAGTGTTTCCTGGAGGCAATCGTGATCTTATAGCGCAAATACGGGCTAAAACGGCTCACTATGGCTCTTTGATACGCACCCCGTACGGAGAACCCTACCGCACTGATGAGACCTTTGAGGTAGACGAACTATCAGATTTGGGCGTTTCCACGTTCTGATCCCCAACTGGTCGCACAGGAAACTTCCAGAAGAAGTCTTCGCCACGAAGGGACCTCCCTTCCTCGGACGCGCAACAACACTCCGGTTGCCACCCCTCCCGCCGCCATCCATGGCCACAGCCACCAACACACATCCGGGGGAAGATGACCAATCGGCTCACCAGTTTCCATATGAACCCAAACCTCAGGAGCCTCCTGAACCGGTGGGTCCGGAATCAGTCTCAGGACGTCTCCATCTTGCAACTGTTCGATGTGATCATCACGCCCTGAGAATACGGTCCCGTGCAATGTCGCCCTAAAAGTTCTAGGCTGTCCAAAAGGAAACGGTGGAGAAATTCTCAGCATTTAGGTTACGTAGTGTTGCTCGCGTTAGCCCAGTTAACTTACTGGGCGCCCTAACCCAAGCAATCAACCTCATTCGAACATGTCTACGGCATACCTTGACCACGCCGCAACGACTCCAATCCGTGCCGAAGTCATTGCAGCGATGGAGCCATATCTTTGGCATCGCTTCGGAAACCCGTCTAGCAGCCATCAGTGGGGCCAAGATACATCAGCAGCACTCGAAAACGCTCGTGCTAAGCTAGCCTCGGCCATTGGCGCAAGTCCGTCCGAAATCATCTTCGTTCGCGGTGGCACAGAATCAGACAATCTGGGAGTGATCGGAGGAGTTAGGTCCCTAGCCTTTGCCTTTCCTAACTCGAAGCCACGCATTCTAGTGTCTGCAATCGAGCACAGCGCTGTTATCGAGCCTGCACAATGGCTTGAAAATCGAGGTGAAGCCGAGTTGCGGACGATTCCAGTAACACCCGCCGGCACGATTGAGGGGGAGCTCAATACCGCGAACCCGAGCAAACTACCCTGCCTAGTGTCATTCATGTGGGCAAACAACGAGACGGGTCTGCTACTGCCGCTCTCAGAGGTTTGCGAATGGGGGGAACCGTCCAACGTAGTAGTGCACACCGATGCATCTCAGGCTGTCGGCAAAGTTCCGGTCAACGTCTCCGAACTCGGCATAGACCTTCTAACAGCTACCGGACACAAGCTCGGTGGCCCGCGCGGGTGCGGCGTTCTCTACATCCGGAACGGTATCCAGGTCGAACCTCTGATCTTCGGTGGAGGTCAA
>MDSX01014111.1_pt1 | contig 13401 bp, 8 predicted proteins | sample 811141 | NCBI WGS metagenome assembly MDSX01 (sample SAMN05326642, study PRJNA326480) | marine metagenome | isolation source: seawater | place: Atlantic Ocean: South East | collected 2010
TAAATCACCCGCCAGAGGTAGACCAGCCGCCAGAGGGAAATCACCAGCCAGAGGCAGACCAGCAGGTAGAGGTAAATCACCAGTCAGAACAGAGACACCATCTCAAAGAGCCATGCGTTTAGCCAGAGAAAGATCACCTGCCAGAGGCAGATCACCCGCCAGAGGTAGACCAGCCGCCAGAGGCAAATCACCCGCCAGAGGCAAATCACCCTCCAGAGGCAGACCAGCCACCAGAGGTAAATCACCCGCCAGAGGCAGACCAGCAGCCAGAGGCAAATCACCCGCCAGAGGCAAATCACCCGCCAGAGGTAGAGGTAGACCATCAGGTAAAACAGAGACACCATCACAAAGAGCAATGCGTTTAGCTAGAGAAAAAAAAACTAAGAAATAATTTGATATGTAATAAAACTGTAATTATAAATTTATTTACTTAAAAATTAAATATGTTTATATTTAAATAACATGTTTAAAGTTAAAGAAGATGTTGCGAAAGATCCTTTATATAAAAGAGCCGAAAGATTATATTATAAAACAAAACCTAAAGATGAAGAACAATATTTTGCTTCTGAGGATATAACAGTTACCCCCAGAAAACCTACTCCCTCGAGAGTAAAAACTGGTAAAAGAACTGTAGCTCAAACCAGAGAAAGTGCACCGGTAGGAGGACCAGCTGTAAGATTAAGGTCTGTAAAAAAACCTGCTGCTAAAGGAAAAACACCAGCAAGAAAAACTACTTCTGGAAAAGATAAAAAACCTATAAAAAAGAAATAAATAATTAAAACTATATTAAGATAAATAGATTTATTCTAATATGGTTGAACTGATTATAGATAACAGGGAAAATATAAAAGAATTACTATTAGAGAGTGTTCCTGATGCTAAGTTTGAAAATCTTGAAATAGGTGACTATGTATTTAAAATAGACGAAAAACCCTTCATAATAATAGAACGTAAAACAATAACAGACTACGCAGCATCAATAGTAGACGCAAGAAGTAGAGAACAAAAAAAACGACTGATTGCTAATAAAAATTCTGCTAAAATAATGTATCTTGTAGAAGGAGATTTAACAAAAGATAATCAAAGTTTTAAATATAATAAAATTGATAAAAATACTATAATTTCATCTATTATTAATACGATGTATAGAGATGAGCTCCAAGTTTTTCATACAAGTAATCTTATGGAAACAATATTTTTTATACAATCAATTTATAAAAAATTAGTAAAGCAGGGAAATTCTTTTATTGAATCTAAATCTACCTATGAAAATGACCTTATTAATACAGTTAAGTCATCTAAAAAGAAAAATGTAACTCCCGAAATAAGTTTTCAAATGATGTTAAATTGTATTCCTGGAATTTCTAATAAGGTATCCAAAAGACTTTGTGAAAAATTTGGTTCAATAAATAACATGATTGAACAAATTAAAATCATTAATTGTAATAAAGAGCGAATAGAGTTTATTAAAAATATAAAAACAGGCGATGATAGTAAATCAAAAAAATTATCAAAGACAGTTGCTGAAAATTTAATAATTAATTTAGGATTAGATAATCAAATTTCTGAATTGTCTTCTGAAGGCAGTAAACCTAAACTTTCTGATTCTAATATACCTAAGTAACCTGAAAAGGTGGTAGGTGATTCTTGAGACGAATCTCTGCTGGTAGTAGAATCAACGTCTTCGTTAGTATTAACTGTAGTATTAACTGTAGTATTAACCGCAGTATCTCCTGTTATATTTTCGGTATCTAAATTAACAGATGTATTTGTTATAGTTTGGTTATTTCTCCATGTAGCTCTGCGTCTTGCTCTAACAACTCTTCTGTGCATAATTTCATGTTTATCATCAAATATTAGATTATGGTTTTTAGCAATTTTCATATATTCGCTTATAGCATCACCATATGAAAATATATCATGTTCATTTAGAACAAATAATTCTAATATCCCAGAAAATATCTTTCTGACATTTTTAGTTCTTTTGAAACAAATTCTACAATAATGGTCGTATTCTCCTAAATAATTATCAATATTCATAAACCAATCGTCCTCCGATAAATTATTTGTTTCAGTAACAGCACATTTGTAAATAAGATAACAATAATATTTCTTTTTAAACTTATCAGTAGAAAAATACGAATTTTTCATTAGTATGTAATGTTCAGGTAATGATCTACCTTTTTTACAATAGTAATCCAATATTTTATCATATATAATATATTGTTGTCTAAGCGTTAATTCTTCATTTGTGTAGGGATTTTTTGGTGTAATAGGTTCTGGGATAATATAATCAGAATTAATATTATAAACAGCAAATTTATATATTGCTAGAATTTCAGAAATTCTAAATTGATAAATTTTACTATTATTTTCGAGTTTAATAATATTTTTATCATAATTATGAATATCATTAAATTGAAGATCTTGGTTATTTATAATATTTATTTCTTTATTTTTTCTTTTTTTTAAAGTGGAGTACACATGTTTATTCAAAAAATGTCTAATTATGGTTAATTTGCTAAATGTATTTATTACAAATTCACAATCATATGGTGTTAAAAAAACGGTGTTGCGATTATGAAGATATTTTAATTCTTTATTTAATTTTTTATAGTTATTATTTTTTTTTAAAATATCTAATCGGTTAAGAACAATTTTAATAATAGATTTACAGTATATTATTGATAACCATCCTTTATATTTTTCAGTAAAGTTAATATTAACTGCACTATCACTATTTCTTTGAAATCTAAAAAAAGATTCTGAATTAGACATATATAATAAATCATATAGTAAATATCCTTTAATTAAAAAAATTTGATTTATTAATTACATTAAATTTAATAATACAAAATGTCAGAAGAAAACGTAATTAGTCTTGATCCTTGGAACAGTAAAAATAATCTACTTACAGAAGATGACGTGTATAATATCCTTGAAAGAGCTGGATTTAGTAATATAAGAGATGTTATGAAAATAAACAATTTAGCATTGTATCAAACTGCTTTTGTTCATTCTTCTTATGTTAAAAAATGTATTTATGATAGTCTTAATAAAGATGGAAGTAAAAATATTGAAGTGAGTAAAAAACCGCCAGGAGCAATAGAATTATTTGAGGAGAATCAAGATTATGAAAATCAAGAATTTCTTGGAGATAGAGCTCTAGATTTCAGTATTGCATTCTATATTTATAGAAAATATCCTGATACTTCACAGGGTTTTAAAACAGTCTTGAAGACTAAACTTGTTAAAACAAGCAGTTTAGCAAAATTTGCTAAATATCTTGGACTCGGTAAGCATTTAATTATTTCAAAACAGGTAGAAGAAATGACAATCGCAGGTAGAAATAACGACAGAATTCTTGAGGATGTTATGGAAGCATTTATATGTGGTTTGTTTCTTGATCAAAACCAAACAGGTTATGTATCAGAGGTTGTAAGTAAAACTGTTACTTCAGATAAAATTAAAAGAGATTTGAGACTTATAGGACCCGGTTGGGTTATTGTTAACTCATTTGTTGAAAATTTACTTGAACTAGTAGTTGATTTTGAAGAATTGCTTGCTAAAGAAGAGAATTATAAAGAGCAAATTTTACAATATTATCAAAAAGAATTTCATATTACGCCAGAATATATTTCAATTTCAGTTGAAGGTCCACCTCATCAACGTATATTTACAGAAGGTGTTATTGATAAGGATGGTAATGTTGTAGGAAAAGGTGTAGGTAAAAAGAAGGCTGATGCTCAGCAACAAGCTTCTCTTGAAGCACTTAAATTCTTTGGGTGCCTTGAATAATAAATTTGATAAGATGTGTAAACTATTATCATTAGTATTTTCTTTTTATATATTAAATAATGCGGACTACTAAGAAAAAAAAGATTGTGGTAAGAAATCCAGAAAAAGTTATACCTATTATGAAATTATTTCATAACGATAATAGTATTGATCGAGTATCATTACCTGAATGGACATTACCAAGTAATAAAGACTTCCCTGATTTTTTAAAAAGATTTGATGACGCTACAAGAAGTCAAGAAAGACAGCCTTTAAAATTATGGAATAGTAACGAGCAAAAATATGCTGATATAGGTGCATACTCTCATCAAAAGTTTGTATCTGATTTCATGAATGATAATTCCCCATATAGAGGTTTGCTACTTTATCATGGTCTTGGTTCAGGTAAATCGGGAGCATCAATTATGATAACTGAAGGATTTAAAGATAGAAGAGTTGTTATTATGTTACCTGCTTCTTTAAGAAATAACTATGAAAGAGAATTAGCAACTTTTGCTGATATCGGCTACAAACAAAACTATAATTGGAAATTTGTAGATTTAACAACAGTTCCGGATGATAAAATGGATTCAGTTAGAGATATGCTTGTAGAAAAAGGATTAGATGCTGGTGTTTTTGTTAATATTATGCACCATAATAATGTAAAATCTTATAAAAAGGGTGTTTGGATGATTAAATACAATGAGAGTGAACCTAATTTTGATAGTTTGGATGAAAAATCTCAAGCTCAGTTGCTTGACCAAATCAAAATAATGTATAATTTTAGATTTACTATCCTTAATTATAATTCAGGACAATACACTATAACTAATATTTTTGAAAAACTTACACCTAACTATCCCGCAATTCACTTAAAATTATTTGGAAGCAAAAAGAAATCCCAGCTAACCAATAAAGATAGAACAGCATTACTAAATTATGTCTATAATTCAGAAAATGGAGTATCTAATCCATTTGATAATAAAGTATTAGTTATTGATGAAATTCATAATTTAACTGCTTCTATGGTGGGAGGTGGTTTTAATGGACCTAAATTATATGAATTAATAATGAGAGCAAAAAATCTAAAAATAGTTCTTCTTTCAGGAACACCCGTAATTAATTATGCTTTTGAAATAGGATTAATGATGAATATGTTAAGAGGATTAATTAGGTCATATAGAATTAATCTTAAACATCCAAATGGTATATTTAATGCTGCTCAAATTGAAAATATCTTAAAAGCTACAGCACACGTTGATAGATTTAAATTAAATATTAGAAATAAAAGCATTGATATAACAAGAACACCTATTGGATTCATAAAAAGTCCTTCAGGTAATAGAAAAGTTGTAAAAAGTGATTTAAATAATGATCCAAGTGACCAGTATTTTGTTGGAGTAATTATTCAAGAATTAAGTAAATTAGGATATCAACAGAACGGAGAATTTGATATAAGCTATTATTCAATGTTCCCCGATTTGCTTGTAAACAGAACCAGTTCAGAGAGTATGATTGGTAATAGTAATGAACGCGATATTAATAAGGAACTATTTAATAATTTTTACATTGATACTGAAAATTTCCTTCTTAAAAACACAATTACATTTAAAAATAGAATTACTGGATTAGTATCATTTTACAATGAAATAAGTGGTAAAGATGAAGCTACAGGTGCTGATATTTTTCCGGAATTGGAGTTTGCTGAAGAAAAAGATACACATGCCTATATGTCAAATTTTCAATTTATTGAATATGCTGCCAAAAGAAAAATCGAGAGAGAGCTAGAGCAAATTAATAAAAGAAGAGGCGGTGTAAATCAAAAAGCCATGATTGAAAGTGTTACAGAAAATGTGCCCAATTTGTTTAGAGTCTTTTCCAGACAAAAAGGCTTATTTGTATTTCCTCCTACTATTGAAAGACCTATGCCTCCTAAAAAGGATGAACTTATTAAAGATAGTTTAATTACATCGGCTGGAAAGGAAACAGTTAATAGAATTACCGAACAATTAAAAGTGATTTTTGAATTAGAAGTTTCTAAAAGACAAGATGAATTAGAGAAATATCTCGGTGCTCTTTCAAGTAAAGATTCAGCAGTAGCTGATGAACTAGTAGGTAAATTATTCTCAAACAATCCGGGTGAATTTAAAGATAAAGAAGCTTGGTTAAAATCATATAAATTTAATGACAGTAATGCTTTGAATCTAGATGTAAATGTAACTTCGGACGAATCGGAACAAACATACAGAGATATATGTATTCAGGCTATTGGGCAATTGACTGAAAATAATTTAGCAATAGATGGAGATGGAATAAATTTAATGGATTTATCACCCAAGTATGCTTTAATGTTAACTAATATGCATAACACGCCTGGATTGATTTTTGGATATTCGCAATTTAGAAGTGTTGAAGGTATTGAGATATATGCGAGAATTTTAATCAGACATGGTTATTCACAATTAATAACAACTTTACGTGGAAAAGAAGTAGAAATAGAGAAAGACATTTCGATTGAAGTAGGTTCTCGTGTTAGGTATGAAGTTAGTAAAGATACTTGGCGAACATATCTTGTAGAAGAAATAGAAGGTTCCTCTGTAAGACTAGAAGGTATTGAAGATCTTGTTGAAATAGATAAAGTCCACAGGGCATGCTTTGCTCTTTGGACAGGAACTGAATCTGTAGAAGAACGTAGTAAAATTTTAGATATATATAGAGGCTTAAGTAATAAGTTTGGTCAAGATTGTTTGATGCTCTTTACTACACAATCAGGAGCTGAGGGTATATCGTTAGCTTATGTAAGACAAGTTCATATAATGGAACCCTATTGGAATAATGTTCGTATTGAACAAGTAATAGGAAGAGCACGTCGTATTAAGTCTCATGTTTTATTACCTGAAGACCAACGAAATGTAAAAGTATTTCAATATATAATTAAACTTACAGACGCTCAAAAATCCGGTTTATGGGTGGCTGATATGGATGAAAGTGAACTTAAGTTAATTCAAGAAAGTAAAGACAGTGGGTTTGATGCAGATGAATATCCTGAAACAGCTGAAATATCAACAGCTTTTGAAATATATGCCCAAAAACTTTCAACTGAAATTACACAAAATGATGAGGGGTTATCATCAGATGAAGTTCTGGCGGAAATTTCAAAGAACAAAAAGCGTATTTTAGATGGCTTTTTAACTTTAATGAAGGAATCAGCAGTAGATTGTAATTTCAATAAAAGAGACAATATAATGTCGAATCGTGAATTGGAATCACTTAAATGTAATGACATAATAATAGGAGAAGGCGATGTTACATATGATATATGGATTGATGAACTTGATTCAAGAACTGCCAGCTCAGCAACTGAATCCGAGAAGATAAAAAAAATAAAAACTAAAAAATTAATTATGACACAACAGATAAAAGGTAAACCTATAAAAACTTTCCTTAATTTACCCCCTGAACTATCAGATATCACAGTTAGTGAAGCAATTAGACAACTTCCAGTTGGTCATAAAATTTATGATTATTACATTTACTATGATTTATACCATAAAGAAAGAAGCGGTGGTTTTAAAAGTTTATTCAAAGTAGGTGAAATTATAAATCAGGAGGGACAAAACAAAATTTCATTTAGTAAATCATTTGTAGATAGAATTGACGACTACGGTGAAATTCACGATTGTATGGTTGAAAAAGAACGGGAAGGTATTACTATGCCTGAGTCGGGAGAATTTGAAATTATTAGATACGCATCAGAAATTAAAGAATGTCATAAGAAAAAAGAAAAATGGGTATGCCAATTTTGTGATGAAACTGTAACAGGACCCGAATGTGTGGATTGTTCTGTTTCAAGAGCCGAATCAGAATCATATCAAGTTAAAAGCACTCAAACAACAACATCTACAAAAACCAGAATTACATTACTTGATTTTGAATCTGATGATGAAAGTGCCTCTGACGATGACAGTAGTTCTGATTCTGGATCCGACTCTGGAACTGACTCTGGAACTGACTCTGGATCTGACTCTGGAACTGACTATGGCTCTTCTTCAGACTCTGGAAATGATAGTGGTTCTGATTAAACAATGCTACAAATTATACTAAAATATTTTTTCATATAATTATTATTTATTATATGAGTTAATTCAAAATCACAAATATCAATACTAAAATGTCCAGTTGATTTTATTATTATTTTATGTCTAGGAACATATTTATACTTATAATAATTTAAAACCTTTTCTACACTAAAAGGTATAAATTCTATTGTATCAATAACTGTATTTTTGAGATCATTTCTAATTGTAATACTTGGGTTAAATTTATGTTCAGCATTGGAGTAAAATGATATATTTTCGATTAAGAAATCATTATGAATTATATTAAATTTATCTACTTTTATTGGTAAAATTTCAGACTTTACATATTTCCCCTTATCTTTCCCTGGTATATAATATTTCCCCATATTATAAGATTTATTACTCGTTGGTTTATTATTAATATTATCATTTAATAGCATTAGAAACTCTGCTTTGGATGTAAAATCTCTATATTGATGGGGTGAATTTTTGTAATAAGGCATATCATACAATAAATATTCACAGTTAATAGGTATCTTATGGTAATATTTATAATATGATTCGTAATTGTTATGTAACTCTTTGGGAATATTTTCGAGAGTTAACAATAATTTAACCATACTATTTATTTGAATATTGTATTTAAATAAATAATATTTAATTGAGTTCGGGTCTTATTTCAGCGGTAGGATCAAGTTCTTGAGTTTTAATTTCAAAAATATATTCCAGTTGATTTGAAAGATTAACCAATTTATGGTCATTTTCAGAGGCAAGATCAGTTTGAATAGTATAAACGTCGTCCGAGGGGTCGTTGTTTCCCCCATCATCATGATTAGTTAATTTAACTTTTGTTTTTTGATTTTCATTTATATTAAAAATACGGTCTCTTGGAAATGTATTAGCATAAAATTCTTTTGTAATAGTTGAATTAGGATCACTATAACTAGAAACTTGAGTAATATCACTATCATTAAATGACGATTTAGCATTATCACCATCTGAGTCCAATAATTTAAGTGTTAATCTATCTAATTTAGCAAGAGGAGATGAATAAAACATTGTAAAATCATCATCATCGTTTTTGTAATATAAATATTTTCTGCCATTACTAAAACCAAATTCTTTATCAAAATGTATTTTACAGAATATTTTATCGGTAAATGTTTTTGTGCTAATTATATTAGATCCAAACTCATCAACTGATAAAAAGAAATATGGTTCAGGAACATAAAATTCATCTCTGGGTTTGGGAATAATAACTCTTTTAAGTTTAATAGATACAACATTCTTTAATACTTGTTGGACAGTTGGATTTCTCATACCCGTTGAAGTAAATGTTTGTTGTTTTACTCCATTAGCGTTACTAACAGTGTCAGCTCTATCTTCAACTTGAAGTGTTTGAGTCTGCGTTCCTTCTGCTCCAAAAACAATTCTGAACTTGTATTTGTCAAATTCACTATTAGAAAGATCTCGATCTCTTGAACTTACAATTAAATTATGAGTTCTTAATGTCAATGGTTTTTCTTTCTGTTCTTTAATAACTCTTGGTATATCCATTATCGTATTGTAAAATTTAGATATGTCATTTTTTTCCATGATTTTAATCATCGAATCAATTTTATTATTTGCATTTGTTAAATTATTACCTTGGGATTCTAAACCAGATTTAATAACTTGTAACTCATGGTCTGGTATAGCATTATTTGAAACAGATGTTAAATCTCTGGGAGCAACTGAATTATCAATTAATTGTTTAGGATATAACTCAGTTATTTGTTCATCAGATTTATCATTTTGCTGTAGATTTTGAAGCTGGTTATTAAATTGTGAAGAAATACCATCATTATCGCTCATTTGTGCTAAAACTTGATTATAGTCAATATTATCTGGACTCATATCGTCATTACTGGTATCGTTAATTTCAATTCTTGGTCGGTCTGAGTCATCTTCCTCTTCTACAAGTGATGTAAATTGATTTTCAAGAATATTATTAATTGGTTTATTGTCTTCCGCAAGAAATTGAGTATTTTTTTGAGTTGGCGGATTAAATTGCCCAGTTTGACTTAAATTAATATTTGCTTGACCTTGATCTACATTAGAATGTTTCTGTATATTATTAATCTGATTTTGTAGTTCTTCTTGTTGTTTAAGTAACATTTGAACTTGGTTATTTTGAGGATTATTCATGTAGCTTTGCTGTGTTAACATACTATTTTGAGAAACAGGACCACTATTCATACTTGGATGATTTACCCCATTTTGAATTTGGCTAATACTATTAGATGCGGACATATTATTAGATTGAGAACTCGAATTAGCTATATTATCATAATCGGTTTGTCTACTTTGCTGTAACATATCATATTTATTTTGAACATCATTATTTGTTGCACTATTTGGTTCTTTAAAGTTAATAGGTTTGGGAAACTGTGCTGGTTGTTGGTCTCTATCATTTACAAGTCTATTAAAATTGGACATTACATTTGATGAACCATTAGTGGTAAGAGGCTGTTGAACAGTTGTGGATAATGGTCTATTATCTAATTTATTAATTTGTTGTTGAGAAATAGAATTCATATCTCTTTGAAGTTGATCTATATTTGTCTTATTATTAATTTTTTTAATTGTATCAGTAAAATAATTCATAGCAACATTAATTGACTTTTGAGAAAGATATCTACTCGCATCTAAATTACTCATATTAGATGGAAGATTAAATGAATTCCTTTGTTGATAAACCGCTTTAATAATATTAATAAGTTCTTTGTGGAACTTTTGGTCGGATTTTATATCAAAATTATGTTGTGCTTGAATCTTATCAGATAGTATATTATAAATTATATTGAAATTTTCTTTCGAGAAAAAAACCTTCTCCATTATATTTATTATATATTTAATATTTAATTATTTTCCTTTATAATGTTATTAACTATATAAAACTTTTTTAAAAATATATTATAAATGAATCATGATTCATATAATTCTCATATAATTCCAAGTCCTGAAACTGTAAGACCAAGAAATGACCATTCTCAAATTATTATTGTTGATTCAAAAGATAGAAATAAGTTTTTATATAAAAATTCTAATAATTACGTTGCTGAATTAAATTCCCAATTTTACAATGTAACTGAGGTAGAATTAATATCTATGTATTACAAATTTAGTAATTACGAATTTAATAATAATAATAATAAATTGTTTATTACTAATAGTACAACCAATGACAGCTTATCAATTTCATTAGGAATAGGTAATTACACCATTGAAAAAATGATAAGTCATTTAATCTATAAATTTAACTCTTACTGTAGTATTAAAAACTTAAATTATGAGATTAAGCCTAAATATTCATCTGTTTTAGATAGGTTTTATTTTATGATTAATAATTCAGATAAATTTACACTAAATTTCAAAGGTAATGAAAAAAGTTATCCATCGACTCTATATGGCAATACAGTAACAAGTACAAATATATATTCTTATAAGAATAATACAAATGGTGGCTATTTTGGCTTTTCAGAGAATGATTTTAGTAATACTTACAATCTTTTCTCAATGAAAATCGAAACTATCAATACGGCTGAAAAAATTCATAGAATTACATTAACTATAAAAGATAAAACAAGTTATTACAATTTGATTAATGTTTTAAATACACAGGACGCTGATATGCAAATTTACTTTGAAAATAGTAATAATGGAGTAAATACTTTTTACACTATTCTTTATAATGAATTAATAGGTCATGAACTTGTATCTGATGAATCTATATCTGTTATATTAAAATTAAGTGAAAATATTAATAATTTACTAATTATAAACCCTATTTTCTATACTAATATCATTATGGGTGATATTATTAGAAGTGATATAAAAGATTCTTATGTTCTTTTGGATGTTCAGGAATTTAACCGTTTGGAATCTTTAAACAGTAATATTCAAAATAGCTATGTTAAAATTCCTGTAAATCAAAATGAACATATATATTTTGATAATACTAAAAATCATGGAACAATAAAATATTTTAATCCTATACTAAAAAAACTAGATAGATTAACAATAAAAATTAAAGATCGAGATGGTAATATTTTAGACAGTAATGGTTTAAATCACACGATGGTATTTGCAATAAAAAGTCTTAATAGTAAAAATAATTTAGCATAATATTCTAATAATATTTATTATTAGATTATTCGATTTTATGTTCTTCTTTCCACTGATTGAATTCATTTAAAAATAATCGAATTCTTTCCTTAACTTCTTCTGTATTATTATACTCTAAAATTTCATCCCTTGTCAATGGCAGACCATCAAAAGGATTTGTCTGATTAAATACAAGATGATTCATTATAATTTTTTTTTCTACAATTGTTTTTGTATTAGGCATCTCAATAGGGTCTTCAATAGGTATATAATATATTGGATCAACAAAATCAACTGGTATATCTTCGTCATATTTTTCGAGAGTTTGATTTTTCGCATATATTTTTTTATCAAGAACATCCATAAATCTATTTAGAATATCACTTATTTTCAAATCACTTGGATTATGGTTAATAAAGCCTATTAATTTTTCTGTGTTTTCAATACATTTTCTATCATATAAACTATCATTATCTACAAATGATTCAGTAAAATTTTTATTATATGTAATCGTCCTTATATCATTGAAGAATTTTGTATAAAAGGAATGAATATTCTCTGTAAAGTAATAGGAAAAGATATTTAGTTCATTAAGTGAGCTTTCAGAAAATTGTTTAAAATGACAATATAATCTATTTTTGTAAGAACTGTTAAATACAGTGCTAAATAGCTCACAAAATTTATTAATTATAAATGGATTGTGTATGTTTTTCCTTCTAATTAATAGACTAACTATTTCGTAAATCATAATTATATTATCGAATGAATTAACTACTTTATAAATATGTGCGGTAGGTTTCCTATCATTTTCTACTAAAGCTTTTATAGATGTTTCTAAAATAACAAAATTTTCTGTTATTTCACTAATTAATAATGTAACAAAAGAACATATTTTATGAGAATCTAATTTATCAAATACAACCAATTTTTCTGCATAATTATCTAATTCAATCAAATCTTTTTGATATTTATAGTAAAGGAATGTTGGATCAAATCTCATAGATTCAGTAGGTTTTACATATTCTGAAATACACCTTGTAATATGAAATCTAACAAGTTCCTTTTCATAAAATCCGGAATTTTCGTCATACTTTTCAATTTCAGAATAATATTCAACAAGAGATGATATAACTGATTCGTTATTAAATATTTTCCAAGAAGAATCAGATAAAATGCGAACCTTTGTATGAACGTTCACCTGTTTACTACAAAAAATATCATTAAGTTTATCGATATAAATATCTTTAACAAGATTATCTATAAGAGAATCAATAGATGGATTATTAGATTTGTATTTATACCATTTATTAGTTAAATAAGGAATTAAACTTATAATTTCACTATAATTTGTATGAGTTGTATGATTAATAAAATCAAAATCTGATAAATATTTACAAAA
>MDSX01095862.1_pt1 | contig 13395 bp, 12 predicted proteins | sample 811141 | NCBI WGS metagenome assembly MDSX01 (sample SAMN05326642, study PRJNA326480) | marine metagenome | isolation source: seawater | place: Atlantic Ocean: South East | collected 2010
ATTAACACCAACATGACCAGAACTAGTACCTATAAAAGTACTTCCTATCATTTTTGTTGATGGCCCAGCGGTTAATACGTTATAATTTGCCCCATTACCTATAAAAGTACCCCCTTCTACTAAAGCTCCTTTTATGTATAAACAAGTGCTTATAGTGTTTTCAAAAGTTACCCCTTTTAAATATAAATTACTGCTAGTTGATGGAAAAGCATCTAAAGTTAGATTAGTTGTTACCCCATTAGTTCCTCCGCTTCTCTTAAAATATCCGTTATAGATTGTCACCGTTGCACTACTAGGTAAAGTAACCATATTAACATTAGTAGAGCCTGTATTTTCATATTTATAGCCATTCATGTTAATATTAACACCATCAATTAATGTTACTGTACTCGCTGAACTTACTGTTACATTTGTAAACATCTCAACCGTATCACCGCTAGAAGCAGCATTTAATGCTGTTTGAAAATCATCATAATATGTATAAGCTCCAGAACTATCAGCAATACCAAACTTTCCGAAACTAGAACCTAAACCAGCCCACGCAGAACCATCAAAAACTTTTAAAGCATCTGCATTTTTATCATAACACATACTGCCCTTTTGGGGGGTTATGCTATTCCATGCAGTACCATCATACCTAACCCAATCCTGTAAGCTTACACCTCCCCAGCCTGCATTAACACTACCTCCTGAAGATAATATGTAAATATCACCAGTGTTAGTAGTAGGAGGAGCTACGCTTCCATCAACAAAATTTAAAGCGGCTGGTAGTAATAATTCATCAGTACTCTCTAACTGCCCTTTTTCATTCTTAAAAGCAATATCCCCATTATTAGCATTTTGAAACCATTTAGGATTATGGATGTCAGCTTCATTGTTTATATTCTTATGTAATATCGCCATATCTTAATAAAATATAATACCTTTTTTATTTACCTGTACAGGAGTTTCGCAATCATCAAATAAAGGAAATTTAGTAGAATCATCATCTTTAGCCTCTTTGATATATTCTATCATATCTTTTTTCCAAAAATCAGCTTTATTAATATAGAAGTCCCTAGATTGTGAATATTCAAAGTTGTTAGCCTGATTTGACTGCTCTGTATTATTCTCCATTGCACCCTGATTAGTAAGCTGTGTATGAATCTTAGAATACACCTCATAGACTACATAATGAGCTAACATAGGCTTTATAAACTGATTAACTATAATAGTGTTATCACCTGTTAAACTAGCTCCAGCTATCTGGGTTAAAAGCTCATCATAATACTTAACACCCAATACAGGCTTAATATACTTTCTTTGACTAGTTAAAATGTACTTATCAAAATAAGCAGTATCAAAATAATTATCATTTATAGCTTGACTACTAACCTCAGTAGGAGTCATCATTTCAGTATTATACGCCATATTTATTAACTGTTTTCTATTTCCTTAATTTTTCTCTCGGCCCAACTCTTCATACTCTTACCTCCCCACAATAAATATGAGATAGTACCACAAGCCTTAGTATCGCTAGGGTCATAGTACTCTTCTGCTCTTGATAAATAACTAAATGTTCTTTTGATAGTGCTAAAGCTTAAGCCTCTTCTATTAGCTATGTCCTGTGCTCTTTGCTTACCTACGCTAGTGGCACATCTATTATTAACCTCATCATTTAACTTAATACCTCTTTTAGCATTGTTAACTGCACTATCTGGATAGTCTGCATAGGTTTTAGAATAAATACTGTTTTGATAAGTGTTATTGATTTCATTCTCAACTTCATCCTCTTCAATATTCTGTACAGCATTTTCATTAACAAACTGCTCACCTCTACCATCTTCTAACATTTCTAAGCCTAGCATTTTACGAGCTTCATTAATAGTTATAACAGCATTTAAATCAACCTTTGCACTATCCCCAACAGGAGAAACATTTAAAATACCTACTTCAATATTTCCGTATTTAGTATCTCTCTTAATAATAGTATTTAATGCTTTTAATAGTGGCTCTTGAAAATCAGGAATAACTACGCTATTCATAAACTTATCATACTCATCTTTTATCTGTTGGTTACTTCCCAGCTTTCCTGCTGTTTCAATACCAGCTAAACTAGGAGTAATCCTATGAGCAGAAATAATGGCCTTTGTACATAACTGTGATAGCTCCATAAATTCACCATCACGCTCCCTGTCAAACTCTTTAATACTTGCTGCTTGTTCAGGGCTGTCTAATAGCTCTACTAAAAATTTATCATTGTTAGCCTCTCCTGTAAACTTCTCTTTAATCTTTTCAACGTATTGTTGAGCATTCATTCCATCTGGAACCTCACCAAACATCTGAATAAGTACACTAGGAAAAAATCCATTATCAAACTTATCAATATTGTACTTACTCATTCTATACTCAATATCAATCCAATCTAAAGCACCTACATAATCTGGTAATCCATAAAAGTTAAACTCAGGATATTTTCTCATTATGTGAATTAAAAACTCTTTTTGAGTTAAGCCATTATAAAACTTTAATTCTGTTACAGGATATTGTGCTGATGGGGTATTACTTAATTCTATATCTCTCCAGAAATTTGATAAATATGCAATATCTTTAGTTTTACCTTTTCTTACCGTTGTAGCATCATAGCAATATAACGCTGTAAAATCACCACTTTTTTTAATATAAGGATAAGCATTACCAGTAATAACATACGACTGCACAAGGTCGCTAAATACATCATATAAGCTATCTCCTTCAGGATTGACTTCTTTGCACCATTCTTGAAAATCAATAGGTAAATCTTCATAACCAACATTCTCACCGTCTAACTTAAAAGTAAATCCTTTACCTTTTATAAATGTAATTTTTTGATTTATAATACTGCTGTGAGTACTAGACCTTCTGGCCCTCTTTGCTAAATCATTTACATAAATGTTATCTGAATCCTGAAAAAATGGAACCCACTTTTGCTCAATATCAATATTAGGCTCTTTCTCCTTCTTAACTATTGGAGTAGTAATCGGGTCAGTCTTAACAGTACTAGCCTTTATACTACTTATCTTCTTTTGGCTCATCTTTTACCTTTTCGATTGATACAACTTCTTTAAATCCAGCGTTGTATAGTTTTTTTAAATCTTTTTGGCTTGTTTTCTCAGTAAGATTAATAATACCTACTGAACCCATTATTTTTTTACCTATAAAACTAGGCATGATAATAAATTTGCTCATATTATAAATATAATAAAATTATTGATATTCACTATACAAAAAAAAAGGGAGAACACATAACTGCTCTCCCAAAAATGTTGCAAAGCAACTATCCACCATAAACTAAATTTATGAACCTAGTGATACTGTACCGGAGCTATTAGTAGTAATTGAACCTACAAACTCCCTTACTAGCTGGGCTTGTTTACCAGCAAAAGTAACTGTATATCCGTTTTGCCCTTGTAACTCAGCCTCTAAAACTTCATTAGCAATAGCATCAACTGATGCATCTTTACCCATGATTTCATCATAACCTAGTACAAAAGCTTTATTATCATTAGTTTCTTTGTTGTAAGTTTCAAATATTACAACTAAACCACATGACTCAACATATGAATTAATTCCTTTTGCTTTTACTTTCTCCATTTTTGGAGAAAACACCTCTAAAGAAGTTTCATAAGAAATAGAACCATTCTCACGAGAACCCTCTGAGCTATATAACTTAGTTTCTAACTCTCCTTCAATCTCAAAAAACTTATCATCAGTAGTACTTAAAGTAACTGCTGTATAGCTATGATTATCAGTAGAGGCTGTGAAACTTGTTACATCATCTTTATTAATAACGAATACTCTTTTAATACCCCCTCTGCGGTTTTCATCGTTACAATTAATTAAAATATCTGTTGAAATTTCTGACATCTTTATAAAATTTATTAGTTAAAAAAATGCCCCCCATAAAGAGGGGCTTTAATTCTTAGTAGTAGAAAGAAATCAACTCACCAAATACAAACTGAGCACCCATTTTATATTTAGCAATAATCTTTAACAACTCATCATCATCATCATTACTTCTAAACTTTAACTGAGAACCAGCATCAGCAACATCAGTACCGATAACTAAGTTATCATTTACTGTATATACTACCATGTTCTTTCCAATGTTAGCATTTGGATTTGTAGCATCAGCTAATTGAGTATCCCATCCAGTAACTTCTATAACTGGAATACCTCTAAAAGATAAAGATTGACCATCTTGCAATAACTGAAGCCCTAAAGCGTTTCCAGTACCAAGTTGCTCATAAGTAGTCATTAAGTTATCTACGATTGTAGCAGTAACTCTAAAACTCTTAGAAGCGTTTGGCATTTGTCTTAAAACCTTAGTTTGATTCTCATATGCAGACTTTAACAAAGTATAAGCACCATCAGCAACTAAATCACCGTTAGTGTCTTCAACATTTGCAATATCTGTCATCTCAACATATTTACCTAAAGATGCAGAGTTATCTACAAACAACTGTACAAAACCATCAAACTGATTATAATCAGCATTTGCAGCAGTAGTAGCAGAAAACCATGCCATACGTCCGTTATCATCAGCGATAGCTTCAGCAACTCTTTTTCTAGCAACCTCACCTACAACTGTATCAGTTAGGTCATCTATTGCAGTTCCTGAACCGTAAAACTCCTCAAAAATAGTACCGTAAAAAGCATCTCCACATTCTTCAAGATTAACTTTAAGTTTAGATACTTCTAAAGTTCTGTCTGATACATTAGTAACTCCACCTGTTGCAGAAAAACCACAAGTTGTATACTTTCTTACAATTTTTGTAAGAGATGAGTTAAGGTACATATTAGCCTTAACTTTGATGTTAGGTATTACTCTAATACCTGCTAAATCCGAGCTACCTTCTTGAGGTGCAAATAGGATTTCTGTAAATTCCTGTCCAGCGTAAGTAGACGAAATCGATTGTGTAATAAAATTTGCCATTTTTTAAATTATTTATATGAAGATTTTAAAATATTAAGGATTGCAGCACCTAACTCATCCACCTCTTTAACATTAGCTTCAGGATTAACTACATCTTCTTTAGCCTCTAATGGCTCTCTTGATGCTTTTGCCTTATCCAGTTCCTTTTTCATTTCTGCTAACTCGCTATCTTTAGCGGTTAGTTCAGCTTTAATTGAGTCCATAAGCTCTGCTTTAATGGCTTCAACATCTACTGCATCCTGTGGCTCTTCTGTTACTTCCTCAGTAGTTTCCTCAACTTCCTCAGTAGTTTCCTCAACAGCCTCAACTTCTGGAGTTTCTTCTGTTACCTCTTCTACTGCTTCAGCTTTAGGAGCTAGCAATTCAGATACATAAGCCTTAAGCTGGTCTAATAGACCTTCCTTTTCAGACATATTCACGTTATTTAATTGATTTACATAATTAGATGGTACATTGTACCCTTTTTTGGCTAACTCTTTAGGAGATGCATAAGCAGCTATTGCCATTGCAACTTCTATACTACCTATAAAATTATACTCTTTAGCTTCTTCAGCAGTTAGCCATGTTTCCGCTTTCATCATGTCCTGTATAGTAGATAATTCAAGACCTGTTGCATTAGCGTAAATTTTAGCAAGTTTAAGATTAATCTTATCCATTAACTGGGCTTGCTTTTCTAGCTCTTCTTTATAATCTCTTATCTCATCACTATTCATGCCCTCCATTGAAACTACCGGCATCCATGCATTGTGAATCATAAAGAAACTGTTTTCACTCATAACAGGTAACTCACTACCAGATAGAGCAATGATTGTAGCAGCACTAGCAGCTAAACCTTCAATTTTAACAGATACATTATAAGAAGAATTTTTTAAGAAGTCATAAATAGCAAGGGCATCAAATACTGAACCACCACCACTATTTACAGTAAGCTCTATATCTTTAGAACCTGAAGCCTTAACCTCATCAATAAAGGTTTTAGCATCAATTCCAAAAGAGCCTATTTCCTCATCTATTGATATAGATAACTTATTATTTATTGAATTACTTAGATTATACCAATTCATTAAACAACAATAGCAAATTGTTTTAAAATTGATATATAATTTTTTTACATAAAAAAAGAGGGTTACCCTAAAAACCCTCTCTTAATAATCACAAACTACTTACTTATGAAGTAAAAAGCTAATATATAAAATTATTTTTGTAACACAATTTTTATAACCAGATTAACAGAAATATCATACTTAACAGATAGGTTATAATAAATATCCTTCATCATCATTAAAGGATTCTTTCGCATTATATGGTAATCATTAATTACAGCCATATTTCTTACAGCCTTTTGATTAATTAAACCAGTGCTTAATAATAACTCAGTAGCATGTTTTATATCATTAGCATTATTAACTACACTAAACAAAGTATCATTTAGTACATTTGCCAATTCTCTAGCCTCTGCTTCCAAAAGTTTATTATTCTCCTTTTGCACCGTCCACATGAAATCTTAAAGTTTGGTTCAACATTCTCTTTAAATAGGTCTGATAAATATTCAAGGCTTTTACTACATGGAAACATTTTTCCATGAGTTTTAATAATAGCCTCTTTAATACTTAGCCTCTCTTGCTGGTCTAAGTTTTCTAAGTTTTTATTTACATCAAAATCTACCATTTACCTTTAGGACATTGCTCATCTTCCCATATTGTTTTATCTATTAAAGCACATTTACAAATACCGCACTGTGATATTCCCTCTTTTTCAAACCATAGGAATCTAAAGTTATCTCTTTTATCGTTGCAACCTTCACAAATGTTAAGCCTTTTTAATTTCTTTTGATAACTTGATAATTCACTGCTTATATTTTTTGCCTTACCGAATAAACTAGTTAACCACATAATTTAAATATAATAATTTTAACCAAATGTAGCTTCTGATTGTATGTTGTTAACCTTTGCAGCTTGTGTGATTGTATCAGTAGCATTATTAACAACTTGAATAGCTCCTATTGAACTTGCAACAGCTTGAGTAATTTCATTACGTAAACCAGATATATCAACACCGCTAGCACCAGCAAAACCACCATTAGCAAAACCTATATTACTAAATGGCTGGGGCCTACTTGTACGCATGGCTTCTAATGCACCTACTAAGCTACTACCTCTTTGTGATTCTAGTACATTCTTAGGTACTACATATTCACCCTCATGCACTACTCCAGCTTGCTTAAATCCTGAGCTATCAGGAGAACCAAAACCAGCACCTGTATAACCTCCTTCTGCAAATTTTTGACTAGCAACTATACCTGCCTGTACTGCACTTCTAGCCGTGGCAATACCTGCTAAAGCAATATTCTGGGCAGCTCCTGCACTACCAAAAGTAAACGCATTTAATGGGTTACCTGCTGAATTTGCTGCAATGTTTGCTATTTCTCTAGCTAAACTAATAGCAATCTGTGCTATTTCAAGCCTTTTTTGCCTGTTAAAGGCTTTTCTTTCTATCGCTTCTCTTTGTTTTTCAAACTCTTCTTGTGATATTAAACCCTGTTGTAATCTTGAATCTAAAGCAGCCAGTTCTAAAGTTTTTTCTCTCTCAACTCTTCTATTAGAAACATCAACTAAGGCACTAGCAGCCTGTTCAGCTAAATCTATTTTTTGCCTTTGTAGTTCCTGCTCAAAGTTTGCCCTCTGTTCTAATTCATTTTGCATAGCAGCAGAATCAATATCAAGCTTTCTCTCCGCTTCATTTTCTGCAATCTCTAAACGTTTTTCCGACTCCTCATTTATTAAATCTGAAAACGCTAGAATAGCATTTGTTGATTTTTGTATTTGCTCTTCTTCAAAATCAAAAGTATCATCTTCAACCTCTTCAAGCTCTTCTAATGCAAACTTTACATTATCAACTGCATCTGCTTTTTTATCTAATGCCTTAGCTTCTATTTCCGCTTGTAGTGATGATGCCTTAGATGCTTCTGCTACATTTTTTAGAGCGTCTTTTTGAGCTGTTAAATCTTTAAAAAACTTTGCCTGTATGTTAGCTATTACTGTTAAACTTTCTGCTAAATCATCATTATCATCTTTTTGAGCTTGTTTAATTTGCTCTTTTAATTTTAAAATGTTTTCAGCAGTATCTATTCTTTTCTGTTTAACCGCTTCAGCATTACTTACATTGTTTTTTAAAAACTCATCATTTGCATCTAAAAGCTTTAATAAATCCTCTTGGCTTTCGCTTATACTTCCAAAGCTTAAACCTATTGAATTTTCACCAACAGCCCTCAATCTATTAATTTGATTATTTACATCTGTAAAAGCATTTAATAGTTCAGCTGCAAGAAGCTTTACTTTTGTTAATCCATCTTCACTACCTTCTCCAATGGTTAATATCATACCCTCATAAGCACTGCTTAATTTTTTAGTAGCTCCCACTGAAGTATTACCAATAATATCAGCCATTTCACTAGCTGCACCAGAAGCATCATTAAAAGCATGGGTTAAATCAATACTTTTTTGCTCATTATCTGCTAATGTTATAGCTAATGCAGCTCCCCTTTTACCAAACAAATCTAAAGCGGTAGTAGTTTTATCTGAGCTGTTTCTTATTTGACTTAATCCCTGTTCTAATGTTATCCCTCTTTTACCTATTTCTAAAAATATGTTTCTTAATGCAGTACCAGCAGTACTAGCATCAAAACCAGCATCTGTCAAAGTACCTAGTAATGCTGTTGTTTTCTCAACGCTTATACCTGCTGTTTTAGCAACCGGAGCCACCGTAGCCATCGCAGTTTGAAACTTATTTATATCTAATGAAGTACTGCTAAATGACTTAGCCATCACATCAACTATTCTCTGAGTTTCAGTAGCATCTAAGGCAAACCCTCTAAGAGTAGAAGCAGAAACAACAGCGGACTGAGCAAGGTCTGAACCAGAAGCGGTAGCAAGTTGTAATATGGCATCAGATGCTGCTAATATTTCAGGAGTAGTAAAACCTAATTTAGCAAGTTCCTCTTGTAGCTTACCCACTTCAGTTGAAGTAAATAAAGATGCCCTACCTAGTTCCTTTGCAGAAGTTGTTAATAGATTAAACTCAGTTTCAGTAGCACCTGTAACAGCTCTTACTTTTGCCATCTGCTGCTCAAACTCTTCTAATGTTTTAATAGCATCTTTAAAAACTTGAAAAACTTGCTGAACAGCAAACAAACCAGCAAAACCAGCAACTATACTAGAACCCATTTTTCTAAATGATTTACCTAGTCTAGTAGTAAACCCATCAATACCCAGCATTTCCTGCCTAGTAACTAATAACTGCCTTCTATGGGATTTTAAACCTGTGTTAACTTTTGCTATCTCTTGGCCATATTTTTTAAGAGATATTGTACCATTTTTTTGAGCCTTATTTAATTGCGTCCTTCTGTTAGTTAATTTTTTAACCTCAGTTTCTAACCTTGCTATTTTTTTTCGCTGGGCTTCAGTACCTTGTAAATCAACTTTTATCGCTATTACCTTCTCTGCCATCTCTTATCTATAAACTGGTTCTATTAATCCTGTTGTCGGGTTCTCAATCATTACCTCTATTAGTTGTGACCCATCCTCTACATAAATAGGAAACAATATAGGAGGATTATTACTATTATCAATTATACCGCTGTTATTACCAGTTTGAGTAGTATCAATATCTACACTGCCAATATTCTCAAACTTAAACAAACTAACTTTTGTTAAGCCACCTTGAACAGGTTTATAATCTATAACACTTTCTACAAAATAATACCCTTTAATATTAGGTTCATTATCTAAATAAATTAACCTTCTAAAGTCTAAATTTTCAATATCTGTACTACTTAAATCAAAAAAAGCAATTAAACGACCACCCTCCTCAATGTTTTTTATCATCTTAGCATAATAAGTAGCAAATAAACCATCAGAACCCGTAAAGCTTAAATTTTGAGGACTTGTAACACCTTCATAACTTTCAAAAATTCCATATGGTATTGTGTTTGTGACTGAACCAAAAGCATTAATTTGATTAGTTATACCAGATACAGTTTGTACTGCATTTTCAAAAAAGTATATTCTAAAATTATAGTTAGTAGTTCTTGTTTCAGGAGGTGTGTTTTCGTAATCATTCCATATCTTTAAAGTTACAGGAGCTTGTTCTGTGTTTTCTACTACACTAGTATCTTTTATTGCATAAGTAGCACTGAAAGAATCTAATTGTATTTTTTGATTACCTTCTGCAAATCTATCACTTAAAACAAGGTTATAACTAGCATAAATACGCTTAAATTCATCCTGCCAACCTTTTAAATAATTATCTTTATTTACTGGATTATAAGAAAAATTTAAAGTTCTTTTATATGAGCTAACATAATCCACCTCATAAGTATTTACATTAACCTTTTCACTCCAATCAATAGCAGTTGTTTCACTTTTAAAAAATTCATTCCTAGTATCAAAATAAACTTTTTTACTTTTTACATCAGTCCAATAATAAATATTGAACATTCTTGTAAAATCATTTAGTATATCTAAAAACTTTATGTTATCAGGTATTGTTTCACTAATTAAAAAAGCATCATTTTTTTCAATCTCACTTTGTCTATTTATTTCAATGCTTGTGTTTGCTCCTGTATTACCCTGTACGGTTATTGCTTCTAGGCTTGGTGATTTTCCTTTTAAATAAAAAGAGATTTTTTGCCCCGCCACTAGTGCTAATGATACTTGGCCAGAAATAGGGTCATAGTTGGTAGTTGCATCTACTTCTCTTACAAATAAAACATTATCCTCACCGCCTATATCAGTTGTGCTAACACCATTTTTTACTATTTTAAAATCAACAAATTGACCACCTCCACTAGATATTTGTTTTATTCTTAAACTATATTTAATTTCATAAGTTCCATTAGTTGGTACTGTGTATTCATATGTACTAGTGTTATAATGGTTGCCAGTATTTGAAGGGTCTGCATCATATCTTACCCTTTCATGTACATTATCATTAATGTTACTAGGCATATTGTAATCAGAAGAGTTATATGCTTTTAAATAAGCATCTGTTGTATCTGTTTCATCTTCTGTAAATTTTAAATCAAAATCACAAACTAACTTTTTTAAATGTACATTATTACTAAAAAATGATGTTTCTGTTTTATAGCCTAAATGATTAAAACATTTATCAATAATATTTTTTAAATAAAATACAGGTCTATAATCAGCAACATTAGTACGGCTTTTTTCATTATTACCTCCTCTATTAATATAAGGATATGCTATATCATTACTATCAGAATTAGAAGCGTTTAGAGCATTTATATTATCCTCTGTATAGTTTTGCTGGTTGTTACCCTCCCATGTTGTAATTTGATTTAATTGAAGCTCCGCAGCAGATTTAACCCAATCAATATTATTGCCGTAAAAAACCAGTTCAAAACTTTCAACTTCTAAACCATTATAAACTTTACTAACCTGTAAAAAGCCTTTTTCAATAGGTGAATTATTCACTAATATTATACATGGCTTTCTATTTAATGCCCTTCTGTAATCTTTTCTACTGTTAATATTATCTACATTTGATAATAAATCTGCATTATTTTTAGTATTAGGAGCTTTAAAACTTTTCGTATATGTGCCTGTACGCTCTTTTAAATTATCAAGATTAACAATACCTTTATTAATTGCTAAAGGGAAATCATTAAAATTAGCCAATTCTAAATCACCTTGAACATTATTAGTAGTGTCTATTATTCTTATAATTACTTCATTCATCCTCTAATACCTTTTGTTGGATTAGCAAAACTATAATTTAACACAAATTGTATAGGCATATCACGCTCATCTGTTTTAAAAAAAGTACCATCTTCTATAATGATAGGAAAATAATCTCCATCAATCTCAACCCATGCTCTCTTATTAATTAACATATCACTTAACCAATGGTACTCATCCCTTCCTATTGATTTGCTGTATGCCGTAAATGTGCTGTTTAGCGTATTTTGCATAATACTAACACCTCTCGCATCACTTGAATATGTTATCCCTTTAGCTTTTATAAATGTACTTGCTTTATGCTCTAAGCTTTCCTGCTTATTACCTTTAAAAGTATAACTATCTCTTTTTCCGTATTTGTTTTGCCAGTGTATTCTTACATCATGAGTACATGAATCCACTATATTAAACCTCTTTAACTCGCTTACATCACCAGTATTATTAATTATTCTTATAGTATAATAAGCAACATTTGTCAAACTAACACTAGCAGCAATTAGATTAGCAGTTCCTACTGGTATAGTGATATAATAAGATGAAAAATTACCACCAGAATACCCTGCATTCCAGTCAGTAATATTAATGTAATCAGTATTTAAAAGAGAATCACTAATATCATAGGTTAATATCTCTACTTTAAATGCTTGTGATGCTGTGCCATCATACCATAAAGCACCTAGATATTCACTCTGATTTAACTCTATATTTTTAGAGCTTGGTGTATCGTTTAAGAACTTCTTTGTATTTGCTGATAGTTGGTAATCTGTTGCGTTAAAACTATTTTGTTGAATTGCATCTAATGTGCAGTTAAAGACATTTCTAATATTTGCATCAAAAAATTGATAGTTTACATTACTATCATTATCAGGGTCATAAGTAGTTTGTAAGGTAGTGCCAGATTCAGTTACCTCATATATTTTTATACTATATTGTTTTGTGCCAGAATCAGTAGCATCATAAGTACTAAGAGTGGTTGTATAAAGTTTAAAATCTAAATAGTTTTGTAATATTTCATTTAACACTATTGTGAATTCATTAGTAGTTCCTTTATCCTTTTGAACATTTAAGGCTGCTATTTTAACATTATTAACTATAACCTCAACAATACATGAAACTAATGAAGCTGAAGGACTACTACTAAACTTGTAAATAACTTTATCTTTTTCACCGTATGCAACATTGGGAACTGCTATTGTAGGCTGTGTTATTATTGTTATTGCCATTACTTATTTTTTATATTAAAATCTTTAACTATTGTAGCTATTGCATCATCATAGCCATCAAATACTTGCTGTTCTAATTCATTATAAACTTCATCTAATTCATTATTAATTACAAAGTCTATAAAGCCTTTTCTCCTTCCGTTATTGCTAAACTTAAAACTTCCCTTTGTAGGTATTCCTTCTTTATGAATAGTTTGTTGAATAGCAAAAGCCAAACTTTTAACCTCTTTATCACCGTTAACAATAGCCTTACGTTCTATCCAATCTACTAAAACATTAATAGGTACTTTTTTACCTCCTGTTTTTCTACCCTCATTAACATAGATACCGTATTCATCCATTAGTATTTCCAATACTATGCTGTTAGGAACTTCAATAACTCTTTGCTCAAAGCTATTTATCAGTTTTCCAGTAGCCTCATGTCCTTGCTCGATTAACTCCTTTTGTAAAGATGCTATTATTA
>MDSX01049401.1_pt1 | contig 13387 bp, 14 predicted proteins | sample 811141 | NCBI WGS metagenome assembly MDSX01 (sample SAMN05326642, study PRJNA326480) | marine metagenome | isolation source: seawater | place: Atlantic Ocean: South East | collected 2010
ATATGGATGCTCTTTTGTAATCTTTATTAACTCTCCTTTAAGCATTTGACCATCGTTAAATATTATGGTATCAGATATAAGAGGTGATATTAGAATGAAATTAACAGCAAGGAATTTGGATAGAATTTTCATTCAATTATTATCCAATTATCCTCCCCTAGAAGAATAATCTCAGGTAGTTTTTTTGCGACTTCTCCATCATCTTCAATGTAAACAAAAGAACTTATATATGACCTCTTTTCAGATAGAAGATAGCTTCCAAGAAATCCACTTATTATCGCAGTAGCAAAGGAGGACTGAAAAATTTTTTCCGAATCACTTTCATCAGAATTATTTCCGGTAGCAGTATAATAGCCTAAGCCTGCTCCCATAACACCTGATAGCGCAACAACCTTTACGGCGTAAGGTACGCCTTTTCTTAAGGGTTTTATCTGTTCAATATTGTCAAACTTTTGAGTAAAAATATTTGATTGGCCTGAGACTTTATAGTATATCTCTCTTTTTCCATGATCTACATCAATATATTTTATAATTTTTTCGGCATTGCTCTCGGGTTCTTTAATAGACATAGTTGCATTTGGCTTAATCGAAATAATTATATCGCCTTTTTCTATCCATAGCGGAGTTCTTACCTCTTCTTCTTGAGCAAACACAAGATTCATTAGCAAGATGACCCATGTTGATGTTATTAATCTTAATTTTTTAAATAAATCAATCATAATCTTAGTTCGAAAATAGGTTGTCTTGAATTTGATGGTCAATTGGTTTAGCAATAATTTCAACCCCATCATTTTCAATATCAACGTACCATACCATGCAAAGCATTATATAATGACCCGTTTTTTTATGTTTCCATCTTCTTATTGTGCTAAACCTTGATTCTTTTAATCCAGTTGATCGTAAAAGATTTGCCTGATTTTGTTGAATTTTAAATGTATCGTCTTTGTGTATAAACCCCTCATTGTAGGTGTGATTTACAAGATCTGAATCGTGGTATCCCAGTAATCCGTACCAATCGCCTTCAATATCTGTTATCACTCCATCTGAAACCCTACCTTTTAAGACCAACGACTTCGAATTGAGTTTTGAGATCAAATCGTCACTATCTTTAGATTTTGAACGATAAAGATCTGCTTTGAGGCTGGCAATTTGATTTTTCAATCTAACATTTTCATTAATTAGATAATCGATCACTGTTTTTCTGTCTTCGATCGTTGGCTCTTGTTGATTGGGTAACTCAGTTTGTTCAATATCGTTTCTTACTTTAAGCTGATGCTTTGAAGGTACTTCGCCTTTCGTTAGCCAAGTACTTATGGCCTGAGGAGTAACGCCAAAAAACTCAGCAACTTGATATTTATGCCTAAGGCCATTATCCATCATGATACGGTTAATTAACTTTTGCGCTTTATTCATACAATAATTTATTTATAAATTTTTAATGAATCAATTTAATTATAAATTAATTTTATTAATTTTTTATTAATTTTTTATTGTTTTTAAAGAATTTTTAATTTAATATTTACAAAATGTATGAGGAATTTAAAAATGAAAAAAACTAAGCTCAGTTTTTTAATTATTATTTTGTGTTCTGGTTTAGAGCTTTTTGCTCAGCAAGAGACCATTCTGTTTGGTCAGCAAAAAGCAATAAATAATTTATCAAGCGATAACGGGCTATCAGCAAAAGATTTAGACAATTATTTAAAAAAACGATACAATAAACCATTATATCAACTGACTCAGTCTGAGGGAGCAGATATAATTAGTGGTTTTCAAGATGGTAGTTTATCAAAAAATTCAATTTTAGACTATATAAGACCGCAGGGGAGCGTAGTTCAGAATTTTCAACAGAATTCACAACAAAGCGCAGCTCAAAATAAGGACCTGATTGCAGCAAGCGTCCTAGAAGTAGGGATGAAAAAAAGATTTCATTTTAAAGATGGATCCATAAGTGAAGGTGAAATTACCGGAGTGAATGATAATCTTATCACTTTAAAAACCGAATCAGGAGAATTTAAAATCCCTAAAGATGAATTTTTAGCTGAGACCGCAGAGATTACAAATAAAAAAGGTGAAAAATTTGTTGGGCATGTTTTAAAAGAGACCGAAGAGGAGTTTTCAATACGAACGCAATATGGAGATGCGGTAATTCATAAAAGAAATATTGAAAAGATGAGTAGGTATCATGGAGGCATACGAGATCCGCAAACAGAAATGACAAAGCGTTTCTACATCGGAGAAGCAAGCTTGCTTTCAGTGTTTCTAGACCCAACGGCTAATTTATTGGCTCCTAATACATTTTATATAAGTGGAATGTCTTTAGGTTATGGATTAACCGATAGATTTATGTTAACTACAAAATATGCTTCGAATTTCAATGGAGATTTAAATCTCCATCCAAGGCTAAGATTTAGGCATTCAAAATCAGCGGATAAAGAAAGTAGTATGTCTGTGGGCCTTGGATTTCATCGCTCTTATCCTGTTAAATCCACAATAGGTAAGTATGCCCATGCAATAAAAGTTGCTGGTAAAACAGATACGACTATTAATTTGATGAATTTAGAAGTTGAAGATGTTATGAAGGACCCCAATATTGAAGAAAACCCTGTTTATGTAGAAGCGTATTTGGTATATACTTCACACAGAACAAATCCAACTGGTCGTGGAAAAGTTGGTTGGACAGTTGGGGGGAAAATTTCTAACGCTTTTCAAGATAATATTCAAGGATATCTCAAATCAGGATATATCTTTGATGATGAGAATTATAAGATTCCTTATAGGTTATGGGCAAGTTTAGACTATGACCTTAGAAAAGATCTGAAGTTTGTTGCGTCCACCTGGATTGACAATGGATACAGGAGTATGGATGCTAAGGATGCATTTGAAGATTACATTGGCTCAGATGATTCAACACCACTTTCGATTGACTCTATCAAAGGGAAGAAGAGCATGTTCGATTTTGATTTTGGATTGCTATATGCACCAACTGATAATTTTAGAATCGGCGTACATTTTCAACAGCCTTTCATCGATTTCTATTGGGAGTTCTTTGAATTTTAAAGATGTTTAAAGGAATTGCATTTCTAACTTTCTCTTGTGTAAGTATTTTTGCTCAGGTTCAGTATAACCCAGCAACAGGTGAACCCATTGATCAAAAAAAGTATAATCCAAATACAGGGGAGGAAATAGAACAAAGATATGACCCAAATACTGGAAAGTCCCTGGAGGTTAAAAAAGGGGGGATGACGGCTAAGATCGTTCTCACAACAGGCTCCATCATTCAAGGAAATCTTGTAAGTCAAGACCGTGAAAAAATTATTTTAGAATCGCAAGCAGCCGGCACTCTATCAATTGATAGAGCTAAGATTGAAAAAATAACAATTGGTGGAGTACCAATGTCTAGTCGAAGATCTATAAGTCCCCCGGTAGTTGATGGAAGCACATCAACAGATAATATATTCAAAACTCAAAATCTTGATTCGATTGCAAGAAAAGAAGCGGGGGTTAAAAATAATCAATTATTTAACGCATTAGTTGGTACCGGAGCTTGCATTAATCCAGTTCCATTTATTACTCTCCCAGTAATGAGTCTAGCAATTATTGGTAACGTGGGAGTCCCCGACCCTTCTGGTAAATTTTATAAAGACTTAGACTTTGAATCAAAAAAAACATATAAAACTATTTACAAAAGAGAGTTTAAAAAATTAAGAATGCAACAGTGCTATACCCCGACTTTAGTGGCTGCTTCAACGCTTTTGCTTCTTATATTTACGGGATAATCTTCCATTTCCATTTAATGATATCTATATCAAAGTAATTCTTCTTAGTTTTAAACAAAGTAATGTTTAAAATAATTTTATTCTTATCATTTTTAGTGCCTTCTGATAATATTTCGTTCGGAGAAATCTCATTTCAAGTTGTACAAAAAGGAAAACCTGGCAGGCATTACATTTGGCTTCATGGTGATGAAAAAACTGCAAAGATGGCGCTTGATGATCACATGCATCGAAATGAGGGCAAAGCCTTTCTTATTCTGAATGAGACTAGGGAGGTCATAGTTAAAGATGGACTAATAGATCCAAACAGAATATTTTCATCTGAGGGTGCAAAAAAAAATCTCCACAAGTATAATCCAAACTGGACGAATAAAAAAAAGTCATCGGTTCTAAATTCTATGGATCAAGAAAGAGAAAAATTTTTAAATACAATATTTCCTTCAGATGGAGAGCTTTTGATCGCGCTTCATAATAATTTTAAAGGATATAATGTTTATCAAGAAGTTTCTAAAAGCGACACTGTTTCAATAAAGGATAATCAAAATCCTCGCGATTTTTTTCTTTGTACTAACCGTGAGGACTTTAATATACTATCTAAGTCACCTTACAATGTTGTGCTTCAGGAAAGTTATCCTAAAAATGATGACGGATCATTATCATGGGCTGCATTAAAATGGGGGGTAAGGTATGTAAATATTGAAGTGCGACTTGGATGGCTAAGCATGCAAAAGAAAATGTTAAAATATGCTCATGAGAACTTGCCCTGATTAAGTTTTTTATCTAATGAAGAGCTTCCCCTTTTTAAATACTTTTTGGTTTTCAGCTTCATTTAAATACCCCATCATAACGGAATGACCATTGATGGATGAAGGGTTGTCAAGATTATCAACTTCGGTAAGGTGTATGGGTTCTTTACCAATACTAATAAATCCACTATTTTCGTTGCAAACATTCAACTCATTTGGTAAAGAATCTGATATAGAATTCCAATTATGCTTGATGATATAATCAGCATCAATCTCTCCAAATGTTAAATCGGCCTTATCTTTGCTGATTGGTGCTCCACTGTAAAGAGGAAGCACAACTTTCAAAATCACCCAAGGTATTGAATTTGGTTTAATCTCAATATCAAAGGCTTGATCTTCATAAATATCAAGTGCGTGTTGCACCCCATTTGTGTTAACTAGAATATTGTAATGACTTAATCGCACGCCTTTTCCATTTTCCCAAAAAACAACAGCCTCGTCCTCTAAAAACGCTTTGATTTTTGGAGAGAATTCATCTGAACATTTTTTAATTCTTTTCAAAAACTCCATCTCCTTTGAAATAATTAAATTGGGGCTAGTGGATTTGATTGCACCATCATAATCATTATCTCCCGTAAAAACCAAGGAAGATCCAAGTGTCCAAGCACCAAGTATAGCAACTTCAGATTCAGGGAATGAAAGCGATTGAATTAGTATTCTTTGGTGGGGTTTTACACCGCGAGAAACAAAAAAATTCGCAGCCTGTTGTGCCATTCGATAAATCTTGTCTGAGCTTAACCCATGATCTGCATAAACCATTTTTTCTCCGTATTTAATATTTTGCCCTTCGATCAAAGCCCTTAAGTTGGGATAAGGAACCATATATTCAATAGGTTCTACATTGCCTATGCATTGCGCCTTATAAATCTGTTTTTTTAATTCAGACATTAGAAAAATGATTATAATATATTTTCACTAAGAAATCCTGTAAATTTGTGTTCTGATTAATATTTCAATTTACTTTTGAAAAGAGCAATTATTACAAAAACATTTTACACTGTCCTTAGTTTATCTATTGCTTTTGCTGTTTATTCTTGTGCAGCCATTGCTCCGCCAAGCGGTGGGCCAGATGACAAAACACCTCCCATTTTCATTGGCTCTATGCCAGAATCAGGTACTACTCAGTTCGGTGGAGGCAAAGTTGTATTAAAATTTTCAGAATACATTGATAAAAAAACAATTGCCTCAGCTATAACAATCTCTCCAGAGCCAGAACCATCGATAGATTTAATTTATAAGGATGATGAAATTCATCTTCAATTCCCCGAAAAATTATTATCTGATCAAACTTATATAATTTCAATAAATCGGAACTTGACAGATGAGAGAAATGTTGCAATTAATGAGTCAATACAGATCGCATTTAGCACAGGGTCAACCATTGAAGATGGAAAAATTAAAGGAAGGGTATTTGGAGATGAAAAATATGCTGTCCACTTATGGAAAATAAATAACGATTCAATGGCAACCCTATTTAACTCCAAGCCCCTTTATGTTGCAGAAGCAAATGATAAAGGTTTTTTTGCATTTAATTTTTTGTCTCGTGGAAAATATACTGCCCTTGCAGTTGAAAAAAGTGCAGCGGGCTTAAAATTGAATTCAAAAAGAATGGCGTATGGTATCGGTCCGCAAATTGTTTACGACCTTCCATCAAATGGGGTGATAAATAATGTTCCATTTTTAGTAAAACGCGATGTACCTGAAATAAAGCTTACTCATGTAGAATGGAAAGGTGCGCGATGGGGTTGGATGTATTTCAATCAACCTCTCAACAATGTACAATTTGAAGAGATAAAAATTATTAGCAATGATTCTGCTAGCGTAACACCAAGCTATTTCCAAGACTCTAGGGATAAATCAAGGTTTTTACTTATTCTAAAAGATACGTTGATCAATGGGCGTGTTGACCTAAATATCAAAAGCATTACAGCAAACAATCTTCAGGTAAATCCCAATTCCAATGTAAGCTTTCGAGTTTTGAATGAAGTTGATTCGACTTACCTATATTTGGAAAAACCTCCTTTATCTACAATTATTAAAAAAGATAACAAGGGGGGACCGCTTTTGTCCGTTGTGTTTTCAAAGCCTATCGAGTCATTTACAGATTCTGCATTTCAATTAGTTTCTGATTCAGATACAATGCTCGCTGGGATGAGCCAAGTGAATCCTCTAGAGTTTACATTTATTCCCAAAAAAGGGTGGAAAGAAAAAACAAGCTACCGCTTACTAATATCTTCAAAGCATTTAGTACCCATTGAGGGAAGATCTTTCCCGGAACCTAGCAAGACAATTGATATAATTTCAAAAAAGAAGATAGGTTATGGAGTTTTATTAGGCTCTTTGGATGGTTCGGTCAAGTCCCCATTAGTACAGCTAAAGTTGATTACTAAAGATCCAAAGTTTTTTATTTCTGATGTAAATTCAAATGAAGAATTTTATGTTAATGAGCTTCCTGAAGGTAAATATGAGTTGATGGTTATCAGCGATTTAAATAAAGACAGGAGTTTTAATTATGGATCTGTAGATCCAATAGAAAGAAGTGAGTGGTTTTTTATTTCAGCTGACACTTTTGACGTTCGAGCAAATTGGGAAATAGATATTGGAAAAATTAAAATTGAAAAGTGAAAATTAAATGTATGCAGTAATTATAGCTGGAGGAAGAGGTACCAGGTTCTGGCCTGCAAGTCGAAAGGATCATCCTAAGCAACTATTGAGTATAATAGGAGATAGCTCTATGCTTCAAATGACAGTTGATCGTTTAAGAAAAACGAAAAATGTCGAGGATATATTTATAGTTACAGGAAAACATCTAGAAGAAAAAATAAAAAAAACAATAACAGGAGTAGACACTAAAAATATAATTATTGAACCTAGTGCAAAAAATACCGCTCCAGCTATTGGTCTTGCAGCATTGCATATAAAACAAAAGCGAGCTGATGCTGTGATGGGAATTTTTCCTGCCGATCATTTAATTGTTGGTGCTCAGAAATTTTCTAAATCGGTAAGATCTGCAATACAAATAGCAACCAAAAAAAATGCCTTAGTTACTATCGGAATTCAACCGCACTATCCTGCAACAGGTTATGGATACATTCAATATAGAAAGAAAAGTTCCGACAGTCATTTGAACGCTTTTTCTGTTAAAACCTTTGCAGAAAAGCCCCATAAAAAGCTTGCTTCTCGGTTTTTAAAAAGTGGTGATTTCTTATGGAATGGTGGAATCTTTGTTTGGAGTATTGCCTCTTTTTTTAATGAAATAGATTCTCACATGCCCGAACTGAATTCACAATTACTTAAAATTGAAAAACGCATTGCAGGGGGTAAAGACTTTTCTCGATTGTGGAGTAGGATTGACCCGGAATCAATTGATTACGGCTTGCTTGAGAAAACAGAAAATATATATGTTATTAAAGCTGAATTTGATTGGAATGATCTAGGTTCTTGGAATTCAATTTTTGAATATGCTTCAAAAAGCAAAGAAAATAATGCAATTCGTGGCCAAGGAGTCGTTATTGATGGTAATAATAATTTTATTGAATCGCCAAATCAATTTACTGCAATTGTTGGTCAAAGCGACTTAGTGGTGGTAAGCACAGACGACGCTACTCTCGTAGTGCCAAGATCACGCGTTGAAGAGGTGAAAAGAGTTATTGAATTTCTTGAAGGTTCAAAAAACAAAAAATTGCTTTAATAACATGCCAAATACGAAACCCGATAAATTATTAACAATGTTTGAAGATCTTGCTGAAAAAATGAATATTAACATTGTTCAAGGAAAAGGAGATTTTCAAGGTGGGATGTGTTCGGTTAATGATGAATCGTACATCGTGTTAAATAAATTGAAACCAATTGACCAAAGACTTGGTGTATTGGTTAGAGAATTTTCAAAACTAAATTTAAAAAAGATTTTTATCCAGCCGGTATTAAGAGAGTATATTTCCAGTACTCAACAAGAATTATTGTAGCTTTTAGTGGGTTTTTTAAAATTATTTGAAGAGGATAAATAATGGATCGAATGTGGGCTCCTTGGCGAATGGAATATTTGAAGCGTAAAAAAAATTCTGACAATGTATGCGTTTTTTGCTCTAAAAATACCAACGATGGCAATCTAAGAGATATTTTAATTTTATATAAAGGCAGTGAAGCCTTTGTCGTTATGAATTTATACCCCTATACAAATGGACATATATTGATTTGCTCAAACAAGCATACCGATTCTCTTACTGACCTATCCACTTCAACATTGTTAGAGATAATGAATTTATCAAAGCAATCTATGGAAATTTTAAAATCAACAATGAACCCTAGTGGGTTTAATTTTGGAGCGAATATAGGAAAGGCCGGAGGTGCTGGAATTTCTGAGCATATTCATTTTCATCTTGTTCCTAGATGGGAAGGGGATACAAATTTTATGCCTGTAGTAGGGCAAAGTAAGGTGATTATGGAAGGACTATATGATACTTACGACAGCTTAAAACCTTACTATGATAGGTTAAAATAGCATGGATTTTTTTAGAACTTGGCTGCCATTTATTTATTTATACGGAGTTGGGGGCGTAGTTTTCATTGTAGGATTGATTCTCATACTTCGCACTAAAGCTCTTCGACCTAGTTACGATAGGCATAAAAAATGGCTTTGGGTTTTATTTTACGGCTTCTTTTTTTGGGCAGGTTTGCATTTTACTTTTATAATTCTAGCTTTACGGAGCCAATAATGGATTTAGCTATTGGAACATCATTAGATCGAATTATCATCATTGGTTACTTTGCTGTTGTGATGGGTTTTGGCGCTTACTTTGGACGATATAGTAAAACTACGTCGGATTATTTTTTTGGTGGGAGAAGATTTGCTTGGTGGTTAATAGCTATTTCAATTGTTGCTACGGGAGTAGGATCCCATAGCTTTTTGAAATATTCCACTAAAGCATATCAGTATGGTCTTTCATCGACAATGACGTACATGAACGATTGGTTTTTTGTTCCACTTTTTATGTTTGGATGGCTTCCTATTATATACTATATGAAGATAAAATCGATCCCAGAATACTTTGAGAGAAGATTCAATGCGAGGGCCCGATATTTAGCAACTTTCATGACATTAATTTTCATGATTGGATACATTGCTATTCAATTTCTTACTCTTGCAACTGCTTTGTATAGAATCTTTGGAATACCGCTTATGTTAACTGTGGTAATCATAGCTATTGCGACAACGATATACATGCATTTTGGAGGTCAGACTTCGGTTATTTTTACGGACCTCATTCAGGGGTTTATTCTGATTTTTGCTGGGCTTTTACTTTTTTATTTAGGGATTCAATATTTAGGAAACAATACTCCTTATACCGGCTTTCAAGCTTTTTGGATGAATCTTTCTCCAGTGGAAAAACTTCCACTAGCGCACTTTAACAAACCTCCAGACTTTAACTTTGTTGGAATATTTTGGCAGGACGGAATAGCGGGATCGGTTGGCTTTTTATTTTTAAACCAAGGTCTAATAATGCGATTTATGGCTGCTCGCAGTGTAAATGATGGTCGTAAAGCTGTAGCTTTTAATGCACTCGTGATATTGCCAATATCTGCTATTGTCGTTTCAAATGCAGGTTGGATAGGTAGGGCAATTACTAATGCAGTACCCGGTACTCTTCCTTTAGATATGGCCTCAAATGATGTATTTGTTGCAGTTACAAATGTGATAGCATCTCCAGGTGTTTTTGGTTTTATAATCGCAGCATTATGCGCTGCTTTGATGTCAACATCAGATACGCTAGTAAATGCATCTTCTGCGATCATTGTAAACGATATTTATAAACCTCTATCCAAAAAGAAGCGAAGCGATAAAGAGCAGCTTGAATTTGCTCGTTGGACCTCTCTTGGCGTGAAAATTATCGCAGTTATTATGGTACCTTTTTTCAATACCTTTGACTCAATCTATGAGGCAAATGGGTGGTTTCATTCAACCTTCACCCCGCCGCTTGCAGTGGGAGTATTTTTGGGAATTTTTTGGAAAAGGTTTACCACGGCAGGAATTATAGCGACATTTATTGGAGGAGCCTTTTTAATGGTTCTCGGTCAATTTTACCCACAATTAATATCACCCTTTGCGCATGGAATTGAATTAAGGCCAGATCGTGGATATTCCTATATTGGCGCTTTATACAATATCGTAGTTTGTGCTAGTGTTGGTATCATTGTATCGCTTCTTACAAAACCTGAATCAGACAAAAAATTAAAAGGATTAACAATATTTGATGCTGCATCCCTCAAAGGTATTTACAAGGGTTCTAAACCAAATGAACAAACTGGAGAAAAAATTATAGTTCACTGGAAGGTAAATGAACAAGAAAAGACTGGTATTCAATTTTCAAATAAGGACATGAAAAGAATGAAGGCAAACGCTGGAGACTTGATATATATCCAAGATGCTCGTTGGTGGCTTGGAGGGCTTAAATCTGCCCATTCAGTGTTAATCTCACCCCATGATGAAGATGGTGTGGTTTATATAAATCCAAAGGAACTAGAACACGGGCAATTTCTCGATGGAATGCAGCTAAAAGCTGAAAAAGAAATGTAATTTTATTGGCGTCTCGAAAATAAATATTATAAATTCGCTGTCGCTATAAAATGATTTTCACAGTCCGGAGTAGCTCAGTTGGTAGAGCGAGTGGCTGTTAACCACCAGGTCGGGGGTTCGAGTCCCTCCTCCGGAGCAAAAAGGTTGTGTAATTTTTACACAACCTTTTTTTTAACCAATTGACTTAATGATTTATTACTCAATAAGTTCTCCACTATTAATTTTGTATAAATCAATGAATAATAGAGAAAAAGAAAGAAGAGCATCCGATCGTCGTATTGAAGATCGCAGAAAGCAGAACTTACCTGTGGAAGTTGATCGCCGATCATCTGGTGACAGAAGAGACAATCTTGACAGGAGATTAGGGCCCGAAAGACGCGCTAGTTAACTTTATGTTTTTTAATCTTAAAAAAATCACATCAACTTTCTTAGCTGTATGGCTAGTTCTTTTTACTTTTTTGTCTGCTTTGCATGATGGACATGCTCACGACATTGCGCCTGTTGAGCAAACTATGTGCGATGAACATTGTGAAAAAGATTCCCATCGCAAAGCTGGTGAATCTTGTCATTGGTTTACCGTAAATCGGATCTTATCTGATGATGGATCATTGGATGACATATTGTCAAATTTTCGTCTAGTTTATGTTGACAAGATTCCAATAATTTTAGAAATTTATTATTCTTCCCCTGAGCACGGAATTTTTTCAACACGTGCACCGCCAAAACCCCTCGTTTAAATACATTTATCAGCAGTTGTTAGCTGTTTAAAAAACAAACTTACTTAACTTAAAATAAAAATAAAATAAGGAGCTATAATGTCAAATATTGATATTAGCACTTCACGCAATTATTTGTACACCTTCCTAGCTGGATTTGTACTTTTATTTGCAGTTAGTTGTGAAGATAAAAACGATGATGATGAAGGTCATACCGATGCGGATGGTTTCGTTCTTGAAACAGAGGATGGCGTTGAGGCTTACAAAGAGTTTCAAGGAACTAAAACTGGTTCCATTGAACTTGGCGTTGGCGACACTTTGCACTTCATGGTTCATTTTCTAGATAAAGATGGAAAAGAAATAGAGCATGAAGAAGATGGTCACGATGATCATGGTCACGATGATCATGGCGATGAAGAAGATGGCGTAAGAGTTTCTGGATTCAATGCAGCTGTTGCTAAAATTGCTATGGTTGAACACGAGGAAGAAGGCCACGATGACCATGGCCACGATGACCACGATGATGAGCACGGTGATAAGGTGTTAGAAGTAGTTGGAGTTTCTACCGGATCAACAGGCTTTAAGCTTGAATTGATGCACGGAGATCATGCAGATTACACTTCAACTAATAATGTCCCTGTCGTTGTCAAATAAACGCATAAATAAACAGTGTTCGTGTGGTTGCAAAGTCAATCGCGCAATCATTGTAGTAACTTCGGCTTTGAGCATGCTTTTTGCTCAAAGCCGAACTGTTACTGGTTTTGTTTATGATAAAGAGCAGAAATCTCCACTTCAAAGCGTAAATGTAGTAGTAGTTGGAGAATATTCAGGAGCTGTATCAAAAGAAGATGGATCTTTTGAAATTCAAAACATTTCTAATGGTTCTTTTGATCTATCCTTTGCACTGATTGGATATCAAGATACAACCGTTTTTATAAATTCTAATGAGACCAACATTGATTTAGGCTCTATTTACCTTAATATTGAAATTTTGCATTTTAATGAGATATCTGTTGGTGCCCATCCTGAGCTTGAAGGTTCAAAAACCATATCAACCATTTCTCTTTCTGGATCAGAAATGCAGGAAAAAATGAAAGGAACGCTAGCGGCTACACTTTCCGATGAAATGGGTGTTGAGGTAGGTTCTATGGGTCAAGCTACAGCAAGACCCGTTCTAAGAGGATACTCTGGGGATCGTTTCTTGCTTACTGATGGAGGTTTAAAATTGGGAGATCTCTCTCAAACGTCTGCAGACCATGCTGTGAGCATAGATATGACAACTGCTCAGAGCATTGAAGTCATAAGAGGTGCTAAATCTTTGATCTATGGATCGAATGCGATTGCCGGAGTAATTGACATAGATAAAAATTCAATGCCAGAAGTCAAGTTTGACCATTCACATTTTCATGGAATTATCGGGGGGGAGTCTGGAAATAATAGTGTATTTACCAATGCGGTGTACCATTTACCTTTTAAAAACAATCAGCTACGGTTTTCATTATTAAAGCGTACCGCTGG
>MDSX01107284.1_pt1 | contig 13385 bp, 8 predicted proteins | sample 811141 | NCBI WGS metagenome assembly MDSX01 (sample SAMN05326642, study PRJNA326480) | marine metagenome | isolation source: seawater | place: Atlantic Ocean: South East | collected 2010
CAGCGGTGTCCTTCTTGGTTCGCCCACCGCTGATGACGGCCCATCGTCCTCCAAGGGACTGTGCGTGTTCGGGCGTGGTGCCAAGCAGCAACGGCACGCCGTTGATGGCGACCAGCGCGAGGCCGATGCGCAGGTCGAGGTCCTTGTACCACTGACGCTGGCCACGCACGATGAAGGCGCCCGCTCCGACGAATTCACCGGTCTGTGCGGTCTTTGAGACCTGAGCGGGTTTGACTGAGTACACGGTGCCGTGACCTCCACCGCTGCCCCATGCCCGGCTCCAGCAAAGGGCCATCTGGGCGCCGTGCTCCATGTCTGCCTCCGTGATGGCGCCTGCTTCGATCCGGTCGTTCAAGCGGAAGGCAGGCAGGCCCTCTGGAAGGTACGCAGGAGGCCGCTCATCGACGGCGAAACCACGTTGGGATTGCATGGCGCATGACGGGGCGCCATGAAGGTCGGCGTGCAGGTACATGTCGTCGCCCTTGAGGTGCTTCTTGACGATGGCGTCGTTGCCTTTGGCGTCGCGTCCGCCCACCATCAGGCGGCCGTTTGGAAGCATGGTCCAGCGGTGGTGTTCGAACCACAGCCGCTTGGAGCGTTTGACCCGGACGACTTGACCGCTGGCTTGCTGTTTCGCTTCCTTCTTCTTGGCGCGTTCCAACTCCGTGCGCGTCGTTTCAAGCGCGGTGACGGCCCCTGAGGACTTGTCCTTCTGCTTGCGTGCAGCCGTGAAGAGGCGTTGCGCATTTTGGTGCACGCTTTCGTCGAGGTGGAGGGTAACTTCCTGCTTCCCGGGTTCTCCGTCCTCGTTGGGCAACACGCATCGAATCGTGCGTTCTGCAGGGTCGGCGCTGCGGATCCACGGGATGCCTTTCACGGCCTTCAGCACGCCGTCCCATCCGTTTCGCTCGACCGCTTCGCGGGTTTGGGCGAGCAACCCGTCCACGTGGGTCCAGTGTTCCTGAACCGCGTGACCGAGGGCTTGCTGCTTCTCGACCTTGGCGTGGAAGCCCTCGAGGGCCTTTTCCTGCTGCGCCAAGCGGCGTTCGAGACGTTCGACGTCCGTCGAATGGCCTCGCCCTGGCGCGGCGGCGTTGACCTGTTCCAGTTCACGACGAAGCAGCGCGTCCGAATCGTGCCCGCCCCACCATGCGTCGATGGCTTCGAGCATGCCGGGGAAGGGCAAGGTCGTGCGTCCTTCGTGATCGGGCAACAGCACCGGGGTGGCTTCTTCGACGTGTTCCATGAGGTAAGCGTCGAGTCCTCCCTCAGTGGGTGCCTCGGGCGCGTCGGCCTTGAGCACCAAGTGACCGGCACGACCCTGCTCAAGCCCGTCGAGGAGGCCGCGCAACGCCGAATACACCGTACCTGCGTCGGCCTCGGTCGCCGCCATGTCCGATTCAAGACCGGCGGCGTCGCAGACGGCGTTGGCCAGCCGTCCACCGAGGTTCACCTGACCGCCCAAGGTTGAGGCGAGGTTGCGGTCAGAGGCAGCGAGGATCGCTGCAAGGCCTTCCACGTCCAAAGCGTCTGGGTCAAGGGCAGGTGGTGGCGGAAGGTACGGCTCTCCACGCTTGAGGGTTCGATCGCGGTAGGTGGCGTGGGTCAAGGGTTGGATGATGGTCTCTTCCTCGTCCAAGAGGATGACGTTCCCGTCGCCAAAACACTCGATGATGAGGTGTCGGTCGCCGCCTTTCGTGGTGAAGGTCAGGCGCAGCAGGCGGTCAAAGGCCACCTGTTCGACCGAGATGAGACGCGCGTTGCCCAACTGTTTCCGGAGCAGCATGGCGAAGGGAGGCGGAGACATGGGCATGGGGCGGTCGCGGGTGGAGGTTGAAATCCGCCGCCCTCGGACGATGACGAGGTCGAAAGCGTCCGCGTCCTTCGGGTTGAACCGGAGCACGACTTGCTCGTAGTGGGGCATGTAGGATTTCTTGACCCAAGCGCCAAGATGAGCCTGAAGCTCATGGGCGATGGCACGCAAATCGAACGCGCTCATCGCTTGCTTCATGACGACCCCGCCCGGAGGAGTGTGGCCTTGTTCTTGACGCTGATGCCCCATGGGCAGCGCGCATCAGGCCGGATGCCAGCCGCCGTTGTGCTGCCGCACCGTGCCCTGTTGAGCGTGGGCCAGCAGGTGCGCAAGCGTCTGGTCTTGAGCCAACCCTGGATGCGCGTCAGGGCTGTCGGCGTATGCTTCCGTGGCGATCTCAGCCACGGAACTGCGTCCTGCTTGAACCGCATCGAGCACCTTGGCGTGGCGAGCGCGCCTATGGTTCACGTAGTGGTTTAGCAAGGCCAGAGGGCGGGTGATGACCGGTCCGTGAGAGGCGAAAATCATGTGCGGTTCGAGCGAGGCAAGGCGCTCCAATTGCTCGAGGTAGACGTTCATGTCGCCCTGGCCGGGCGGAATCAGGATGGTACCAATGCCGGCCACCATGTCCCCTGCAATGAGCCCTGCATCGCCGAGGAGGCACAGATGGCCCGGATGATGGCCCGGCGTGTGGAGAACGGTCCAGCGGTGCTCACCCAGGTCCACCACGTCACCGTCGTTGAGGGCCTTGTCGATGCGCATGCCGCCCTCTTCATGGCCCCAAATGGGCACATCGAAGGCTTCGCGAAGGAGGTCTTCGTCACCGACGTGGTCGCCGTGTCCGTGGGTGTACAGGTAGGCCTGCACTTCGCCGCCGTGGCGGTCGACGACGTCGGCCAGATGCTCCATCGATTCACGGTGGGTGATGGCCGGGTCCACAATGAGGATCGGTCCGCCCGGAGGGCCGAGGAGGTAGCAGTTGGTGTGGTCCGCAGGAGGCAAGGTCGCTGTGGGTACCGGGACCACCTGGACGCCGTAGGCGAACAGGATGGACGCCCTGCCGGGTTGCTGCCTGGCGACGAAGGCCATGGCTTCGGCTGCATCGCCGCCGTTGCTGCCCAAACGTCGCTCAAGGAACTGCAGCAACGACACCACCGGCGGAGCAATGCGCATGGTGTGGTTTCGCCAATCTTGGAGGAACTTCGCAGGCGTAGCCCAGCGCATTTCCGTGAATTCCGTTTGAGGTTCAAGGTCGAGTTCGGGGGTGTCGTCCGCTGAACCAAGGTGGACGTGGAGGAAGGTGTTGTCGAATTGCATTGGGCCAAAGGGTGGCGTGGTTCGCTGGCTGATGACCTTCATGCCGCGCAGATCCACGGCAGGTGAACCCGCTTTCATCGCCTTGGCCCACGCGCCACGGTCGGTCAGCAGGGAAGTTCGCAGGTCTGCATCGATCGTCTGCAGCCGTTCTCCGTCCCACCACCAACCGAGTTCCTCGGCCATTTCCCGGGCGCCGGCAAAGCGGGCGAGATCGTGTTCATCGCCGACGGACGGAAGGTCCGCGGCAGCGAAGGCTTCGGCCTCGCCTCGAGCAACGCCTCCTCCGGGGAAGGCCCATGTTTGAGGGAAGGCCCGCATCGTGGGCGAGCGCAAGCCCAGCAGGACCTCAAGGCCCTCTGGCCCATCACGGGTGACCGTCATGGTCACCGTCGGACGAGGCGGGCGGCGCGCAACGCCGCCGAGGTCCATGCCTGCAGGGACCTCGCTCATGGGCGTGCGTCACGCAGGTCGCGGTTCATCCTTGCGCCCTGCTCAGGCTTCAAGATGGACGGCTCCATGCCGTAGCATGGCGCGCCACCTGACCGTCGAGGATGAACTCGCGGAATTGGCGCAGATTGTGGCTGAGGCCGAGGCGGAGGGCATCGACCCGTGGCCCGAACCGAAACCAGAGCGCCCATGGGCCAAGTGGACCATCGCGACCTTCGTGACGGTGATGATGCTTTCATGGGTCAGCCAACTGCTCTTCCGCGTGGTGGAAATCACCCGAGAAACGGTCCCCTGATGCTTCACCGTTGCCTTCAAATGGAGGACGTAAGTGCCTCGCAGTAGAGTCCCTTAGTGTAGCGGTCCATCATGAAGGATTCTGGTTCCTTCGACCTCGGTTCGAATCCGAGAGGGACTACCACCGCATCTCACGGCAGGGTGAAACTCGTCACCATCAGGATGGCATCGCCGAACTCCAAGGCGCCGGTGAATTCTGCCACTTCGCCCAGGGCCGTGGTGCGTAGGGTGAAGCTCGTCTGACGCTTCGTGCCGCGGCGCCGATGGTGGCGGTAGAAGTGAACACCGACGCGGTAGGTGCCGCTGGGTGGGTCCTTCTTCCACACGACGTTTTCGACGGGCGTGCTCGACGTAGGCCGAGCGTTCATGTCCACGTCCAATTCGCCTCCGCATCCGCTCCGCCGTTGGTTGAAGTAAATCCGCTCACCGCTCGGCGCAAACACGTGCAGGTCGAGGTCGTTCCTGTCCTCCCACGCGAGGCTGATCTGCACAGCACCGGTGGCGCCACCTTCGCGTTCCACGCGATCTGAGATGGTCGAATCTTGGAGGTCGACCGACTCCACTCGGACGCCAAGGCCGACCTGTTCGCCGAGCACCGCGCCTCGCGCGTGGCGATCAAGCCCCTCTTCGACCTCCTCGATGTGCTGCCCACGCTCCTTGAGCGCGATGCTGACGAGCATGTCAAGATCGGGAGCCTCTGGAACATCAGGGTCGTCTTCCATGTTGAATTCAGGCGGATTGAGCTTCAATGCCAGCGCCTCAAGCCTTCGCGCCGCCTCCCGGTTCAAGCGCTCTTTCTGCTGGGCGGGGGTGAGGTCGTCGAACAGCGGTCCCAAACGGACCAACCCGAGCATCGTTGGTGGCAGCGAGTCGTCGTAATCCCACGGTGGAGCGACGCCACCGAATCCGTACTTGCTGGCTTTCATGGCGTCCAGCATGTGGTTTGAACGGCGTTCTTGCCAGCGCCTCAGCAGGAACCATCCTGCACCAAGCCCACCTGCCAAACCGGCCCAAACCCACGGCTGCATGGTATTGACTTGTCCCGGCTCCTTTAGAGGAGTTCCGCTTCAGTTCAGCCGTCGCGGAAGGCGGCGATGACCTCTTCCAACGCTTCAGGCGAGGGGCGTAGATCGGACACTTCCAAATCGATGAGGGCCGTTTCGGGGAGGTTGAGGGCCTCGTGCATCGTCGGTTGGGTGCCGTCAAAGTAGAGCAAACCGGTGACGTGGTGATCTTCGGAATCGGCCTTGTGGAGGGCGGAAAGTGCAGCGACAGCGTTGGACGGGTCGTGTTCCGCATCGATGGTCTCCAGCCGAATGGTCGAGCCGTCGTGGAGGGTGATGTCGACGAAATGGCCCTCGGGCACTTCCACTTCTTCGACAGGCATGCGCTGAGGGATGTAATCCGGCATGTGAAGGGTGACTTCGTTCTCCTTCACGTATCCGTAGGACCGGTAGGACTCGTCGTTGTTGTTGAAGGTCACACAAGGCGAGATGACGTCGATAAGGGCGAAGCCCTTGTGCGCCATAGCGGCCTTGAGCAGGGCCGTAAGTTGCTTCTTTGAACCCGAGAAAGAACGGGCCACGAAGGTGCATCCAAGGTTGATGGCGAGGGCACAGAGGTCGATGGGCTGTTGTTCGTTGGGGCGCCCCTTCTTCTTCTTGGAACCCACTTCGGCGGTGGCGGAATACTGCCCCTTGGTGAGGCCGTAGACGCCGTTGTTCTCAACGATGTAGACCATGTCCAGGTTGCGCCGAATGGCGTGGATCAGTTGGCCGATGCCGATGGACGCGCTGTCGCCGTCCCCGGACACGCCGAGGTAGGTCAGTTCGCCGTTGACGGCTGCTGCTCCGGTGGTCACCGAGGGCATGCGACCGTGGACGGTGTTGAATCCGTGCGATTGTCCGAGGTAGTACGCGGGCGTCTTCGAGGAACATCCGATACCAGACATCTTTGCAATGCGGTGCGGCTCAATGCCGTTTTCCCATGCGGCCTTGATGATGACCGATGAAATCTGATCGTGTCCACAGCCGGGGCACAACGAGGAGGGGCCTCCCTTGTACGCGTCGACGGGCTGATCGATGATGTTGAGCTTCACGGGTCGGGCCTTTCGGGCGGGGGCATCGCTCATGCTTCCACCTCCTCGATGGTCTTCATGATCAGGTCCGCATAAATCGAGGCACGCGGGGGCATGCCGTCGGAATACGCGACGGAGTGAACGCGGTTCACGAGGTGGTTGGGCAACTCGCGGCGCATGATGCCCCAGAGTTGTCCATCACGGTTGATCTCCAGCACAATGACGGTTTTGTGGCGCTCGCAGAAAGCCTCGATATCGCTGTGAAGCGGGAGGCTGCGAACACGGCATTGGCTCACCTTGCGGCCTTTTGCTTCGACGATGTCATCGATTTCTTGGATGGTGTTCTCCATGCTGCCGAAGTAGATGATTCCGACGTCGCATTCCTCTTCCTCGCGGATGATGGGTGCGGGGAGGTGGTCGCGGGCCCCGTCGATCTTGCGGCGGAGGCGCTGCATCAGGTCAAGGTAGACGTGCGCTTTCTCGGAGTAGACACCATAGGGGTCGTGGCCGGTTCCACGGTACAGGATGGGTGCCATGCCGCTGCCGGGTAAGGTGCGGTAGGGGATGCCGTCGCCGTCCACGTCGCGGTAGCGGCCAAAGTCTTCCATGGCCTCGAAAATGTCCCGTTCACGAATGACCTTCCCACGGTCCATCGGAGCATCAGGGTAGGTGAAGCCCTCAGAGGCCCAGCGGTTCATGCCAAGATCGAGATCGGAGAGGCCGAAAACCGGCGTCTGGAAGCGTTCTGCGACGTCGAAGGCGCGCCAGCCGAATTCGAAGCATTCTTCGACGGTTCCTGGAATGAGCACGATGTGCTGCGTGTCGCCGTGGCTGCCCTCGTACAGCATTTGGAGGTCGGATTGTTGGGTTCGCGTGGGCAATCCGGTCGAGGGGCCAACACGGTTGACGTCCCAGAACACGGAGGGGACTTCAGCAAAATACGCCAGTCCAATGAATTCCTGCATCAGCGAGATGCCAGGTCCAGAGGTCGCGGTCATGCCGCGGGCTCCAGCCCATCCGGCGCCGATGACCATGCCGGCGGCCGAAAGTTCGTCTTCGGCTTGCACCACCGCGCAGGTGGCTTCTCCGTCGTCGTTCGTGCGCAAGTTCGGAATCCAAGCGATGATCCCTTCCGCCACACTGGAGGAGGGGGTGATGGGGTACCAAGCGAGCATCTGTACGCCGCCAAAGATGGAGCCGAGGGCGGTGGCTTCGTTGCCTTCCATGAAGAAGCGACCTTTGTTGCTGCCACGGGCTTCGACCGTGTAGGGGTCGGCTTTGGTGAAGTGTTCCCGAGCGTGGTCTCGCCCAAGGTGGAAAGCAGTGGTGTTGAGCTCGATGGCCGAAGCCTTGCCCTTGAATTGCTTCCCAATGGCCTCGACGACCGCTGCCTCGTCGATGCCGAGCATCTCAGCAAGCACACCGACATAGATCACGTTCGTAATCATGCGCGCCAACTTTGCGTTCACGCCACGAGCCATCTTGGTCATGGGGACCGGGTAGGAGATGACGTCCTCACGCTCCATCGGCTTCTTCGCGTTGGTGTTCCATATCACGACGCTGCCTGGTTCGAGCTGGGCCAAATCGTCTTCCCAGGTTGCTGGGTTGACAAGGATTTGGATGTGAGTGCGGTCGCCGGGCGCCTGGTAGCCAGCGTCCGAAAGGCGGACGATGTACCATGTCGGAAGGCCGGAAATGTTGGAAGGAAAGAGGTTCTTTCCGCTGACTTCGATCCCCATGTTGAACAGAGATTGGAGCAGGATGAGGTTGGCCGACTGCGAGCCGGTGCCGTTCGCGGTTGCGATGTTGATGGTGAAGTCGTTGACGATGGAATCCATGTCGCTGCCCCGTGGTGCTTCCTTCAGGTCCCCGAAAGGCCCCACGCTCCGCATTCTATGGCCGTCGCCTTAGACCTTTGAACATGACGCCGCCATCAACTGTCATTTTGGAGGGACATCTCAAAATGGGGAGGTTCATCGCGAGCCATGGCGAGCGAGAAGGTCCAGAAGGCTTGGAGCCGCGCAGAAGCGGACATCAAGAAGGGCAATTACGCGGGCGTTGTCGACCTCATGCGTGAGACCGACAGCGAGGGAAAGCACGCCATGACGTGGTACCTGGCCGGCCTTGCACGCCGTGAAGAAGCGAAGGCTTCTGGGGCGGCTTCGACCTATAGGCAAGCAGCCAAGAACCTCCGCACGGCGATGCAGATGGATCGGCGCACGAAGCGCTACAACACCGCGTACAACGAATTGCTCAACGAGATGACCGAGAAGCGCATCGGTGAATACCTCATTCCACCCTTGCTCAAGGACGGCACGCCCACCCTGACCTCCTTCGGTCTGATGGGCGCCGTGTTCTTGGCGGTCCTCTTTGCCTTGAGCCAGGCCGGCAGCAGTACGGCGCTGACCGGCGACGAAATGGTTCGCATGTCCTTGACGTGGACCGACGCGGACGGCACCGATCGGTCCGGCGACGTGACGATTCAGATTCACGCTGACGCGCCTTCGCACGCTTCCTCCTTCCTCCAGCACGTCAACGAGGGCACCTACGACGGGACCATCTTCCACCGCGTCATTGACGGCTTCATGATCCAAGGCGGCGATTTCGAGAACAGCGACGGTACGGGTGGCTACGCCGCCTCATGGTTCGGTCATTGTGGGCCAAACGGCCAGGCCGAACCCTCCTCCAGCGCGTGCGACCAAACGCAGTACACCCTGCCGGACGAAGTCGACAACGGGCGCCTTCATGACGTTTGCACCCTCTCGATGGCGAAGACCCAATCCCCCAACACGGGCGGCAGCCAGTTCTTCCTCATCCCTGAGGACAGCAACGACGGACAAGGCCCCAGTTGGCTCGACGGGCAGCACACGGTGTTTGGCACCATCACCGACGGCTGCGAGCACGTGACCTCCATCTCCAACATCGAAACGGACGGTCAATCCAACAGCGACCCGGTTCACCAAGTGACCTTGGTCGAGGCCGTGTCCATGGGCGCCGACGATTCGCCGTGGTACGTCTTCTGGTGAACAGGCCTGCCATCCGTGCCGTTATAGACGGGCGTTCTGTCCCCGAACCATGGCGACCGTCGACCCCTTCTCCGCGCGCCGCGAACTCCCGCTTGGCGGTCATTACTACGCGCTCAGCGCTCTGGATGACGCCGGCGTTAACACGGCCTCGTTGCCGTACAGCGTGCGCGTGTTGCTTGAGGGAGCCCTGCGCAACCTCGACGGTTTCCTCATCAGCGAAGAGGACGTGCGCACCATCGCCGGTTGGACCGCCGAGGGCGAGCGCGGTGAAATCCCCTTCCGGCCTTCGCGCGTGATCCTTCAGGACTTCACCGGCGTGCCGGCCGTGGTCGATCTTGCGGCCTTGCGTGACGCGATGGTCGACATGGGCGGCGACGCCGAACGCGTCAACCCCCAAGTGCCCGTCGATCTGGTCATCGATCACTCGGTGCAGGTCGACGTTTCTGGTTCGGACGCCAACGCGCTTGACATGAACCTCGACATCGAATATCATCGGAACGCGGAACGGTACACCTTCCTCAAGTGGGGCCAGCAAAGCCTGGCGGACTTCAGAGCCGTGCCGCCTTCGCGTGGCATCGTGCACCAAGTGAACTTGGAGTTCCTCGCTTCCGTGGCCCGCCAAGAAGAGGGCGTGTGGTTGGCGGACACCCTCGTCGGAACCGACTCACACACCACGATGGTCAACGGACTCGGCGTTCTCGGGTGGGGCGTCGGTGGCATCGAAGCCGAAGCCGTGATGCTCGGCCAGCCGATCTACATGCTCGCTCCTGACGTTGTTGGTGTGCGCTTGGTCGGTGAACTCAACCCTGGCGTCACCGCCACGGCCATGACCCTCCGCATCGTGGAAATCCTTCGTGAACACGGTGTTGTGGGCAAGTTCGTCGAATTCTTTGGCTCGGGCATGGTGGCCTTGTCCCTCGCAGATCGGGCCACAATCGCCAACATGGCGCCTGAATACGGCGCCACCTGCGGTTTCTTCCCGGTCGACGGTCGGACCCTCGAATACCTCAACCTGACCGGCCGTGAGGAAGAGCACGTTGCCGGCGTCGAAGCGTATTGCCGCGTCCAAGGCCTGTGGTATGACAGCGCAGAACCTGAGAAGGCCTACACCGACGTGCTCGAACTTGATTTGTCCACCATCAAGCCCGCGTTGGCCGGTCCAAAGCGGCCGCAGGACCGCGTGGACCTTGACAGCATGCGTTCCCACTTCGTCGAGAGCCTCACCGCTCCGCTCGGCCTGCACGGCCACGGATTGGAAGAGGCCGACCTCTCCCGCTCCGCGATTGTCGAAGGTCAGGACGGCATGTACGACCTCAATCACGGCGACGTGGTCATCGCGGCCATCACCTCCTGCACCAACACCTCGAATCCAGACGTGATGTTGGCCGCAGGCCTTCTGGCGCGCAACGCACGGGCCCGCGGGCTTGGCGTCAAGCCTTGGGTCAAGACGTCCTTGGCGCCGGGAAGCCGTGTGGTCACCGAGTATTACGAGGCCACAGGGCTGGACGAAGACCTCTCTGCGATGGGCTTCAACGTCGTTGGTTACGGCTGCACGACCTGCATCGGGAACTCTGGGCCGCTCCCAGAGGCCATCGATGCTGCGGTCGACGAGGCCGGTTTGGTCGTTGGCTCCGTGATTTCCGGGAACCGGAATTTCGAGGGACGCGTGCACAGCAAGGTGAAGGCCTCGTACCTCGCTTCTCCACCGCTGGTGGTGGCGTATGCCATCTGCGGCACTTTGGACCTTGATTTGACCACGGAACCGCTCGGGCACGACAGCGAGGGGCGTCCTGTGATGCTCGATGAGGTCTGGCCTTCGGACGAAGCCATCGCCGAGGCCCGCGCTGCCATCACGCCCTCGATGTTCCGAGACCGGTACAAGGACGCCATGAGCGAACCTCGCTGGGACAGCATCCCCTCGGAGCCGTCCCCGTTGTACCCGTGGCAAGAGGACTCGACCTACATCCGCCTGCCCACGTTCTTCCAAGGCCTCGGGCCGGAAGCGCCGCCCATCGAGCCCATCCATGACGCCCGTGTCCTGCTCAAACTCGGAGACTCGATCACCACGGACCACATTTCTCCGGCCGGAGCCATTCTGAAGAGCGGCCCTGCTGGGCGTTGGTTGCAGGAACAAGGCGTCGAAAAAGGCGATTTCAACTCCTTTGGAAGCCGCCGTGGGAACCACGAAGTGATGATGCGCGGAACCTTCGCCAACGTTCGCATTCGCAACGAACTTGCGCCAGGAACGGAAGGCGGTTGGTCGATCGATCACGCCACGGGCGAAGTGATGTCGGTGTACGATGCAGCCCAACAAGCAGACGGCCCCCTGGTTGTGCTGGCGGGCTCCCAATACGGCACTGGATCCTCCCGTGACTGGGCAGCCAAGGGCACGTACCTGCTCGGCGTGAAGGCGGTGATCGCCACGTCCTTTGAGCGCATTCATCGCTCCAATCTGGTGGGCATGGGCGTGCTGCCGCTGACCTTTGTTGACGGCCAAGATCATGCTTCCCTAGGCTTGGACGGGAGCGAGCACTTTAGCATCCCAATCGAAGACGACGTCAAGCCCTTGCAGCGCCTGACCGTGAAGGCCGTCCATGCCGAACGTGGCGAGACCTCCTTTGAGGTGGACGTCCGTTTGGACACCCCGGTCGAAGTGGAATACTACCGCAACGGAGGCATTCTGCACACCGTGCTGCGGCAAATGGCTGCGGACGCTTGACGGTGGCTTGAAGTCACACCTGTCCGAGGACTGTTCATGGCCGACCTCCGCGGGACCGTCAGGTACCGCTTCCGACACGATGTGGACGACGTCCATGTCGTGGTTGAAGGCGAGGCTGCTTGGGTCTCTGGCATCGTTGAGAACCTTGACCTCAAAGGCGTCGGATGGACCATGCCCATCGCGCGGGCGTCCCTTCCGCAGAACCTGTCTGGTCTGGCCGATGATGACGATCAGCCCGACGAAGACGCCCCTCCTGCCGACCTTGGCCCTACGCCAGACCCCTCCCGAATCCCCGTGGTTCGTCGCCCGATTGGGCAACTCGACCTCGAGGCAGAGATCGGGCGAATCGGTCTCGAAGCCATGCAACGCCCCGATCCCATCGAATTGATGGAAGTCGTCGAGGGACTGGACCGGCCCCTCCCCGTCAAAGATCCCACCTCCGTTGACCCTCAAGCCGAGGCTTGGCTGAAGGAACTGATGGAGGTTGTCGTGCGTGAACATGGCGCGACAGCCATGCGGACGGAAGACATCGAGGAAGTTCTGGGCGAGCGTCTCGGCGACCGCTCAGGTGGCGTGCTCGAAGTGTGGCTGGACTCGTTGTTTGCAGCTGGGAAACTGGTGAAAGTCCACGGTGGACAGGGCACCGGATGGGGTCCTTCTCCCTCGTGGTTGAAGGTGTGAGAATTTCCTTACAATCGGGACACTGCGTGGCGGAGCCTTGCCAAAATCCCTGCCCGGGATTGCAAAGGCATTAAGGCTGAACCGAGGCTCCGTTCAACGAGTGGTGTTGATGATGACCAAGACCGACCGCCGAAAGCGCGCCCTGAGCCTGATGCTCGTTGCGTTGTTCACGACTTCCCTGATGACCGCCTTTGCCGCACCTGCTGGTGCGTCGATGTCCCGAACATACACTGCCGGTCGCGACCCGCAGGACATCGCCATCGGCGATCTTGACGGCGACGGTCACAACGACCTTGCCATCGCCACCGACGGTTCCCACACCATCAGCATCCTGTGGAACGACGGGAACGGCAACTTCTGGGACCGCACCGACGTGTGGGTCACAGGAAACACCAGCCGAAACGCCGACTGGGACGAGTTCTCCAACGTCCAGTTCATCGAAGTCGGTGAGTTCAACGGTGACTCTGACCTCGACATCGCCATCTATCAAAGGAACAACCCGTTCAAGCAGGACGACGCAGGCAACCCCGCCAGCGAGCCCGGCAACCTCACCATCATCGAGAACGACGGCAGCCGCAGTTTCTCCGTGGGCGAGCGGTACACCCACTTCTACGCCTGGGACATCGAGGTCGGCGACTTCGATGACGACGGCAACGACGACGTGGCCATCCTCGGCCTGTACCCCGACATCACGACACAATACCTCCAGGTCTACAAGGGTCCAGTGACCTGTGCCGAAACCGTGCCCAGCAGCTCGGCCAGCGCCGGGAACTGCGGTGAAAAGACCGAACTTGGGCCAGCAAGCACCTACAGCTACCGTGAGTTCGAAGTTGGCGATTACGGTGAGACGGAGCAATCTGGATTGAGCACCTGTACCGACGACGACATCTTCCTCCTGCGCAGCGAGGGCGTTGACTACGCCACCGGTGCGGCCACCAACCCGGGCAACAGCGACAACGTCACCATCCTTGAGTACGGATGCAGCACGCAACCCATCGACCGTTTCCCCAC
>MDSX01064389.1_pt1 | contig 13383 bp, 15 predicted proteins | sample 811141 | NCBI WGS metagenome assembly MDSX01 (sample SAMN05326642, study PRJNA326480) | marine metagenome | isolation source: seawater | place: Atlantic Ocean: South East | collected 2010
AACGTGTGTCAAACGGGTACTTTTCAGAAATCAGTGGAGTAGTTGTCATCAAGACAGGCAAGTTAACTGGTCTTTGGTACTGAAATCTGCAATAAGATATGTGAAAGCCCTCACCCCAACAATTTGCGTGTTTAAGTAATGGTAGGTTTTTGTGGTTCATGCACTAAAGTCGAAGTCACATTGAATGGTATAGTCGCAGAATGCGTCAATGCTTGGTGGCGCACGAAGTGGCGGCGTACGGGGATTATTGCTCGCTTCCGGTAAATTGTGCTTGTCCAAATATGACAAGATTTTATTGATAATGATCGCGTCAGTTATGCAAGCAATGACCTTTACGTTAAATTTTTCGCAAACCTCGCATTGGGTAATGTCGATGTTGAATACGCGTTTCAGTCTTTGCGCCGGTGACCGGATTACCAAGACATATTGCGGGAATGATACGGCTTTTCTGAATCTTTCAGGTGTTCTGCTAAACGAGGACTATTCTTACCACGTTGTGAAGCAGTCACCTCGGCACGAACTATAGCATTGGGAGCAAATACCCCATAAAACCTCGTGAGGTTAAGTCGAGGTGGTGGTATCAAAGCAACGAGTTTGCCGAGAAAATCCCGTGGAGAGAATAACACGAGGGTCGTTCCGTCATTGTAAGGGGTCTTTAGTTTATACCTCACCTTACCTGAATCTGTAAGATTCAATCGTTGTTCACTTATGGCTGGTCTTGAGATGTATCTGCACAGGCGTTCCAATTTATCGGTTTGGTGACCGTCTGCGAATACGCCAGCATGTAAACTGAAACCGCCTATCTGGGCTAATTGTCCGTAGTGTTGTTTGTCTTTGGCGGGCAAGGTTTGTAAGGTAAATACTTTTTTGCCCATATCTGGCCCCAAGCAATACGATAACTAACCGAGGCCGCTTGCAAGGGCAATAAGCTATTTTCATCATCCATGGGAAAATCGAGAAAAGCATTGTCCATATCACGCTGAATGAGCCCGGCCTTCTCTAAATAGGCCGCAATGCGGTGGCTGATGTTGTCAACTATCTGTTCCATATCGCTATGGCTCGGCGCTTTGACGAGTTTGAATTTGGTTTGCCCTCGCTCTTCTGTAATAACGCCCTCGAGGAAGAGCATATGGAAGTGTATATTCAAGTTTAGCGCACTTCCAAAACGCTGAATGTACGTTACTGCACCCGTCTTGGCTTGCTTTTTCAAGTAACCTGTTCGATGGATGATGTCAGTTGAAATCGTGCGATGGATGATTTGCATGACTTTGCTGAGCTCTTTGGGATATCTGGCAAGTAGCAGCCTCAATGGGATAGGTAGACTCAACACCCACTGACGTATGGGATAGCCGTTAAGAACGTCGTCAACCAGTAACTTCGCACTCTCTGCCATCCGTCTTGCCCCGCAAATAGGGCAGAAGCCCCTACGTTTGCAACTGAACGCGACCAGCTTCTCATGTTTGCAGTCGTCACACACGACTCTGAGAAATCCATGCTCAAACCGACCACACTTTAGAAATTCTGCAAACTCTTTATCTACATGAAGTGGTAATGTCTTTCCTTGATGGGAAAGGTACTCCAGAAAATCTGGATAATATTGCTCAACCAATTGGTATAGCAATGTTTGCTCTGGCCGATGTCGTTTATAGGTATGCATGTTAATGGCTAACAATGGCGTCCTTGCCAGGGATTGATAGCCCAGATTGCAGATAGTTTTGTTGTTAGTCTACTGGTCTTTGAGATGGAAAGTTCATTGCTCCAAGGTCCGCTTCACGTACAATGCCGCCCCTCATATTTTAGATTCCAACCAGCAGCGCTTCCTCATTACTTTGGCAGAAAAACTGATTTCCAACCTTAGAATGCAAATAGGCCTTAAATGTTTATTTTTTCAGATTATCAATTTTCACTTGAATTTCTGAGCTAATCATCCTTGCCTGATGGACTTGTTCAACAGTCAAAATTTCCGCAATCTCGTCTCTGAGTTCAATAGCGCCATCAATGGCGCCGGCAGCAAGATTTGACCATGCATAAGCTTTATAATAATCTTGAGTAGAACCTTTCCCTAATGCATATTTAAAGGCGAGCGAAAATTGTGCTCTGAAATGACCTTGGTAAGCTGACTTTTCAGCAAAACGAAAAGATTTACGCATATCTTGGTCAACACCGTTCCCATCCTCATACATGATTGAGAGGAGAAAGTTGGCATTTGGATCATTTTTAGATGAAGCGCGTTTGACTAGAGGAATAGCTTTCTCATATTGTTTCTCCCCTATGTATTTCATCGCACTGACCATTAATGCATCGGGGTATTCCTTTTGTAGTGCGATGTTGAATAAGGTCTTCGCTATTTGGCTGTCAGTTGCGCTACCCGCTAAGAAATGTGTGCGGTCAGAAGTCAACGAAATAAGGCGCTACTTGATTATGTATTTTTCAAAAATAGCGACTGGTTTCGATTTTTCGACTATTAAATACCATTCATTTGCAAGTTCAGCATTAGGAGCAATGCTCAAACTAGGTACTCCTTTTTTAAATGCATAATGCATGTGTAACGCTGACTATAAATCACCTCCTATTGCCTTAGTTAATTGAACGCCAAATGCCTGGTATAGTGAATCTAACGAACTATCAGGCTCAACCATATCTACAAACATACCCATATTAGACAACAAGTCAGGAGACCAACTAACTGCCAGTTCACCGAGGCTTTTTGCCCTGATCTTATCACTGCATATTCCGGTTTCTAGATAACATAATGCAGATAACGATAATGCCGCCTGAGCATGTTTTTCGGCTATACCTATTTCCAGCCAGTATTCAAACTGTTCAAAAGAAAGATTGTTAGCGAGTGACGCAGGGAAATAGGTATAAGTTCCGTCATAACCCTCATCTTCTTCAAAACGTTCAGAGTATGAACTTAAAATACTGTAAGAGTAATCTAACTTATTTTTCATGGCGGGAAGCGATAGAGCCGCTTTTAACGTTGCATTAGCTTTCGGATGAAAATAAACACTATCATCTGAAAACCAACCGTGCGTTTCGTCGAAATTAAGACTATTATGACAGTCGTTATCCAAATAACACATGGCAGCAAGACGTTGAGCAGATTCATTGCCCATTGATGCTGCCTCAACTATGAGTTGATTGCCTAGGTCCGGATCATGGAAAGAATTACCTTCTTGATGGTATAGAAGGCCAGCACTTAAAGCACTGATACTATCGCCCATAGACTTCGCTTTTAAATAGAGTTCCAAGGCAAGATTTTTATCTACATTAAAGCCGAAGGCGCCCTCATCGTATGCATGTGCTTGAATCCTTACAGCATAAATACTCTCTGCCAGAAGAGGATCTTTTGTTAGGCGCTGTATTGCGACTGAATCGTCATTTTGAACAGCTGTACTTAGCTCATCTTCCAAGTCCGTGACTGAATTTGTAGAGCCATAGGAAGAAAGAGGTATGAATATTATTAAAAGTAATATAAAAGATTTCAAAGAGTTGAATTCCGTTTCAGCGAATAGGGTGGGCAAGGCTACAGCAAAAGTATATATTCAGCAATTTTCATGCAATCTATAAGCTTTTTTCGAATTCCAACTGTCGAGAAATCAGTCTATCAATATCAACTAGAGCAATCCGCGCTACTTTGATTAAGGCGACTAATCATTAAGGTACAGTTCCGCCATTCCATCTAACTGACTTTTTACCTGTTTCCAGTTAGGCATCACCTGTGCAAGTAGACGCCAAAACTTCTCACTATGGTTGTGTTCAGCGATATGACACAGCTCATGCAAAACAACATAGTCTATGCACTCTTTAGGGGCTTTGATAAGGTGCGGATTAAACAACAAACTGCCGCTTGCCGAGCAGCTGCCCCATTGTTTTTTCATCTCCATAATTCGAAATGACGGCGTTTCTTTTACCCACGGTGTTTTTGTCATCATTTGCGAAATACGCTCAGACAACACCTGTTGAGACTTCTCGGCGTACCAGCGTTTCAGCAACCCCTTGACCTTAGTTTGTCGTGACAATTCTGCGTCATACAATGCTGCACTAACCGTCACCTGAAGCTTTCCTCGATAGAGCTTAATGTCCGAACGCTGCGTTTCACTGGGGCTAACTTTCAAGACATAGCGACGCCCAAGGTAAAACTGAGTTTCGCCACTGACATATTGCCTTGGCAACACCATGGACTGTTGCTCGGCAAACTGCTGCAGATTATCCCAAATCCACCGCGCACGTTTTGTCACGATTTGATGAATATCATCATTCGAGGCGTCATGAGGCGCTGTCGCCACAACCCTAAGGTCTGGGTGTACTTTTAAGGTGACCTTTCTGCGGGGCGACGTAGAGTCCGTCGGTGACTTGCGCCTGATGATGTCGTATTCAATACGCTCATCACCGTAATGCAATACAGAAGATTCATTGTTGTGGCTGCCTATACGGGCTGCGAGGTGCTTTTGTGTCACGGTATCACTCTTTAGATAACCCAGTACGTGTTATGCGTATTATTTCCTCAACCATTGCCGTGGCATTTTCTAGTCCTACCTCGTGGAATAAAAGCGGAAGTGTTTTATTGTGTATTGCGTTTTCAATCTCTGACGGGGTAATGGAAAACTCTGCCACTGCGTCTTTAACGATGTTATCAATGTCAAAGGCCATCGCAACACGGGTGTCTTTATCTAGGTGTGGCTTATCGTTAAGTGTATCGCCTAAGACATGGGCAAAGAGACCGTAATACGCTTGTGCATGGCGATTACGTTTACCAGTTTCATCAACAAAGCGGTCAGGAATGTCAGCGACCTTGCGTTGTGCTACATCGTTTTCTAACTCAGCAAACATCAAATATTGTTTGACGGGCGAATCAAACATCGCTCGCGCGTCTTCGATGGCTTGCTTTAACAGTTTCGAGAAGTGGGCCTGTGCATAAGGGTCGTCAGCGAGATCATCTTGTATCATCTTTGTCACGCGCCCGGTGATTTTATCCGTCTGATTTCGCGCTTCATCGTCGGACATCTTTTCGGGTTCGCGGGTCTTACCCATCTCTCCAATAAGATATACACCATCTGATTGGCTTCGCTACTCAAAGAACTTAAGGCTTTTGAAGAGTTTGCTTGGATAAAAGCGTTCGATTCAGCAGCAGCTCAGCAAGTTGCAAGAGACTTGGAAACAGCACTCAAGAACGCATTTTCAAAAGGCCGTTTGCAGCACTTCCCAAAACATAAAGTCTCTTATAAGCAAAAAAAGCTTCATAATGATAGCTTTCGAGCGGTGAATAATTCTAATTGCATACGTATTGAAAATGGCGCTATTAGCATCCCAAAGGTGGGTAAAGTGCCAATCATCTTGCACCGCGACTTAATGAGCCAAATTAAGACCGTCACCATTCAATACCGACACGGAAAGTGGGAATGTAGCATCACTCAGGAAGTTGAGTGTAAAACAGCGCTTCGTGTTTTAAATTCCATCACTGGCTTTGATATTAACTCAAAACAAACGGTTGTAGACTCAAATGGTTTTACCGCCGACAACCCCAAGTTTTTAAAACGCTCGAAAGAGAAATTAACGCACTTACAACGCCAGCTTGCAAGGCGAAACAAAGGCTCTAATCGCTGGCAAAAAACCAAACAACGCATCAATAAGCTTCATGGCAAAATCTCACGGCAAAGACTCGACTTTGCACATCAAATATCACGACAGATAACCAATGAAACCGATATTCTGGTGTTTGAAGATTTGAACATAAAAGCAATGCAGCAGTTCAACGGCAGCATGGTGGCCGACAATGTGATGGGCTTAATCACCCAGCTTTCGAGGTATAAAGCAGAGCTGGAAGGTAAGCTTTATCACGAAATTGATCGATTTGAAAAATCTACAGGGATTTGCAGCGAGTGCGATCAACAGCATGCATTGTCATTGAACGAACGATATTTTACCTGTACGGCGTGCAACACCTATCAAAGCCGAGATCTCTCTGCGGCAAAGAGCATTGCTAAGACAGGTGAATTAGACTTAGTTGCGACTGGAATCGTCGCGAGGGTTATGCCCACATCTCAGCAGAAATCAATCATTAAAATGAAAGTCTTCGAATTATCGAAGTTGGTTGAAGGATCTGAGAAAAAAGAAGCAGCCTAGTATCAAAGCTAGGCTTTAGAAGCCCAGTGATCTTTAGTCACTGGGTAGTTCACCTTGTTATCACTTCGCGCAGTCATGAAGCTTCTCAGGGCCGAGGTAAAGCTAACATAGTCAGCAGACGTCGCAAGATGCTGAACCTCATCAAGCAATAACAGGATAGGCGTATCATGGGTATTGAGCGCGTCAAAGACAGAATGTAGGGTTGGACGCTGCGCGTTTAGGTTGTCGGGCTCAGACTTAATGTTAACACCAGAAGATAAAAGTGTTGGCGTAAACTTAAGCTTTGCCAGCGGCTTCGAAAAGATATTTCGTCGTGATTCAAGCGTGGTTGTGACGGCATCAATAAAGGCATTCTGGGGCGAGTCTTTGTTTGACCAGAAATCGATGTATATTGGAAGTACATCAATTGTTTCACAGGCTGGAACAACATCACGGGTAATAAACTGAGTTTTACCGCGCTTTCGAGGCGCAAAAAAGGTCACTCGCTCAAGAAGCTCTTGTTGCATGCCTTGCAAAATATAGTTACACAATTTTTGTCGTGGGTAGTGCCACTTACCCATCGTTTTATATGTCTTTATATCTAGATTTTATAATTATACATTGTAAGAATAAAATACTATCAAGCCAGTTGTGTAAGTTGTTTAACAAAAACTAACAAATTGGAATGCTCAAATGTACGTGAAGCAGTCATTGGTGCATTGACAATTAAGCAGCAACAATGAGTATAAAGGTAATATTTCATATTTTTCCTCTGAAACTACAGAATATGGATTTTCAGGGGAAACAGCTGTTACTATAAAGTGTCAGCGATAAGTATCTAATTCTTAAGCATATGGAGCAAGATTGGAAGATAAACCGTCAGATTTAGAAAGGCTTGTTCATGAGTCTCTTGAGCAGCTTGGCTGGACCGCTGATGCAAGAAGCATCGCTGAAAGAGTACATAGACTTAATATAGGTCTTCCATTAGAAGACGAGTTTTCTATAATTTGCGGCTGGCTCGGCCAATGTAGTTTGGTTCATAAATTAGACCAGCAGCAGTACCCAAGTAGTTCTAAAGACACTTTTCAGGTTCCGGATCTACTCGCAAACTTTAATGTGCGTGGTGCAGGTGATATTTCTGTTTTAATTGAAGTTAAGTCTTGTGAGAAAAACGTTTTGTCTTTCAGACCTGACTACGTATCTAAATTGAGGGCTTATGGACAACTTTTAGGGCTTCCCGTTTTAATTGCCTGGCGTAAGCACGGGGTTTGGAGCCTTGTAGATTTAGACGTGTTCTCAAAAGCCAACAAAAATTTCAATCTAAACTTCAATGACGCCATGCGTAATAGTTTAATGAGCAAATTTCTTGGTGACTTCTCATACACTCCACGAGTTAATTCGGGTGTTCATATTAGCTGCAAGAAAGAAAAGCTCGTTGAATCTATGGAAACAGATAAAGGGGTTCAAGAAAATTGGCACATGGTTATAGATGACGTTTATTTCACAAACGGCGATAATGAGCATTTAAGAAATCTATCACCAATTGCTCAGCAGCTATTCCATTCATGGAATCTTACCACAACAGAGTCCCATTCTGATTCACATGTTGTCATGCATAATACAGTTGATGAAGAATCGGGAATGTTTGCGCATATGGCTTTAACTAGATTGCTTTCATTTCACGGTAGAGAGGATGAGGTTCATTGGAGACGCCATTTGCAACATGATGCTACAATTTCAAGTATTTTAGAGTTTCGTAGCGGGATTGACGAGAATCTAGAAGCAGGCATCATCAAGTATATTTTTGATATTGAGCCCTTAAATACGCCAAATTTTATCAAAGAAATATAACAACCGCATGTTGTCGGACTGATTTTCCGCTGCCCTCAAACCAACCGCAAATGCGAGTATTACACCTTAGGAATGGAAAGTACCCTTGTCTAATTTAACCAATTTGGAAAAGAAAAAGTTGGAACGTATTCTCGGTATGTCGAGCGGTTATGTTCTGGACTTTTCGAATAGGACATTTGAAGAACTTATTTATGAAAGCACTGGTAAAGAAATCTATGACGAGAAGTACAATTTAAACAGTGGCTCGAAAGCCAACAGACTGAGAGCTTTCTGGGAAATTGAGTCAAATTATGTTGTTGGGAAACTAATTGGTGATATCTTCGACGAATGGGACGAATACAAAGGATTCAATAACACTGACGTACCAAACGGAGAGATTTTGAAAATAGTACAGCGGCTTAAATCTAGTGCCCCGGTTCCAGATATAGATGCTGTAATTCCAAACTCAGAAGAAAAAGATTTTGAAACATTAGCAAAAGCGGTAAGGGATTCTATTGAAAGAAATGAGCCAGAGTCGGGCCTAGACCGCTTACATACCTTCTTAGTTAAGTATTTCAGGGTCCTTTGTGAAAAGCATGATATTCAAATTGACCAAAAAATCCCGTTGCATGGGCTTGTTGGCCAGTATATTAAGGCCATGAAAAGCAGTGGCATAATAGAGTCAGAGATGACTGAAAGGATATTAAAGTCCAGTATTGCTAATATGGAAGCGTTCAATTATGTAAGAAACAATCAGAGTTTCGCGCATGACAATAAAGTGCTCAAATATTCAGAAGCAATGCTGATTTTTGGCCATGTAACTAGCTCTATAAGGTTTATCGAAGATTTAGAGAAAGTGTTTGAACAGTCTAAAAAGAAAGCAATTACAGATTTTGGTCCCGACAACTTACCATTTTGAATGAAGGGCTACAAAAGTATGCACAGCCCCCCTGCAGTTGATATGTAGTAGTGTAATACTAATTCAGTTGATACTACTTTTGTACGTCCGCTATAGATTGTCTGTAGAGGACTACCAACTTAGGTCTCCATCGCAAGCAATAGTGTCCGATAAAATATAAGCGGTACAGCTTACTAAATGTACTATCAAAACAGCCGCCTGTCCCTTGGCCCTTCAAAGCTTACGCCACGAATCGTTGATTCAACTTGGACATTCATATTCACATCCCTTTGATTGATAACTTCTTCTCAAGACGAATATTTTCTCGTTGAAGCTCCGTGTTAGCCGATTCCAAGCTATCCACTTTTCTTGATAGAGCCGCTATTTCTTGGTCCTTATTCACTTCAATATCAATACCCAACAACTCACTCATAGGGTCCGGGATAGTTTGGAACTGCAGTGCTTTTTCTCGCGTTTTCTTTAACTCTTTATTTAAAGACATGATTTGAGATTTTTTCGCTGCTTTTAGTTCAACAAGCTCTTCATTGAGTGACGTGACTTTGTCCCACGCCGCAACCACACTTTTTTTAAAGCGCTTGATATAACCTTCTCGCGTTTCCTTGGCCATTTTAAAGTAACGTTGTCTGTCTTTCGTTTGAGATTGCCGGGTAACGCCTGAAACAGATGTGAGAAATGCATAGTCATTCATAAGAAGTTGAATGATGCTATTGACCGGACTAACCACTTTTTTTACTTCCTTATCGACTTCCTGCTGAATGTGGTTCTCTAAAACGGTTATTGGGTTGGCTATGTCAGTAGACGGCGCTTTTTTATTATCGTAGCGCTCTATTTCACGCTCTACGAGGTCAAAGAACTTCAAAAACATAGCGCGATACCCAAGCTCTGAGACCTTTGTTCCCACCAATCGTGGGCACATCGACGAAAATTTTCGATATTCCAATTTTATATCAAGCATAAGCATGGCTATGACCACCGATTTCACATCGGGCGTGATGACATAACTCTCTAAATGATTAGATGCTGACTCCACACAGTCAACCGATTTTTGTAATGACAAAGCATCTAGTGTCTTAAGTTGACCATCGATAGCCAGCTGCTCGTAAAGATTCGCTTCAATATCGGCGAACTCAGTCTTCAGAGAATCTATTTGTGTAAGTACATACTCAAAGGAGGGTTCCACCTGCATGGCATCATTCTCATCGCATAATCTAAGATTAGGTTTGGCGTTCATGTTAAGGCTCACTATGTTACGTACTGACCATTGTATTAACGACATTCAATGGATAGTGAACAACGGCTTATATCACTAATAAAAATAGGTTTTTTCAGCAGCAAGCAGATATTTAACAATTTATACTTAAATCTTCATTTTTCTTACGCTGTCAGTTACTTACGATATTTTCGTTCAGTAAAAGAATATGACTTATAAGGGTGCAATTTACCTAAAAATTAGGAATTCACCTGAAAAGCACATAAACGTCTGATGACAATGATTAATTTAAGAATTAAGCATACGTTGTGCTGATTTCTGCTCAAACATAAAAAAACACAACACCATCAACTAGTAATAACTTAAATTAGCATGAAATATAATCAGCGCTATAAATTTAAATCCAACGGCTTTTTCAATAACAGTCTGGTAAGTTTTACCGTCAATTCTCAAAAGATAATCCGTGTTATCTCACGTTGGCCATACCTGTTTTGGTCACATCAAATTCTTCACCGTAATGCACCCGCATCGCTGAACTTGTCCATCCACCCGCTTTTTGAATTTGATCTAATGAGACACCCCGCTCAAACATGGTTACTACACCTCCGACCCGTGTACTATGACAACTCGGTTTGAATTCTAGATTGAGTAAGGAAGCTAAGTTCTTATATCTAGCTGTCGAAGGACATAAAAATTTGAAATTTAGACTCCATCAAAGTGGTTATTCAAAGAAAGTTTGCCGACAAATTTCGAAACTTATTTGTGGATACCTAGGTTACAAAACCTACAGGCGGCTCTGTACGTGAAACGGACATTTCATAAAACACAAAATATCGTTTTTAAGAGGAAACGGGTGTTACTATGAAGCCTGAGCAATTAGCTGTTATGAGTCAATTTAAGGAAATGCTATGAGCGTCATACCTTTAGTGAAAGAAAAAACATGGATAAGACTTGGGTCTGGTATTTATGCATATGTATTTAACGTCATATCTGAAACCAAGCTTAGCATTGGGTATTATCAAAACAACCGAACAGCAGTAAAAGAAAATGTTTTGTGGAAAGATAATCAATGGGAGTTTGAGTCTTCTGGGCCTTCTGGCAGTTACTTACGGGGTGCAGATGAGGCTATTGTTAAACGTGGCCCTCTTGTGTAATTAAAAACACATTACGAGTTACTCTATTTGACGTAAAAAACGCAACTGAGTACGGTGTTGGCTGCAATCAGGGTACTGTGCAATGAAAGGGATATGTAAGCTATGTGCCAAGAATGACGATTTGAGAGAAAGTCATTTTATTCCGAAATTTGTGGGTAAATGGATAAAGAAGACTTCTGTTACGGGATATATTCGCGAGAAAAATGAAGTCCAGAAGAGAGCACAAGATATTGCTAAAGAGCATTGGTTATGTGGTGATTGTGAACAACTATTCTCCAGGTGGGAGCGCGAGTTTGCAAACAAGGTTTTTTATCCGTTTGTGAATGAAGGAAAGTCGGTAGCTAGCTACGGTAATTGGATGTCTAAGTTTTGTGCTTCACTTAGCTGGCGAACGTTAACTTACATTAGAAGCAAAAACCCGAATGATGAGAATGATGGAGAGCGCAAGGTACTACTTGATGCAGCGCAGGAGCACCTTAGGAAGTATTTGATTAGTGAAGCTGATAACTTAAATCAGTATGAGCAACATTTGTTTCCATTGGAGAAAATTGAATCAACAGATAGCCAAGATCTGCCACCGAGCATCAATCGATACTTTCTAAGAATCATGGGCATGGATATAGTTGGAAATAGCACGGACCAGTACGTCTTTACTAAGCTACCGTCATTTATGCTTCTTGGCGTTATCAAAGCTAGAAATGTAAAACCAATTAGATCTAGCCGGATCGCGGTTAATTCAGGGGTTCTTTCGCCTAAGAAATATAGATGGCCAGATGGCTTGGCAAGTTACATATTCGAAAAGGCTGACGAAATTATAGAGTTGCATCAACGCATACCTCAAAAGCATTTGGAAAGTTTTGATAAATACATTCGAGAAAATCCTGAAAAGGTAATAAAGTCTAGGCAATTTCAGGCTTTTCTGGATGACTATGAGAGGTTCGGCGATGATGTATTTAGCTAACAAGGCGGTGCAGTGGAACCAGTTACGTTTCAATGCTCAGGCCCATTGACCACCGTGTTATAAGTAAAAGGAGGTCATGAAATTTTCATCTAGGATAAAAGCATCTGAAGGTTCACGTGAGCTGATATTTGATGACGCCCCAAAATCTGCTCATGTAGGATTTTACAAGGGGGTGCTTAATCACTTTATTATCAGCCCAGGTATACTTCCAAGACCAGAGACCCTTGACGGCTATGAGTTCAACGAAAAGTTCTGCGCGCTAATTCGTGATGAATCAGAACCTTGGGATTACTCCCAAGAAAATAACTGGGATTGGCGTACTTATCACTTGAAAGAAGGGTGACCTGCAAACATTGTCTTCTTGCCCACTTTTTTTGCCAAGACTGATATTACAAGTTCATCCGCTAGTGGTCTGCTCCGACATTCAAATAAACCGTAAATAGAACAAGAAAATAAAGTTGTGAATCGGGTAAAGTACGATTTTATCTATCACTTGTAAGAAAAACTTATATGAATCCCCAGCGCCTTTATAAGTATCTCGACTTTAACGAGGGCTCACTTAAAGCCATAAGCGATGCGACGTTAAAGTTTACATCGCCTAAGGATTTCAATGATCCCTTTGATTGCTTGGCATCTTACTCCGATGATTTTGTTAACCTAAGTATTAAAAATCAGAGAGAGCATCTTTACCGCGCATCTGACAACAAAAAGCTTTCCCCTGCAAATAAATTGATGGCTGGAGTTAGAGCGATGCGGCGGGCTAAATCTAATATTCAGGATGGTGGAATATTCTCACCATTAAGGGATAGCGATATAGGAGTTTTAAGCTTAAGCAGTAATAAAGACAATTTGTTAATGTGGTCACATTACTGTCGTCACCATACTGGCTTTGTGCTTGAGTTTGAACCAGAGTGGTATGGCCCTCGTTCGGCTCTTGAAACACCTGAAATACGCCTTAACTCATTGGTAGCTCTAGAAGTTAATTATTCAAGCGATAGACCAGTGTTACAAGGTAAGGAAAATGCGAGCCAAAAATTAGATAAGTTACTTCTAACTAAATCCATTGACTGGGAATATGAAAGCGAGTTCCGCGTAATAGATAACTTTAGAAAAGCTGGTATACATCCATATAAAAGAAAGTTGTTGAAAGGGGTTTATGCTGGCGCAAAAATGGGCATCAATGAACTAAAAACATTAAAAGAAA
>MDSX01015300.1_pt1 | contig 13375 bp, 12 predicted proteins | sample 811141 | NCBI WGS metagenome assembly MDSX01 (sample SAMN05326642, study PRJNA326480) | marine metagenome | isolation source: seawater | place: Atlantic Ocean: South East | collected 2010
AACGTAATAATTTTTAGTGCAGGATTTTTATTTAAATATTTCATTTTATCCATTTGAAATGGAGATAATTTTTTGATTTCATTGAAATAGAATAAAAATGCAAAAGCACCCATAGATAGCACTACGACTCCAATAATAATTTTTTGATCTATCCATTCTGCTGGATATGCAATAATTGCAAGGAGTATTAATAATGATAAACCAACAAAATCTAGGATCCTTTCAATCACTATTGTTCCAAATGCTGTTGGCGCGTTTAATGAGGTTTTTTCTGCCAAAATATATGCTCGCAAGAATTCACCCATCCTAAACGGAAGGACTGAGTTTCCAAAATAACCTATCATTATTGCTGAAAATCCTGGTTTAAATGAAATCTCATCTATGGGCTTAGCTAGGATTTGCCATCTTATAGTTCTTACTACATTACTAAATATTATTATGAATAACGCAAGGAACCCATAAAATAAATCAACCTGCTTTATGATTGTCCATAATTGAGTAAAATCTATTCCTATAAAAGCATAGTATAATCCTACTACGCTAATACAAATTCCAATAATTAATTTTACATACCTATTCACGTAGATCAATAATCTCTTCAGCATTAGGATTAAATGATTGGAATAGAGATTCTTTTACAATAGGACCATAATTTGTTATTTCAACCTCAATGAATTGATCCGGTCTTTCAGGATTATTACCAAAAGTAAATTTAATAGGTTCAAATAATTTTTGCTTAATCCAAATTTTCCCAGTGATATTAAAAGCATGCATGTTATAATCTAATTGAATCGATTCCCTGTTAGCTGTTGAATTACTTATAGTAAATCCAGAAAAATCACCTGATAAAAAGTCAAAAATACCGTAACCACCCTGTATCATTGTATCATATATTATTTTTCCATTATTAATCTTATAAAAGGTTATAATTTGATTATTATCAATTTTAATTGATTGTTGATCTGTATCTAAAAAAAATTGCCTATTGCCATGAAGCTCTATAATGCCAACCTGACTCCATGATTTATCTCCATCAACTTGTGACCATTTAATATCCATTCTTACTCCATTATGATCTACAAGTGAACTAGATAAATAATCAAGATATTTCTGATTTGGGTCAATTTGTATTAGAGCAAACAATAATAAAATTGCCATTGGAAAAGAATACATAATTAACTAATCATCAATCATCTCTAGATAGGTTTCATCAACCATAACTTCTCTAGCCTTACTTCCAGTAAATGGGCCTACAATACCTAATTGCTCCATACGATCAATTAACCTTGCCGCTCTTGAATATCCGACTTTCATTCGACGCTGAATTAACGAAATTGACCCTTGCTGATGAATGACTACTAATTTTATTGCTTCATTCAATAATTCATCATCGACATCTGTACTATCACCCGAATCAGCATCGATAGTAGATTGCTCTCTAACTGATTCTAAAATCAATTCTTCCGATTTCGGTTGAGTTTGTATATGATCCATAATTGCTTCAACTTCATTGATTGAAAGAAATGCATTATGCAACCTAACAGGTTCGGAAGAACCAGAACCTAAATATAACATATCTCCTCTACCAATTAACTTTTCTGCACCCGGCATATCAATAATAGTTCTTGAATCAATCTTACTAGCAACTTGGAATGCTATTCTAGATGGAAAATTTGCTTTAATTAGCCCTGTAATAACGTCTACTGATGGTCGTTGAGTAGCAATAACTAAATGAATACCTACTGCTCTAGCTAATTGAGCTAGACGAGCTATAGGCTGTTCAACTTCTTTAGCATTTAACATCATTAAATCTGCTAATTCATCTACAACTACAACTATATACGGCATAATTTCTTCATTTGAGGCAACTTTTTTTGCATTAAACTCTTGAATATTTCTTACCACCGCATCGGCAAGAATATCATATCTTCTGCTCATTTCTTTTTCAACTGCACGTAAAGCTAAAGTAGCATTGTCAGGCTTTGTTACAATAGATTCTTCAAAATCCTCCATACCCAATAAATGGTAGCCTTTTAAAGATTTATAAAGGGTCATTTCAACTTTTTTTGGATCAATAATTACAAATTTTAGCTCATCAGGAGTTGAATTATAAAGTAAACTACATATAATAGTATTTAGACATACCGATTTCCCAGAGCCAGTAGTGCCAGCAATTAATAAATGAGGCATCTTCGCTAAATTCAACGTGGAAATCTCGCCAGAGGTTGTTTTACCAATGGCTAAAGTTAGTTCTCCATCAGATTCAGCAAATTTTTCTGAATTTATTATTGATCTGAAAAATACTGTATCTGGATTCATATTAGGTATTTCTATTCCTACAGATGACTTGCCAGGAATAGGCGCAATAACACGAACACGGCTTGCTTCCATAACTCTGGCTAAATCATCAGATAACTGAACAAATTTATTTACCCTAACTCCCTCAGCAGGTTCAACTTCAAAAAGAGTTATGACTGGACCAGGACTAACATTAACTACTTTACCAACTACTCCAAAAGTTTCTAAACTTTGTGTTAAAAAGTTTGCTCGATCAACCAATTCATCTTTTGACATACCTTCTTGTATTTTAATTGGCATTTCTAATAAGTCGCTACTAGGGAGTTGGTATTTTCTCTTTGGCGCCTTTCTTTCTTCTAACTCATCAATATTTACTTCTTGCTCCTTTACAACCTCACCAACTTCAATATCCTTCTGTTCATTTTCATCAAAAGACTGTTCTATATTTTCTTGGGTTTCTAATTCATTGTTTGATTCTGATGCCTGTTGTGGATCTATAGCATCATTTAAACCTTCATTAATGTTTTCAATTTCTTCTTCCTTATACGTATCCTCTCTGTCTACGTTTTCAACACTTTTATTTTCTTCACTATTTATTTCTTCATTATCAACTTCAATTTCATCATCTGTTCCATCTTGAATTACTTGCGATGATTCATGATATTGTTCTTCTTTTTGCTTTTCTTCAATTTTTTTTATCAAATCTTTTGTGTGTAATCTTTTTTCCTTTTCTGTCTTTTTCTCTGTAGAAATAATTTTACGATCTTCATTCTTCTTTTTAATAAGATTAATTAGAAAATTAAATGGGCTGTATAAACTCCAAGAAAAGTATCCTCGGATTATTATTAACCAACTAGTTATTACTATTATTATTGAGCCTATAATGCCAAAAAAACTGGACAGAAAGTTTGCCAAATTTCCTCCAATTAGTCCGCTATAACTAAAATCAATTTGACCCTCATTAGAAATACTAATTTCTAATATTCCTAGGCTTATAGATATTAATACCATCCCATAGAGCAGATATGCGCTTACCCTGCTTAAAGAAGATCTATCTTTATTACTAAAAAACCACCACCCCCAAACTATTCCTAAGAAAGGTAAGATATAAGAACTATAACCAAATGAAAACTTTATGAAAAAATAAGCAATAAATACACCTAATATTCCCATGGGATTATCTACCTTTACATTTGGTGATATTCCGGGATCCTCGAATGAGCTATAGCCCATCATGCTAATAATCACCAGAGATGATATTGCTATGCATAATACCCCTAATATTTCAAATTTTCTTTCCTTCATAATATTTATCCTAATAAATAATGTTAACTGTACCTTTTTTATAGAATGGAGGATTAATAATTACTCCGGGTTTGAGTGTAGATCTTATTTCAATATAAATTTCAGTTCCAGGAGAAGAATGTTCAATTTGAATATAACCGATACCAATACCTTTATTTAAAGAAGGTGATTGGGTTCCACTTGTTACTTTACCAACAACATTACCATCAACAATTATATTATAGTTATGCCTCGGTACAGCTCGATCCAACATTTCAAATGAAATACGGCTTCTATGAATCTTATTTTTTTCGATTAACAAAGCATCTCTTCCAATAAAATCTCCTTTATTAAATTTAGTAATCCAACCTAAGCCAGCTTCGATAGGATTCGTAGATTTGCTTATATCCATTCCATAAAGTGCATAATTCATTTCTAATCGTAAAGTATCTCTTGCTCCTAATCCAATTGGCAAAATTTGAAATGCTTCATAATTAAAAATAATTTCCCATAAAGAAATAATTGAATTATTATTGCCATATATTTCAAAACCAAGCTCACCTGTATAACCAGTCCTAGATACAGTGATAGTATCGTTATTATATTTTTCTTGAATAAAATTATAATATTTTAATTTGCTTAGATCACATTCTAGTATTTCATTTAGCAAAGCTGCTGATTTAGGCCCCTGTATAGCAATTAAATTTAAATCATCGCTTATATCCTCAATAAAAACTTCATCATTCGAATTTTCCAACAACCAATTAAAATCATCTTTAATATTAGCTGCATTCACAACCATCATAAAATATTCATTAAAACGATACAGTATTACATCATCTATTATGCCTCCATTACTTGTACACATAGCAGAATATTGCGCTTGCCCATTGGAAATTTTTTTTACGTCATTTACAGTTACTAATTGAAGGAAATTCTCCGCTCCTTTTCCATGAATTTTAAATTCTCCCATATGACTTACATCAAAAACACCAGCTGTATTTCTAACAGCTTTATGCTCCTCAATAATTCCAGAATAAGACATAGGCATAGAGTACCCTGCAAAGGGAACCATTTTAGCGTTTAAAGAGATATGATTATCAAAGAGAGCCGTTCGTTTCAAAATATAGATACCATAACAATCATAGCTTTTTTAATGTCATTTTAATAATATTTTCCAGATCTTCTTTAAGTATTTCTTTTGTTGCTATTTCTGAAACAGCTTTATCAATTGAACTTCTTTTATATCCGAGAGATAATAAAACTTTAATTACATCATCAATTATATCTTTCTCAGTAGAATCTAATTGAAATCCTAAATCAACCGCTTGTCCACTATCAATAAATTTATCTTTTAATTCTATTATAATTCTTTTGGCAGTTTTAGCACCGATACCAGGAATTGAAGTCAGTGAACCTATATCACCATTAATTATGTTTTTCTTAAAACTATTTGGACTAGTTCCAGATAGAATATTTAAAGCAGATTTGGGTCCTATACCATTAATAGATGTTAACTGTTTAAATAAATACCTTTCGTTATCATCAATGAAACCATATAACTCCATAGCATCTTCACGAACATTAAAATATGTTAATAATTCGATGCTCGAATTAATTTCTTCTAATTTTTCATAAGTAGATAATGTAATATTTACACTGAGTCTAACTCCCCCAACATCTATTATTGCTGTAGTTGGATCTTTCTTATGTAGTATTCCTTTTAGTGATTCAATCAATACTTATTCCATTTGATTTTGATTTAAGTAACATAATCCTATTGCTAGAGCATCTGAAGAATCCAAAGGAGTTGGAAGGCTTTCTAGTTGTAAAATATTCTTAACCATATATTGGACTTGTTCTTTACTGGCATTACCATTTCCAACAACTGACTTTTTAATTTTTTTAGGAGAAAACTCAATACATGAAATATTTGCAGAATAACTTGCAAGTATAATTGCTCCTCTTGCTTGCCCTAATGACATTGCAGATTTAAAGTTTTTTGAGTAGAAAGTATCTTCTACTGCTAGCATATTTGGTTTATACTTATTAAGTAATAAAGATATTTCATCATAAAGATATCCCAACCTTTCTGATAGCTGTTTATTCTTTGGTGGCCTGACTGTACCATAACTATGAGCAGTCAAATTATTGTTATTTTTATCAATTATACCGAAACCTGTCACAACAATTCCTGGATCTACTCCTATAACACGCATTTCTAATCTTCAAAATCTAAGTTAGTATAAACTGATTTAATATCTTCATGATCTTCAATAGCATCTAATAGCACCATGGCTTTCTCTGATTGGTTTTTTTCAATTTTATGTAAATTTTTAGGCAACATTTCAACTTTTGCCGAATCTATACTATAACCATTACCCTCCAGCGCTGTTCTTATACTCATCATTTCAATTGGGTCTGTCTTAACTATAAAACTATCTTCATCTGAATCAAAATCCTCTGCTCCAGCATTAATAGAATCCTCAAAAAGATTCTCTTCATTTTGACCTACTTTGGAAATTACAATTTGACCTTTTTTATCAAACATCCAGGATACACTTCCATTTTCTCCAAGGTTGCCTCCATATTTTGTGATAAGATGTCTAATTTCGGCTACAGTTCTATTTTTATTATCTGTTAATACTTCCATAAAGATCGCCACCCCTCCAGGCCCAAATCCTTCATATGTGCATTCCTCATAGGTTACACCTGGAAGCTCACCAGTTCCCTTCATTATAGCTCTTTTAATGTTATCCTGGGGCATATTTGCATCTCGTGCGCTACTTACGGCTTGACGCAATCTAGGGTTAGAATCAGCGTCCCCTCCAGCCTCCTTTGCAGCAATAGTAATTTCTTTGATTAAAGTTGTAAATACTTTACCACGTTTTGCGTCAACAGCAGCTTTTTTACGTTTTATTGTAGACCATTTACTATGACCAGACATAAACGATATCAATCCTCAATCTAATTTTACTGAAACAAGTTGAGATACACCTTTTTTCTCCATTGTAACACCATATAGAAAGTTAGCAGATTCCATCGTCAATTTATTATGTGTCACAACAATGAATTGGGTTTCATTAGAAAAGTTATTTAGGACTCTAGTAAATTTTCTAATATTTACATCATCTAATGGTGCATCAACCTCATCAAGTATACAATATGGGCTTGGCTTTACTTGATATATAGAAAATAATAATGCAATAGCTGTTAAGGCTTTTTCGCCAGCTGATAATTGTCTAAGAGACTGGTTGCGCTTGCCAGGAGGCTGAGCATGGATTCCAATATTTGCTTCTAAAGGATCCGGATCTCCTTCAAGCCTGAGCGAACCACGACCACCTTCAAAGAACATTGTAAATAATTTTTCAAAATTCTTACCTATATCTTCAAAGGTTGTTTGAAATTTTTCTCTTGCTATTTTATCTATTTCTTGAATTGTATCTAATAAATTTTGTTCTGCTTTTATTAAATCATCTTTTTGGTCTTTTAACATCATCAAGCGTTCGCTCTCTTCCTCATGTTCAACTTGAACGGCCATATTTATTGGTCCTATGTTTTCAATACTTTTTTCAATCCTCTCTGTTGCAAGATTTAATTCATTTTCAGTTTGATCAACAATCATATCTTCAGGTATACTTGCATTATAACTTTCAAATATTCTTTCAGAAACAAAATTAATACGCTGATCTAAATCCGCAACTTTCAACTCACAATTTTTCAATTCTTCAATTAAAGATTCTCTATTTTTTTGTTCTGATCTGATTTGCGCCTGCATTTCTTCAATAATTACATATGATTCATTTGCAGCTTCTTGCTTTAGGTTAAGAATAGACTCTTTTTTACTGACCATAGCATTTATATCAGATAATTTTTTTTCAGCAACAGAAACTAACTTTCTTAAATTCTTTTCACTCTCTTTAATATCTTTTATTTCATTTTTAATTTCAGACTCTCTGCTTACAAACTCTTTTATCGTTTCCACAGCAGTAGACTCCTGAAAACTTATATTTTCTCTTTGACCTTCAAGGTTAAGATGATTTATTCTAGCATCCTGTAACTGTTGGCGAATCTCATCTCTTGAAGATTTAACTTTGAGTAATTCTTCATTATTGTTCTGAATTTCTTTCAAATATTTACTAAGTCTCCTCTCCTCTTTTTTTATAGTTGCTTTTAAAGATCTTCTTAAGATTGTTTGGCTTTTAACGTCTTTTTGATTCAATGAAATAATTGCATCTGAACCAGCAACAGATTCAGATAGTCCAGATCTTTGCATGTTAAGATTATCTAAAGTGTTATCAATCTCAGAAAAAGATTTATTTAAATCATTTGAGTCTTTTTTTGAATTATTTATTATTTTTTCTTTTCTTTCTTTTGTATTAATAATCTTATCTAATTCTTTCTTCAGATTATTATGCAATGACTTTTTTAGTTCAATTTTTTCTTTAATTTTATGTAATTGCTCTTTTCTTCCAACTAACCCTAAACTCTTTTTATTTGACGGTCGATCAATAATCATTCCTTTTATTAAAATAACGCCGTCCTGTCCAATCATATCAATACCTTTTAGACTACTATCAGCCATTGCAAGCGTTACATCCTTCACTATAATAATATTACCTAAAAGAAAATCTACTAATGGTTTAAAATTTGAGGATACTTTTACTAAATCAATTGCACGACTAATAACATTTTTATTCGATTTAACTGATTTACCAACTACCTTAACTTGAGGAATACTATCAAGAGGAATGACCATAATTCGTCCTGATTTTCGACTGCGAACCAATTCTAAAATATCAATTGCATTCTTTTGATTCTTAGTAATTATGCACTTTGCATATTCCCCAAGAGCTATTTCAATTGAAGCTACTATAGATTTATCAATATTTATCAAATCACCAACAGCTCCTAAAGATCCTTTATATATCTTTTTATTATTTAAAACATCTCTTACGCCTTTTGGATATCCTTCTGCTCCATTCACCAATTCTTGATAAAAAGAATGTTTTGATTCAAGAGCGTCAATAGCTGATAGCATCCTATTTTTATTTGTTTCTATATCATATTTTTCTTTCTCTAGTTTTAATAGCTCTTCATCATTTTGGTCTAAAATAATTTTATTTTTATCTATCTTCTCAAGCAGGCCCTTCTTTTTTGATTGGTATTTTTTTATATCTTCTAGAATACCATCTAATTCTTTACGTGTTACACTGACTTTTTTATTGAGCTCTAAAGTATTTTGCTTCTTTTCATTAATTATTGCTTCTGCATTATCATACATTGATTTTTTATCAGATAATTTTTTCTGATATTCCCAGCGCTTTTCCTTTAAAATATCTAAATTTGATTGCATACTTATTAACTTATTATCAATACTATTAAACTCAATTTGTTTCTTCTTAAAAAGGTTTAAACAAGAATCTATTTTAGGCTTCAATTGCTTAATTGATTTTTGATAATCCGATAAATGACTATCAAGCTCTTTAGATTTTCTGGTATTTTTTTCCTGCTCTATATTTAAACGGTCTAAAGATATATGCGCAGAACGTGATTGTTCTTTCCATATTATAACATCACTTTGTAAAGATTCACGTTTCTCATTGTAGTCAGTTAATTGATTCCTATAATTATCTAATTCATCCTGTTGAGATTTATAACCTTTTTGTAAAGATACTAATTTTTTTTCAATATCAGATTCTTCAGACTGATTTGAATCCCGTAAGTGATTAAGTTCTTCAATACGTTTTTTGAGAGGATGCAAATCTGAACGATAATTATGTGTTTGTAAGAAAGCTAATGAAATTTCTTTTGTTTTTAAATCATCTAGCAATTTTGAATGACGTTCAAAACGCTTTAACTGGAGTGAAAGAGATTTTACTTTTGCCTCAATTTCTAAAATTAAATCATTTACTCTATTCAAATCAGAACGAGTAGATTCAAATTTTCTCAGAGTAGATTTCTTTTGTATTTTATATTTATTTATGCCAGAAGCCTCTTCGAACATCCTTCTTCTATCATCTCCAGTTTCAGATAAAATCTGTTCAATCATTTTTAATTCAATAACAGAATAAGCATCTGAGCCCATGCCTGTATCAACAAATAAGTCATGAATATCTTTAAGCCTACAGGGGGTTCGATTCATGAAATATTCACTCTCTCCACTCCTAAATAATCTCCTGCCTATTTCAATATCATTATACTCTATTGGAAGTTTACCTTTATTATTATGTACTGTTAATGATACTTCACATACACTTAAAGGTTTTATATTTTTAGCACCATTAAAAATAATATCTTCCTTTTTACCACTTCTAAGAATACTATGTTTTTGCTCACCAAGCACCCAACGAATAGCATCTACGATATTTGTTTTACCGCACCCATTTGGACCTACAATTGCTGTAATTCCTTCACCAAAATGCACAACATCCTTTTTTGCAAAGGACTTGAAACCATGCATTGTTAATTCTGATATATACATTCCGAGGTATTGTGGACTATAATTTTAATGAAAATGCCTCGAGAAAACTATTATTTTAAATAAAATTTTACCCAGGGGGCCATCCTAATTTTCTTCCTCCTAGCAAATGAAGATGAATATGATATACAGTTTGACCTCCATCTTCATTACAATTAAACACTGTACGATATCCAGTGCTATTTATATTTTCGGTCTTGGCTAATTTCTGAGCTACTAAAAACATTTCTCCAATTAATTCAGAATCATTGGGGTTAAAATCATTTATTGTTGATATGTGTTTTTTAGGAATTATAAGAATATGAGTTGGTGCTTGAGGATTAATATCTTCAAATGCAATAATTGAATCATTTTCTATCAATTTTTCAGATTGTATTTTATTATTTACAATATCACAAAATAAACAACTAGCCATAATTCTTAGTCTCCATTTATAAGTTGATTAATAATAGATAAAGCAGATACAGCTGCAGTTTCTGTTCTTAAGCGTCTTTTTCCTAATGATATAAACGTAGCTTTATAGCTTTCTAATAATGATATCTCTTTATCGCTAAAATGACCCTCAGGGCCAATAATTAAACTAATCTTATTATAGTTAGTGGATAATAATTTTTGTACATCAGAAATTTTATTATTTGAATTCTGCGCACATACAATTATTAGTGAATTATCTTGTGAAGATATCCAATCATTTAGATGCTGAGGTTTATATATAATAGGAATTCTAGAACGAGCACATTGCTTAACTGATGACTTTATGATAGCTTGATAGCGTTCAAGATTAATAGAATGATACTTATTTGATCTATCCATTTGGATAGGAAAAATATTTGATACTCCACACTCTGTGGATTTTTCGATCGCCCATCGCATCCTTGAAGGTTTAATAATTCCTATCGCAAGATTAATCTCGCATTTAGGCTCTCCAAACCCAGGAAATACATTTGTGATTTTTCCAGAAACTTTTTCTTTGGATATATGATCTATTATAGCGCTATATGCTGTACCAAATCCGTCAATTAAGTAGATTTTATCATCAATCTTTAATCTTAAAACATTTATAATGTGATGAGATTCTTCATCATCCAAAAAGAAATGCTTTTTATCAATATTATTAAGTTTTACAAAAAAAGAACGAAAATTAGACAAAAACTATTTCTTCCAATTATAACCAAAACGAACTAAAGCACCGCTGTATTTGTTTCTACCATCAATTTCTTGTGGCATTGGTAACATATCATAACCAACTCTAACTGTTAAAATAGTATTATTTGAAGTTAATACATCTCCTCCTAAACCAAAAAAGCCACCCCACGAATGATGATATTGCAAGTTATCATACCATGTTTGCTTAAAGGAGCCACTTTCTGCCCCATCTAGTATTAAAATTGGTCCAATCTTAATACTAAAAAATGGTGAGAAATTATTTGCTATCTTACCAACAAATGGATAGTATTTTATACCTGAAAATAAAGGGAGTAAAAGCAGGTTGATATTATTAAACTTATATGATCTTCCTGTGTAATAATCTTGCATTATTATTTCATCGGGGTGTTTTGCATCATACAACCTTATTTCACCAACAAAAGATAATTTTTTATCCTTAAACCAAGTCCGATTGTACGATAATCCCGCTCCACTTTCACCAACGTCTAAACCAAATCCACTATAGTTTAATGATGAATATTCTTGTGCAAATACACTACTTACTAAAAAAAATATCAATATTATTTTTTTCAACTTTCCATCTCCTTTAATAATTGCAATTCATTCCATGTGTTTTTGTCAGCTGCAAGGCTTTTTACTGGTTTATTATTTAGAATATTTGAATTAAAAATTTCATCTACATCATTTAATTTAACCTTGGTATACCAGACTGCATCAGGATAAATCACAACAACTGGGCCAAGCTCACATACATCCAAACAACCACTTTTATTTGCACGTATAATGCCTTTCAATCCATATTCATTAATTAATTTTACAAACCTCATTCTAATATCAGCACCCCCACACTTTGAACAGCTTCCTCGTTTACTATTATCAGGTCTTTCATTTACGCAAATAAATATATGTTTGTCATATTTACTCAAGGGACAAGTACTACTTTTCCAAATTGATTGCTATCTTCAACATACTTATGTGCATCCCTTATATTTTCCATCGAAAAGACCTTATCTATTTCTGGTATGATTTTTCCACTCGCAACAAGATTCTTTATATCATTTAATGCAGAAAGCGTACCCATTGTTGAACCTAAAATAGACTGTTGTTTAAAAAAAATATATCTCAAATCAATTGATACCTTTGGTCCGGTGGTTGATCCGCAAGTTACTAACCTTCCATACTTGCTTAATATCTTCATCGACGTACTCCATGTCTCAAGCCCAGTATGTTCAAATATAACATCAACGCCTCTTCCATTAGTAAAGTTTTTGACTTCAGAAATTATATTATCTTTATAATGATTTAAAATTAAGTCTGCACCTAATTTTGAGGCATGTTCACATTTATCTTTTGAGCCACCCGTTGCTATAACTTTACATCCATATAATTTAGCAATCTGTAAACCAAACGACCCAACTCCTGAACTTGCAGCCCAAATTAATACCGTATCAGTTTTTTTTAACTTAGCCCTATTTACAAGCATTTGAAATGATGTTTGCCCAGCAAGTGGAAAAGAAGCTGCAGATTCAAAACTAATAGATTTGGGTTTCCTGATTAAATTTCTTGGGTTCAAAGCTATGAACTCGCAGTTAGTTCCATTTGTTGTCTCACCAAGTATACCCATTGAATTACATTGATTTTCTTTATTTTCTAAACAAGATGAGCAATTACCACAAAATAAGAGAGGGTTTATAATTACTTCATCTCCAATACTAAATTTATCTACCTTTCTTCCTAGCTCAGTGACAACACCTGAACCATCACTCCCAATTACCATAGGTAAAGATATACCAGGAATACCTTTTCGAATCCAGATATCAAGATGATTAATGGCAGCTGCTTTTATTTTAACTAATATTTGATCTTCTTTTATTTCTGGTAATGGAATATCTTCCCATATTAAAACTTTTTCATCACCATGTTCATATAATCTTACTGCCTTCATTAAATGTATAATTAATTCTTTTGTGAAAAAAACTTATAATCCAAACTAAACTTTCCTGGGCCGGAAATTAGCAATACAAGCATAACAATGAGGTACATTATAGCTAATTCAGGAAATTTTCCATCAACTAAATGATTCATTGAAGCAACAAACATAGTAAATAACAATAAAAATGCTGCCGGACGAGTAAAAATTCCAAA
>MDSX01024520.1_pt1 | contig 13375 bp, 12 predicted proteins | sample 811141 | NCBI WGS metagenome assembly MDSX01 (sample SAMN05326642, study PRJNA326480) | marine metagenome | isolation source: seawater | place: Atlantic Ocean: South East | collected 2010
AAAAACTATTGTCCAGCTGAAGAATATCATCAAAAATACTTAGAAAAAAAATAATATGTCTTTAGTAACTACTGACTGGCTAAATGAAAATTTATCCAAGGTTAAAATTATTGATTGTTCTTGGCATATGCCACAAACAAATAGAAATGGATTTAAAGAATATTTAAGACAACATATACAAAATGCTATTTTTTTTGATCTAGATAAAAATTCAAATCAAAATACTGACTTACCACATATGCTCACAAATAAAAATAATTGGGAAAAAATTGTCTCAAATATGGGAATTGAAAACAAAGATGAAATAGTAGTTTATGATAATTCAGACGTGATTAGCTCTTGTAGGTGTTGGTATAATTTTATTTATTTTGGCCATAATCCAAATCTTATACATGTATTAGATGGTGGTTTAAAAAAATGGATTAAAGAAAAGAAAAAAACAACTATCATCTTACCTAAAAAAAAAGAATCGAATTATAAAGCTACTGAAAAAAAAGAATTAGTAAAAAGTAAAAAAGAAATAGACAAAAATATTAATTCTAAAGAATTTAAAGTTATTGACGCAAGAAGTAGAGAAAGATTTGAAGGAAAAATTTCTGAACCAAGAAAAGGATTAAGAAGTGGTTCAATACAAGATTCTTTTTGTTTACCTTTTTCAGAATTAATAAATAATGACAATACTTTTGTAGATAAACATAAAATCCTAGAAAAATTTAAGTCCACTAAATGTGACTATGATACAAATGTTGTATTTTCCTGTGGCTCAGGTGTTACTGCATCAGTTTTAGCCCTTGCTTATTCTCTAATAGATAATAAATATATGCCTAAGATTTATGATGGTTCATGGAGTGAATATGGAAAAGTTTAAATTATGAAAAGATCTACTAAAATTAGCTCAATAATAATTATTTTTTTTTTAATAATAACAATAGTTATCGTTGGAAGAATTTTAATTGGACAACATTTTGCAAAAAAATTTGGGAAAAGACCACCTCCTGGAATTATAGTTACTGAAGTTGTTAAAAAAGACTTTTCAGAAAAAATTGAAAGTTTTGGATCTGCAGTTTCAAAAAAAACAGAATCATTCAGAATCAAGAGAGAGAACTTAATTGCAGAGCTAAACCTTGAAAAATATATACAAAAAGGAGATGTAATAGTAAAACTTAAAGATAAGAGCATTATTGCACCATTTAATGGAATATTAGGGTTTAGAGGAATTACTGGTGATATTCTTGATTCTAATAATTCTATTATAATTACACTAGATGATAATTCAGTTATCTATTCTGATTTAAAAATTCCAGAAATCTTTGCGTCTGTAATTAAAAAAGGACTACCTATTACTGCCAAATTCTCTGGTAATAAAGACAAAATTTACAATGGGGTAGTTTATGCTGTTTCAAGCAGAATAAATGCGGAAACTAGAAGTCTTTTAATCAGAGTTAAAATTAACAATGAAGATGCTGAGTTAATTCCAGGCTCACTTCTAGAAATCACAGTTAATTATAATGAAAGAAATTCTCTTGGTATACCAGACACAAGCATAATGTTAGAAGGTGATAAAATCTATGTATATAAAGTTTCAGAAAAAAATATCACAAGCAAAACTGAAATTAAGATTGGAATAAGAGATGATGGCTATATCGAAGTTCTATCAGGATTAACTGAAGGAGATAAAATTGTTGCGGAAGGACTAAAAAAAGTTCGTCCAAGAGGTAAAATAAAACCAATTAAAAAATAATGTATATAACCGATGTAAGTATAAGAAGACCAGTTGTTGCTTGGGTAATGTCACTTATACTAATTGTTTTTGGAATATTTGTTTTTTCGAAATTACCAGTCAGAGAATTACCTGATGGATTACAGCCGCCGGTAGTGCAAATTAAAGTAGATTACAAATCTGCGTCAGCACCAATTATTGATCAAGAAGTTACTCAGGTCATTGAAGACGTAGTTGGTGGTGCTGAAGGTATTAAAAACATTGACTCATCCTCAGAAAATGGAAGCAGCACAATTAATGTTGTTTTTAATACTGATATTGATTTAGATAATGCAGCTAATGATATAAGAGAAAGAGTTGCGAGAATTGTAGACAAATTACCTAGTGAAGCGAATGCTCCTCAGATATTAAAACAAGCAGCTGGATTTACAACAACCATGTGGTTATCAGTAACTTCATCAACTTGGAATGATTTAGATCTTGGAGATTATACTGAAAGATATCTGGTTGACCAATTTTCAAGTGTTAAAAATGTTGGTAGAATTATGACTGGCGGCTTAAGAGATTTAAGTGTAAGAGTTTGGATAAATCCAATTAAACTAGCTGCTAACAACCTAACTATTCAAGAAATTGAAATAGCTTTAAGAAAAGAAAATATTAGTTTGCCTGCAGGTACTTTGGAGGCAAATAACATAGATTTAACATTAAATTTAGATAAATCCTACGATGATATTGATAAATTAAAACAACTACCCATTAAAAAAATTAAAAATAGCATTATAAGACTTTCAGATATTGCGAATGTTGAATTTGGACCTGTTTCTGAAAAAACCCTTTTTAAAGCTCAAACAAAAAATGCTCTAAATCAAAAAACTGTAGGCATTGGTATCTATGCAAAAAGTGGTGCATCAACTGTTGAATTATCAAAAAATATTCGAAAAAAAATAATTGAGGTTAAAAAAACATTACCTGATGGTATTAATATGGAAGTCGCTTTTGATCGAGCTACATATGTAGGTACTGCAATACAAGAGGTATATAAAACTCTGATAATTGCATTTATATTAGTCGTCGCAATTATATATTTATTTTTAGGCAACCTTAAAGCTGTAATCGTTCCAGCAATTGCTTTACCTGTAAGTCTAATAGCATCTTTTTTAGGAATTTATTTATTCGGACTATCAATAAATATATTTGTTCTTTTAAGTTTTATTTTAGCAATAGGAATCATCACAGATGACTCTGTTATTATGACTGACGCAATATATAGAAGAATTGAGAACGGAGAAACTCCTTTGGTAGCTGCATATAAGGGATCAAAACAAATTAGTTTTGCAATCATAGCTACAACTTTAATTTTAGTTGCAGTATTTCTTCCTTTAATTTTTATTGATGGTATTGCTGGTACTCTATTTAGAGAAACAGCAATAGCATTATCTTTTTCAATTATAGTTTCTTCATTTGTGGCTTTAACTTTATCACCGATGTTAGGAAGTAAATTTTTAATTAAAAAACCAAAACAAAATTTTCTAGTTGTAAAATTTGATAAATTTTTTAAATCGTTTTCAAAGTTTTATCAAGAAACTCTTTTATTCTGGTTAAATAAAAAAAAAGTTGTCATTTCATTTTTAATTTTAACAATTATTGGATCTACTATTTTATATAATTTTACCAAAAAAGAGTTATTACCAATGGAAGATAGAGGAGTCTATCTTGTTCTTGGTTTTACAGATGAAGGAAGTTCATTTGAGTATACTGAAAAAAGAGCTGAGGATGTTGAGAAACGATTAATTCCTTTACTTCAAGCCGAAAACAGTCCTTATAAAAGATTTATAATGAGAGTCCCTGGTTTTGGAAGTAATAAAAATTCCTTTAATAGTTTTATAATTATTGCTTTACTAGATGATTGGAAAAACAGAAAACAAAACTCACAAACTGTAATGAGACAAGCTATTGGAAAAATTGTTACCGTACCAGAAACTGTAGCATTTCCAATATCTCCTCAATCTATTAGAGTATCAAGCTACAATAAACCTGTACAAATGGTTCTATTGGGTAATAGTTATGAAGAGCTAGAAAAAAAACAAAATGAAATTATATCAGTATTAAGAAAAAATAAAAATTTATCGAGAATAGAGTCGGATTATTCAAGAAATAAACCAGAAATAAAATTATCTATTAATAAAAATAAAGCTAAAGATTTAGGAGTCTCAACTGAGTCAATTGGGAAAACTCTAGAAACTCTTTATGGAGGTAAAACAGTAACTAAATTTAACAAACTAGGAAAAGAGTATCCTATTATTCTTCAACAATATTTAGTCGATAGAAGAAATAAAGAAGGTTTAACAAAAATTTTTGTAAGATCAGATACTACAAGTAAATTAATTTCATTAGCAAATTTAGTTGAATTTAAAGAAGAAGGGTCAGCAAAAAAATTAGCACGATATAACAGACAAAGAGCTGTAACTATATCTGCGAATATATCAGAAAATTATACCCTTTCAGAAGCGATCAATTATTTAGAGCAAACTTTATCTGACACAAATATAAATAATCAAATTGCGTGGAAAGGAAAATCAGAAGAATTAAAAGAAACTAGCAATGAATTATTTATCATTTTTGGGTTAGCTCTATTAACTGCCTATTTGGTAATGGCGGCGACTTTTAACTCTTTTATACATCCATTCATAATAATATTAACTGTTCCACTTGCTTTATTTGGTGGTTTAATATTCATTTTATTTTTAAACAGTTCAATTAATATTTTTTCTCAAATTGCGCTTGTAATACTAATTGGAATTTCCACTAAAAATAGTATTCTCATTGTTGACTATACTAATCAATTAAGAGCTAAAGGAAAAAATATAGAAGTATCAATTAAAGAAGCGTGTGAGCTTAGATTTAGACCAATTATGATGACATCTATAAGTACAATGATTGCAATGTTACCACTAGTAATTGGAAATATTGGACCAGGAGCTGGGGAGACTTCTAGATTAGCAGTAGGAGCTACTATTCTTGGTGGAATGATTATATCTACTTTTTTTACATTATATATAACGCCAACAATGTACTTGGCTCTTGCTAAAAATACTAAAAGAATTGATGCAGTTGATATAGAGTTAAAAAAACAACTACATTAAAAAATTATATATTTATTTTTGTTTAATATCTTCTGACATTTTTTTAATTGATTTTTATATTTATCAGATTGATTTTTAACTTTTTTAGCTAAGATAATTACTTTTTGATTTTTCTTATAATTTTTATAAGCTCCCCATCCCTCGTGATAGGCTAAGTATTGTCGAAAAGCATCTTTTTTTGATATTTTTAAAATAGACTCTGTTTTGTTTGTATACCAACCTATAAAATCAACACTATCTTTAAAACTTGTTCTAGAAGCTAGTTTGTTTCCTGTTTCATTTCTGTATTGTTTCCAAGTTCCCTTAACTGCTTGTGAATAGCCAAATGAACTTGAGGGTCTTTTAAAAGGTATAACTTTAAATATTTTTTGTCTTTTTGGTTTTGCTAACCAGTCAAAATTAGACTCCATCTTAATTATAGCTAATTGAATATAAATAGGAGTACCCCATTTATCTTCAACTTTTTTTGTATGTTTGTACCATAAGTATTTTTCATTAAATATTGAGCAACTATTTGATATATTTTTAGGAACAGAGGAGCATGCAGAAATTAATAAGATTAATAAAGATAAAAAAATATTAACTATTTTATTCATATTTTTTTTTAATTTTATAAAAAACTACAATTACAACAACACCTATAATATTGCCAAATAAATCTCTGAACTCAAAACTTCTATTAGGAACAATTATATGAAAAAGTTCTAAAACGATAGATAATAAAAACAGATAGTTAATCAAAAAATTAATTTTCTCGGTATCTTTATAAGCTAAGACACCCAATATAGATAAAAGAATAAATAAATAAAAATGATTAGAGGAGATTAAAAAATTTTGAGTAATTTGAGGTTGAATTGAAGTATCATTATAAAAAATATAACCAAATATGCTTCCAGGATATAAGTAAATCAATATCAATATTAGATTAAAACAATGAAAACAGTTAATTAAAATACTATCTTTTTTTTTCATAATAATTTTATTTATTTTATCAATTTTATCAGTTATCAAAATATATCAAATGCCTCATTTAATTTTAGTCAGACATGGTCAGAGTGAATGGAATTTAGAAAATAGATTTACTGGTTGGGTAGATATAGATCTTACATCTAAGGGAAAGCTAGAAGCTTGTAAATCAGGTGAATATATTAAAGATTTAAAATTTAATATAGATTATTTTTTTTCATCATTTCAATTAAGAGCAATTAATACTCTAAAAATTATTCAAGATACTTTAAGAGACAAAGTTGAGCCTATAAAAGCATGGCAATTAAATGAAAGACACTATGGTGCATTAACCGGGTTAAATAAAGATGAAATGAGAAAAAAACTTGGTGAAGATGAAATTCATAAATTCAGAAGATCTTGGAATGTTAAGCCTGCTCCGTTAAATAGAAGCAACCCTTATCATCCATTAAATATTGAGATTTATAAAAAGATTCCAGTAAAAAAAATACCTGACACTGAGTCTCTTAAAGATACTTATGAAAGAGTAATAGAGTTCTATAATTCAGATATTAAAAATAAGTTATTAAAAAATAAAAATATTTTAATTTCAGCTCATGGAAATTCAATTAGAGCGCTGTGTAAATTTTTGTTTAAATTAGATAATAATAAAATAACTCTACTTGAAATACCAACAGGTAATCCACTTATAATTAATTTAAATTCAAAACAAGAAATTCTTGAATGTAAATATTTAGATAAAGATAGGGCCAAAGATTTAATTATTTTTTAACAATTGTTTATAAATTTCAAGATTTGTTACATGATAAAACTTTTCTGTACTTTCATAGCCATACAACTCATTTTTTTCAATTAATTCATTCCAAATTTCTAATATTGAAAAATCACTAACAAAGTGTGAATTAAATAAATCTTTATTAATTATTTGACAGCCCGTATAAATTAATTCATTTTTTTTATCTTTTTTTATTATGTTTTTTATAAGATTAAAATCACCTTTTAATTTTTCATCGAAACTAAGATTTTTATTAACAAGTAAAAGAATATTTTTAATTTTGTTAGAAAAATAAAATTTTTCCATATTTTTAATAAATCTAATATAGTTATTACTCCAAATAGTATCTGAATTTAAAGTTAAAAAATCTAACTCACGTGAAGAGCTCATCATATCCAAAATTCCTCCTCCTGTATTTAAGATAGTTTTTCCATCATTGATAATTTGAATTTCTAAGTTAAATTTTTTTTTATTTAAAAAATTTTCAATCTTTTCTTTTAAATGAAAAGTATTTATTATTACTTTTTTAATACCTAGAGATTCTATTAAATTAATACAGTTTTCTAGTAGCGTAATTTCATTGACTCTCAAAAGAGGTTTAGGTTCCTTCAGGGTTAATGGATTCAATCTTTTGCCATATCCTGCGCATAGAATTAATGCTGTATTTATTTTCATTTATAAGTTTTAACTTTCTTTGAGAAACTAAGGTCTAATATAGTTTTAAGATCTTTAAATGTATCATTATTTTTAACTCTTAATTCAATTAATTTCCAGGCATAAGGTATTAGTTTTAAGTATTTTTTTTTTTTATCTCTAACGGCTAATCTTGTAAAAATACCTATTATTTTCATATTTCTAAGAACTGACAATATTTCAAAATCATTTAAAAAATTAACCTCATTAAGATTTTTTTTATTCAACTTAATATAATAGTTGTAGATATTATCTTTCAATTTTTTATTTGATTTAAATCTTACATCATCAATTAAAGACGCCAAATCATAAGCTCTATTACCAATTAAAGCATCTTGGGTATCTATAGCTCCTAATTCTTTTTTATATTTCATTAAATTAGAGACGTGAAAATCTCTATGTACAAAGACATCATTTTTTAATTTAAGCTTAGATAATAAAAACTTTATTTGTTTATTTATTTGAAAATTAAATTTTGATAATTTTTTTCCAGATATATTTTTTTTTGCATACCAATCTGTAAATAGTTTTGCCTCAGTAAATAATTGCTGATTATTATATTTAGGTATTTTATAATTTTTTCCTTTAAAATCTTTAACTTTTGTTTCTTTAATTTTTTGGATTTTATTAAGTAAATTAACTGATTTCTTATATAAATCTATTTTCTTACTTCCTTTTTTTTTTAATAAATTAAAAACAGTATCATTACCAAAATCTTCAATTTCTATAAAATTTCTTTTGTAATTTTCACTATAGAGCTTAGGTGCTAAAATTTTATTTTTGATCAATAAACTATTTATAGCATCGTATATTAATAAATTTTTTTTTTTTTTTTTAGTTGCTAAAACTATAATCGATTTTTTATTTTTTATTTTTTTTCTATAAAATATTCTAAATGAAGCATCTCCTTTAATTCTTTTTAACTTTAATTTATCTAATAGCATTTAATTTTTTATAATCTAAACCTTTTATAGATAAAAACCTTTTATCCATGTCTTCCCCATATTCAAAAAATAAATCAATTTTATTATTAACTTTTTTTTTTATTTTCTCTGGCCATTCTATCAATGTTACTAATTCTTCGTAATCTTCTAATACTCCAATATTTTTTATTTCTTCACTGTTGATTATTCTATATAAATCATAATGTTGAATTATAAAACTTACCACATCATATTCATTTACTAAATTAAATGTTGGGCTAGTAACTTCTGTTAAATCTAATTGATTATTTTTTTGAAAACTATTGATTAAATGTCTTATAAATGTTGTTTTTCCAACTCCAATTTCTCCATGAAAAAAAACTACGTCTCCTTTTTTTAAAATATGAGAAAATTTTTTAGCTAACTCAGCAGTCTTAACTTCTAAAGAAATATCTATGATTTCGCTATTAGTAGCGATAGGCATTTGGTTTAAAAGGGCCTTCTGTTCCAACACTTATATAATCAGCTTGATCCTTTGATAGTTTTGTAAGTTTTGCTCCAACTTTTTTTAAATGTAACATTGCTACTTTTTCATCAAGATTCTTAGGTAATACATAAACTTTATTTTCATATTTTTTATAATTATTCCATAATTCTATTTGTGCAATAACTTGATTAGTAAATGAGGCGCTCATTACAAAACTTGGATGTCCTGTAGCACATCCCAAATTAACCAATCTACCTTCTGCTAGAAGAATAATCCTTTTTCCACCTGTTAATTCTATCTCGTGAACTTGTGGTTTAACTTCTTTCCACTTATAATTTTTTAAAGCCTCTACTTGAATCTCGTTGTCAAAATGGCCAATATTACATAATATTGCTCTATCCTTCATATTTCTCATATGGTCAGCTGTAACAATATCTTTGTTTCCCGTAGCTGTTACAACTATATCTGCTTTATTGATTGCCTCATCCATTAAAACAACTTCATAACCCTCCATGGCAGCTTGAAGTGCACATATTGGATCTGCTTCTGTTATCATAACTCTTGCTCCACTTTGTCTTAATGATGCCGCACTACCTTTTCCAACATCTCCAAAACCAGCAACAATTGCAACTTTTCCAGACATCATAACGTCAGTGGCTCTTCTAATTCCATCAACCAAACTTTCCCTACAGCCATAAAGATTATCAAATTTTGATTTTGTAACTGAATCATTAACGTTTATTGCAGGTATCATCAAAGAATTATCTTTTTCCATCTTGTTTAATGCTTTTATTCCAGTTGTTGTTTCTTCTGAAACACCCTTAATATCTTTTAATAAATCCTTATAATCTTTATGCATGATAGCTGTTAAATCTCCACCATCATCTAATAACATATTTGGCTTCCAATCTTTTTTTCCTTCTATGGTTTGCTTTATGCACCAAAGATATTCTTCTTCGGTTTCACCTTTCCAAGCAAAAACTGGTATTCCAGCCTTTGCTATTGCTGCAGCTGCATGGTCTTGAGTAGAAAAGATATTACATGATGACCATCTAACTTCTGAACCAAGGTTTGTTAAAGTTTCAATTAAAACAGCTGTTTGAATTGTCATATGAAGACATCCTAAAATTTTTGCCCCTTTTAAAGGTTCTTTTCCCTTATATTCTTCTCTTAATGCCATCAATCCTGGCATTTCAGTTTCTGCTATAGAAATTTCTTTTCTACCAAATTCTGCTTGTGATATATCTTTTACTTTATAATCTTCCATTGACGGCGTTTCTAACATAATAATTTAATTAATCAACTTCTGATTAAATTTTAGGAAAAATAATTTCAACATTAGCACCTTTTTGCTCTATATTATTGGAAGCATTAATTGTAGCTCCGTGAAGATCAACGAGATTTTTTACAATATTTAATCCCAAACCTGAGTGTTCACCAAATTTATCTGGTCTATCACTATAAAATCTATTAAATATTTTTTTTGTACTTTTTTCTTTAAAACCCTTTCCTTGATCAACAACTCTTAAAATAATTTGTTTTTTGTCATTTTTAAAAATCTCAACAACAATTATCTGCTTATCTTCACTAAATGATATAGAGTTATCCAATAAATTTGCAATTATTTGCTCTATTCTATTTTCTATTCCATTAATTAAATATTCATCTAAATTATCAATATCAACCTGTTTTATCTTGATGCCTCTTTTTGCTTCATAAATATTATTAAAATCATCAACCACAGATTGGGTTATTAACTTTAAATCAATTTTTTTCATCTTCTCTTTACTTAAAGCTACTTCATCTTTTAACATTTGTGAATAATCTGTTATTAATCTTTCTATTCTCTGAACATCATGATTAAGAATATTAATTAATTTTTTTCTTTGGTCTGAATCCTCAGTTTCATTTAATATTTCAGAAGCACTTTTTAACGATGTTAAAGGATTTCTTATTTCATGAGCTAAATCCGTTGAAAAATTTTCTGCATTGGAAATTCTTTTTTGAAGTTCATAAGTCATGTCATCTAGTGAGTTAGATAATGCACCTAGTTCATCGTTTCTACTTTTTAATTCATTTATATTTGTTTTTTTTTTACTTTTTTCTTTAACTATTTTTGTATAGGAAACCAAATTTTTTATAGGTTTTAAAAAATACCTATTTAAAACAAAGGAAAATATAAAAATTACTATTGCAATGAAAATTGCGGTTCTTAATATAAAAGTTTTTCTTTCATCAATTGCTGATTTAATATCATTTGCATTTTCAGAAATTGCCAAATATCCAATATTGTTTCCATCTAATGTAACGTTTTTTACAGTAGTTAATAAAAATTGATTATATCCTTCTTGAGTAAAAGTATAAGGTTTCCCAAAATCTTTTGACCAAGAATAATTTGTTAATATATCTTTCAAAGAAATCGTTTTTTCTTTATTTATATCTTTTGTTTCAGAAATTTTTTTAGAAGTTTCTTCATCTAAAATTTCTAATTGTACTATATCTAATCTTTTAGAAAAAGATCTAGGATCTAAATCTAATGTATCAGTATCACCAACTAAATTAAATTGATTATCAAATAAAATTACTCTATCTAAATTTTGAAATAAAAATCTTGTTGAAAATAAAAATTTTCTGATATCATTTTCTTCAAATTTTATATTTAGTCTTAATATATGATCTATCGTATTATTAATTATTTTAATATGCTTAACTGTTTTTTTTAGTATTAAATTTGGTTTTACTGTACCTAAATATAAAATAGTTAGACCACCTATAATACAAAAAATTATCAAATTTATAAATAAAAATTTTTTTAAAATAGATAAGTTTTTAAGAAAATTATTGAACATTAACTAACGTTCCATCTATATCCGCTGCCATACCGAGTTTCTATTGCTGAAAAATTAGGGTCTATTTTCTTAAATTTTTTTCTTATTCTTTTTACATGACTGTCAATAGTTCTGTCTTCTATGTCGGTGTCCTCTCTATAAGCTATATCCATTAATTGAGCTCTTTCTTTAATTATTCCAGGCCTTTTAGCTAATTCTTTTACTATCAAAAATTCTGTAGTTGTAAGTTTATCTGGAAGCTGTTTTCCACTCCATTCACATTCTAGTTGAGAAGGATCAAGTTTAAGTTTTCCATGTGAAATTATATTTTTATTATCCTCTAAATTGTTATTAATATCTTTTTTCCTCAACTGAATCCTAATTCTTTCAATTAAAACTTTTATTGAAAATCCACCAGATTTTTTTACAAAATCATCAGCTCCTAACTTTAAGCCTAATAATTCATCAATTTCATCATCTTTTGAAGTTAAAAAAATGACTGGCAAAGATGTTTTCTTTCTTAGTTTTTTTAAAAGTTCTTCCCCATCCATTTTAGGCATTTTAATATCAATAATTGCTAGATCTGGAGGTGATCTCGTTAATCCAATTAGGGCACTCTCCCCATCTATATATGTTTGAACTTTGAATCCCTCTTTTTCTAAAGCTATACTTATACTTGTAAGTATGTTTCTATCATCATCTATTAATGCAATTGTTTGTGTGAGCATAATATTACTTTAAAAATACTAAATTGTTCTAATTTGGGCAATCCCAATTTGTTAATGAAGAATACCCCAATTATTACCAATATTTAAGTCTACAGTTAAAGGAGTTGAAAATGAATGTAAATCACTACTCGTAACACTAGACATTTCTTCTTTGATAATTTTTGTCATATTTTTAGCTTCCTTTTCTGGTACTTCAAAAATTAACTCATCATGAATCTGAAGTAAAATTTTTGATTCATTTTTAGTTAAACTTTTAAGTTTTCTACTTAATCTAATCATTGCTAATCTCATTATTTCTGATGCTGAACCCTGAATTGGTGCATTTATAGCTGCTCTTTCTTGAAAATTTCTAATATTAAAATTTTTATCATTAATCCCAGTAAAATGAGATCGTCTTCCAAAAATATTATTTACATACCCAGTTTTTCTACAAAATTTAATAGTTTTATCCATATAAATCTTAATTTCTGGAAATTTAAAAAAATAAGCATTTAAAAATTCTTCTGCTTCATGATTTGAAACATTAATTTGTTTTGCAAGACCATATTGTGAAATTCCATAAATTATACCAAAATTTATGGCTTTTGCTTTTCTTCTCATGTCTTGATCAACTTTTTTTATATCGACATTAAATACCTGACTTGCTGTAAGTGAATGAATATCTTCGTCATTTTTAAATGCTTTTTTTAACTCTTTAACATCAGCTAGATCTGCTAAAATTCTCATTTCTATTTGATTATAATCTGCTGAAATTAATATATTTCCTTTTTCTGCTATAAAAGCTTTTCTTATATCCTTTCCATCTTCTGATTTAATTGGAATATTTTGTAAGTTTGGATCACTAGAAGCTAATCTTCCAGTAGTTGTTGCTGCTAATAAAAATGAGGTATGAACTCTCTTGGTATTTGGGTTTATATGTTCTGGTAAAGAATCTGAGTAAGTATTCTTAAGTTTAGATACTTGACGCCAATCTAAAATAAGTTGAGGAAATTTATGCCCCTTAAATGCTAAATCTTCAAGAACGCTTGCACTTGTTGCAAAGCCTCCTTTTCTGGTTTTTTTTAATACTGCAATTTTTAGTTCATTATACATTATTTCACCAAGTTGCTTAG
>MDSX01073996.1_pt1 | contig 13374 bp, 15 predicted proteins | sample 811141 | NCBI WGS metagenome assembly MDSX01 (sample SAMN05326642, study PRJNA326480) | marine metagenome | isolation source: seawater | place: Atlantic Ocean: South East | collected 2010
CATCTCTTAAGCTAGTATATAAACCATAAAAAATAACCTTTTCATTATTAGTAACAAAAAATCTTTCTGAGAAGGCAATCAAACTCTCAGCAGATTTTAATTTGTTAAGTTCTATAGATTTTGAAATAAGAGAAATCATCCAAATTTGTATATCTTCTTGATCTAAGATAGCTTCAGCTTCCTTTAAATATTCCAATGAAATCTTAGAATCTATATAAATCTCCTCAGTAATGTTATTAGTTATTATTTGTTTGTTTAGGCTTCCGAGTAAAGAAAATTTACTTATAAAAACAATCAAACAAAAAGCAAAAATTAAAATACTGTATCCTAGAACAAGACCTTTGTTATTTGTCTTTTGACTTAAAAGATAGGCAATTATAGGAAGTGCTGCAAAAAAAATTAATATATAAAATATTAACATTAATAATTTTTTCTAAATAAAAAGATTGATAAAGCTATTAATAAGACTCCAAATGGTGAAAACCATAATAGATAAGTTCCTTTGCTTAATTCAGGCTCATACAATGAATCTTTACCAAACCTTAATGCAACGTAATCTTTTATTTCATTATCAGTTTTATTTTCGTTGATCATTTCTGCTATCTTTAATTTCAAGTCTTCAGAAATGGGTGCATTTGAGCTTGATAAAGATCCAGATGTACATTTCGGACATCTGATGTCTTTAATAAGTTTATTAAATCTTTTTTCGTCTTCATCATTTGAAAATTCATATAAAACTCCTGAAGAAGCAAATAGAGATAAAGATATTAAAAGAATAAATTTTATTTTCATTTAAACATATCCTTTTCATCGATGATTGGAGCAAACACCTTATTCCAAATAGTTGTGTTAATTTCACCTTGATAATGAGCAACTATTTTTCCATTATTGACTAAAAAGGTTTCTGGCGCTCCTGTAACACCCATATCTAGAGCTAATGATCCTTTATAGTCATGAATTATTAATTCATAGGGATCGCCAAATTTTGAGAGCCAATCGACAGCATTATTTCTATCATCCTTGTAATTAATACCAATTACGGGTATTCCTTTCTTATTTAAACTCATTAAATATGGATGTTCTACTCGGCATGTTATACACCAACTTGCCCATACATTTATTATTGAATCCCCTTTTAAATCTATATTTTTAATAATCTCAGTACCACCAAGATTTTGAAGACTAAATACAGGCAAATCAAATTCACGATAGTCGGCTCCTGGAAACTGCTTATCTTCACTCAATAAAATAAAAAACATCAAGATAAATGATATTGGGAGAAAAATAATAATTAACTTTAATAAAATTTTCATATTCTAAACTTTTCTTTTTGATAATATTAACACCACTCCTGCTAGCGCCATTAAACAAGCAGAAAACCATATCCATCTAATTAAAAAATTAATTTGTATATTTACAATCCAACTGCCATCTTCAAGCTGGTCTCCTATTGTTAAATAGACATCCCTAATTGGGCTTACATAGATAGCAGTTTCAGTAGTAATTTGGCCTCTAGTAAAATATCTTCTTTTTTCTGGATTTAAATTAAAACTATTGCCATTTTGATCTTCAATATAAAACTTAGCTTGAACTGAATCATAATTAGATCCCTTATTGACTCCCAAATCTGTAAAGTAAATCTTTAAATCTTTGTATTGTTCAAATTCATTTATCTTAATGTTTAATGCTCTTTCTGAGCTTAATAAACTATTTAAAGAAATTGATACTAAAAGCAACCCTAACGCAAAATGAGCAATTGCACTAAATGGGTTAAGGTATTTCTTATAGGCAAATGCATTCCAAATTTCTATTAGGTATCTAAAGATAATTAACAATCCTGCAAATATAGAACACAGAATAAAAATACTTACTTTTTCAAGATTAATAAAAATTAGCAATGTAATAGCAAGTGAAAATAATAATGAAAGAGAAATTGGCTTACTAAAAAATTTTAAATTTATAACTCTTGACCATTTTGAATCAATTGAGAAAAATAAAAATATAGCAGCTAATATAACTATCGGGATAAAAATTGCATTATAAAAAGGAGCACCAACACTAATCTTCTGATCATATAGATATTCATAAATCAGCGGGTATATTACACCTAACATTATTGAAAAAATTAACGTTCCAAAAAATATGTTATTTATTGATATGAATGACTCCTTTGAAAGTGTCTTTATATTGTTAGGAGCTCCTATTAGGGAGAGTCTTGAAATAAATAAGCTTAATGAAGTCAAAATAATAACAGATATAAAAGCTAATAAATATAAGCCTCGTTGAGGATCATTAGCAAAAGAATGGACACTGTCAATAATTCCAGACCTTACAATAAATGCTCCAAACAGACTCAAAGAAAAAACTGTGATGGATAAGAGTATTGTCCATGTTCTTAGATGTGAAGATTTTATTGAAACACTCAATGAATGAAGAAATGCTGTTGCTGCCAACCATGGCATTAAAGCAACATTTTCAACCGGATCCCAGAACCAATACCCACCCCATCCTAATTCGTAATATGCCCACCAGCTTCCTAATGTGATTCCAACAGTCAGAAAAATCCATGCGGCTACAGACCATTTTTGAACTAATATTTCCCATTTTATGGCTGGATCATTATTTATTAGAAATGCTAACGAACATGCGAATGGAATAACAAAGCCAACGTAGCCTAAATATAGAGTTGGTGGATGAATGGCTAAAGCAGGATCCTGAAGAACTGGATTTATGTCTGCCCCATTGAGAGGTGCTATTGGCAAAATCGTAACAAAAGGATTTGAGGTGATCAATAAAAATAATAAAAAACCTACTAGCACCAAAGATATAATCCCGATTGTTTTTGGTTTAAGAGTTTCTTCGTTATAAATACTTATATTAAAAATAAAGCCCCACAGCGCTAAAAAGAATATCCATAAAAACATTGATCCTTCATGAGCGCTCCAAATAGATGAAATCTTGTAAAAAACTGGAAGTGCCGAATTTGAGTGATTAGCAATATATTGAACGCTAAAATTATCAGTTATAGCTAGAAAAATATAAATAAAGAAAGAAAGGGAAAGAAGTAAAAAAGCATGAGAATATGTTCTGCTTATAAGATTTGAAATATAGGTAGTATTTTTTAATGTTAATGCAAAAGATCCAGCCAAAAAAAATAATGCAGTCGAAAGTATTGATAAAAAATGTGATATTTCAACTATCATTGTTTTATATCTAAATTAGGTGGCATGTAATTTTCATCGTGTTTAGCTAAAACTTCTTTCGCATAAAAAATTTCATTATCTAAATACCCTAATGCCACAACACCACTTCCTTCTTTGAATAAATCTGGGACAATTCCTTCAAATACTACAATTACAGAATTTTCATAATCAGTTATAGTAAAAGAAATCTTAGAAGTATTTCTTTTAACTGAATCCTCAAGCACCATGCCACCAATTTTTATTCTTTTATTAGGGGGCATCTGAACTTTCTTAAGCTCAGTTGGCGTAAAAAAATAATCTAGATTTGAATTTAATGAATAAAGAATTAAAGAAACTCCCGATACAGAAAATAAAAAAACAAATAAAATACTTGAAAGTCTTTTTTTTCTAATTGGATTCATCTAATCTTTTTTTTAATTGTCTTAACTTTATTTTGTAATGTGTGAAAGCATAAAATAAACAAAAAATAACAATTATTAATACACTCCAAACATATATACCATGACCAGACATATATATGGCTTCTTGCAAAGATTTAAATGCTAAATTAAACATAATCTTTTAACCATGATTTGGTTGATTCTCTTTTTATGATTTGAACTTTAGAAGAGATTATCACTAAACAGATAATCAAACCAAAAAAACCTATCATTGAACCTATTAAAGGATAAAGCATCGATGGATCTATGCTTGGTCTATCAGTTAAAGTAATTGAAGCAGACTGATGAAGAGTGCTCCACCAATCTACCGATTTCTTAATAATAGGAATATTAACAAATCCAACTATAACCAACCAAGACAGGAGTTTGTCTGCTTTTTCATGATTGCTGAAAGAAGTATGGAGAGAAATTAGCCCTAAATACATTATAAATAATATAAGTGTGGAGGTTATCCTTGCATCCCATTGCCACCAAGTACCCCATGTGGGGATTCCCCATATTGATCCAGAAGAAAGCGCTATAAATGTTACCATCGCTCCAATCGGAGCTATTGCAATAATGAGATATGCAGCAAGCTTCACTCTCCATATTAGATAAGTAACGCTAGCTATAGCCATAGCAACATAAAGAGATTGTGATAAAAAAGATGCAGGCACATGAAGATATATGATTCTAAAAGAATTACCTTGAACAAAATCTTCTGGTGTAAATAGTAAACCCCAAATTAAAGAAAAAGTGTAAATAAATAATGATGAGTAAAAGATGTATTTATATGCTCTATTTATCTGATATAGATAAGTTTTTGGTGAGGCGAATTGATGTATAAATTTTTTAATCACTTTTAAATGTGTGCTGATATAAAAAAATCACTCTAAGTGAGTTTTAATTACGTAAGATACTATAAAAGGTACTACAGTGATTATAATAGATAAGCAGCCTAATAATAAGAGCAAGAACTCAAGATAATTTATACCGAATTGAATAGCTATAATGCTTTTGCCTAAAACTATTAAAACAGGAAGAGCTAGTGGCATTGTGATTAATGCTCCAAGTACAGAGCCTTTATTCAAACTAAGCGCTGTTCCAAAAACAAATAAATTGAGAAATATATACGAGGAAATTAAAGCCATAGGAAATATAAATAGACTTATGCTTAAATTTTGAGTGATGCCTAATGAAAAAAGAAAACTAAGAATAGAAATTGGTATCCCAATCATCAGCCAATATATTAAAATCTTTTTAGCAACCATAAAAGGGAATGAGGTTGAAGATATCATTATTTGCTCAAGAGAACCATCATTGTAATCTTCTAGAAATATATCTTCAGTTGAGAACATCATGGACAAAAGAATTGAGATCCATAGCAAAGAATAAAAACCTTTTTCAAGATCTTGTTCTAAAAACTCGATAGTTAAAGGATATGAGACCATTATAAGTATGAATAAAAGAATTGGTCCAAGCCAGCTTCGCATCTTCTTCCTTAGTTTTAAATATTCTAAATAAAGTATTCTCATAATTATTTTAAATTAAGTATTTTAGAATCAATATTGGAGTTTATATGAGAGGTATAAACCAAAGCCTTTCCTAAATTAATTTCATTAATTAGAAATTTTTCAACAATATCTTGAGCGTCTGAATCCAGACCAACAAAAGGCTCATCTAAAACTATTAAATTGGATTTGTTAAGAAAAATCCTTAATAAAGCTAGTTTTTTTTGTTGGCCATATGAAAGATTTGCAACAGTTACATCTAAAAATTTTTTCAGGCCAAGAAGTACAAGAAGATTGTTCAGTTCATTATGGTTGCTCAATCCTTGCAACATCAAATTATCTGAAACAGAAAGATAGTTTTTTAAGGCATTTTTATGCCCCAAATAAGAGATATCGATACTTTTACTATGATATATAGATCCCTTTATTTGTTTGGTTATACCTAAAATAATTCTAATCAAAGTAGATTTACCGGATCCATTAGGACCAGATATGTGCAATGCTTCGCCCTTTTTAACAGAGAAAGAAATATTATGGAAAAGTTTATTTCCATTAATTTTATAAGCTATGTTATCAGCTTCGACCAATGATTTAATATTCATTTTAGAAATAGGTTTAAATTTTTTGTTCTTATTATAAGAGCTGGAAGTGGGTTTTGTGGATCAATTCTAGAATAAAATCTTTTTGATATTTCTTTAAATGGAGATACACCCCATTTTCCAATACCTCCAACTGAAAAATATAATCTTTTGCTGAAGTATATACCTTGTTCTATGTTGGGGATACTCCTCATAAATGAAGATATTTTCTTTAAATTTTGAATAAAGTCATTTTTTCTTTCATCATATTGAAACCATCCCCATGAGGATTGATCAATCATAGAAATTTTTTTTAATATTTTTTTAGATTCTGAGTTTGGAAATGCTGATGGAGGAAGAAAAACAATAAGATTACCTTTTGAACTAAATACAAGATTATCTATAGTTTCTTCAAAAGATTTCTTTTTAGTGTAATGAGCTAATATATCTAAATTAGCTAATAAATACTCCTCATCATTAGATGATGGTGGTAGCTTGAGTCCTTTAAGTCTTTCAGGAGAACCAAGAACTATATAAGTTATTAATTCTTGGTTCAAAATATACTATATCTTCGATAGAGCTTGCTCAAAATCTGCAATGATATCATCAGGGTGTTCAAGTCCTATAGATAACCTTACAAAACCAGGAGTGATTCCAGCCGATAAAAGCTCCTCTTCTGAAAGCTGGCTATGTGTTGTACTTCCTGGATGAATAGCTAGACTTCTAGAATCTCCAATATTTGCAACATGGTATACCATTTCTAAAGCATTAATAAACTTTTCGCCAGACTCTCTTCCACCCTTAACCTCAAAGCCCATTAATCCGCCATTACCTCTTGAGAGATACTTTTCAGCTCTTTCTTTTGCATATCCCTCCATTACTGAAGGATATATAACTCTTTCAACTGAATCATGTTCAGATAAATATTTTGCAATTATTTCTGCATTTGCTGAGTGTTCTTTCATTCTTAAAGCTAATGTTTCAAGGCCTTGAATAAACATAAAAGCATTGAACGGACTCATTGCAGCACCCATATCTCTTAAAATTGTTGTTCTTGCTTTAAGAATATAAGCAATTGGTCCTAAAGGTTTTACAGCTTCGGTCCAAATAGCTCCACCATATGAAGGATCAGGTGTATTTAATGCCGGTTGTCTATCAGGAAAGGCTTCCCAATCAAAATTTCCACTATCAACAATAATTCCACCTATAGAGGTTCCATGCCCACCAATAAATTTCGTTGTTGAATGAATTAATACAGCTGCTCCATGATCAAAAGGTTTGCATATCACTGGAGCTGCGGTGTTATCGACGATTAAAGGGATTCCAAGAGGCCTTCCAATTTCTGCAACTTCACTTATTGGAAAAACTTCAAAACTTGGATTTGGAAGAACTTCTCCATAATAAGCTCTTGTATTTTCATCTGTTGCCTCAAGAAAATTATTTGGGTCAGCTGGATCTACAAATCTTACTTCAATACCCATATCTGACATAGGGTTTTTAAATTGATTATAAGTACCGCCGTATAGATGAGATGAGGCAACTATATTATCGCCTTTTTTTGCAATATTTTGAATTGCGTAAGCTGAAGCAGCTTGACCAGATGCTACAGCAAGAGCACCAACACCCCCTTCTAATGCTGCAATTCTATCCTCAAGAACTGCACAAGTAGGATTCATTATCCTAGAATATATATTACCTAATTCTGATAAAGCAAATAAATTTGCTGCATGGTCACAATCATCAAATTGAAAACTTGATGTTTGATGAATTGGAACTGCTACCGAGTTCGTACTATCGTCTTTTCTCCATCCTGCATGAAGACCTATTGTTTCTGGGTTAGTATATGTTTTGCTCATTTATAATGCTCCTCTGTTTCTTAAATGATGTTTTTAAGTATAGTAAATTATAGTTAATAACAACACCCTTATTAAATATATACTAGTATATTCACAGCAAATACTTATAATTAATGACCGAAGGATATTAAATATGGCTAAAAAATATACAAATTTTAGAATTGGGGGTTCGCCTCAAAAAGTAACAGATGATTATACTGTCTGGTCAAATGACTTGCTTCAAAGAATTATTGCAAGCAAGACTGTAATACAACCTGGTAAATCAACACTAGGCCACAAACTAATTGACTCTGATGTTGTTTATATTATTACAAATGGGAGGGGAACTATGGAAATTGTTGAATATATGAATTCCGATGAAGGCCATGGCTCAAATCCTTCTTTTGGCATTGAGCATAAAGATTCTTATGAACTCTCTACGGGAGATGTTGTATTAGTTGAATCTGGTGATTATTGTAAAGTTGTCAATGATTCTGATCACGATCAACTCACATATCTTAGGATATTTGATAGAGGCGGCTGGAGACAATAATTGTTTGAAACACAGTATGCATCAGATAGAGTTGCAATGGGTTTGTCTGTTGCATGTGTTGTACACTGTTTTTTTGCTCCCACCTTTATAATTTTTTCATTAGGAATTTCTTCATTTTCTATAGAAAGCGAACTAATACATTACATAATTATATTGCTAGCTGTTCCTATAAGTAGTCTTGCTTTAACAATTGGTTACAGACATCATCATAATCTTACTTTTTTAATCACTGGCGTTATTGGTTTATCAATTCTTGTTATAGCAGTTTTATTGGGCGAGAGTTTGTTAGGTGAACTTGGAGAGCAATTATTAACACTAGCCGGATCAATGCTTGTGGCTTTCTCTCACTATAAAAATTATCGCACATGCAAAGCTCTTGAATGCTCTTGCCACGATAATCAAATTTATTAATTTAATATAAAATTTGCAACCATCGGCAAATGATCAGAAACTCCTGATTTGTTAATAGGATTAAACTTTATTGGTCTTCCTGTTTCACTGTATGAATTAGTTTTGGTAATATGAATATCAATACTATCTGGAATATATTTAATGTTTCTATCTTTTGATAAAAAAATTGAATCTAAGAAACTCCAATTTTTTTCATAGGCGTAATAGTAAGTTCCTTTACACTTATTACATCCATTTAGATGAGCAACACTCCAATAAGTTTCTTGTGATTTATAAATATCTAACTTCCTATCCTCTTTAATATTAATATTAAAGTCTCCCAAAGCTATCGATGGGTACTTGTGACTGTTTAATAAATCCTTTAAAAAATTTAACGAATCAATTCTCATTGAGACATCATGATATCCAGCAGGAAAGTGAACATTGTAAATCTTTAATTTTTTGTTATTTACATCAAGTGTTACTTCAAGAATTGGTCTCGTATCTTTATTTTCATATTTTCCTGTAAAGGTTATATAGTGCAATTTAGAATCTACAATATTAAATTTAGTTATTAATGCTGTATCTATACCTCTATAATCTTTTCCTTCAAGCAAACTAAGATTTTTGTAGCCATATGGCTCTAACAATTTAAATAACTGAGTTAATATATTTATATTCTCTACTTCCTGAAGGGCCAAAATATCAGGTCCTGAGTTATTATATTTTATAATTTCATTAGCTAAATTCATTAATTTGATATTCTTAGTATCTTCGTCCCAATCTAGATATAAACACTCATCTTTCCATGACTTAACCTTTATGTCTTGACAAGAACTAATATGTTTTTGTGATTTTTTTAATTCAATTGGCAAGTATGCTTTATCATTTTTTTTTGGATCATCAACAGTATCAAAAAGATTTTGCGTATTGAGAGTCATGGCAGAAAACTCATAACTATCAGCAGATACTGATATAAAAAAAAATGATAGTAATAAAAAATTACGCATCGATGTCTTTTATGTTGAGTTTGATTTCAAATGGTATTTCAGTAATTCTGTTTTGTTCAGAGCAAACATTAAGTATGTGTTGAAACTTATCATCTGGAAAATCAATAATCTTCCTTTTATTGAGGTCTATATGGCCTAATACAGTTTCAAAGATTGCTGCGATTTCTGAATCTTTGTTTTGAAGCATTCCAACAAAATGCATTAACTTTTTATTAACTTTGCGCAAGATAAATGAGGGATATACCGACTCATTCAATCTAAATTCTTTTAGGTATCTGATATTGTCCTCTAGAGTGAATGTAGAAAAACCACTTTCAATATATTCTTGGCCAAAATCTAATTCATTAATATAAAAAGAGGTATAAGTGCTATCAAATAGTTGGTAATAATAGTTCACATTCATGTGGCCATTATGATCGCACATATCTTCTGTAACTTTTATGGTCTCATGAATGTAAGGAAGTGCTTTCATAATAATAGTATAAGTAAAAAAAAGCCCAGCATCACGCTGGGCTTATACAATTTAAAGCTAATTAAAATTCAAGTCCAAATTGCAAACCCCATGTTCTAGGGTCTGAGAAAGAACCATAAAGCTGTCCACCCTGTAAATTACTAGCTGTTCTTAGGAACTGTAACTGTCTGTCATCTGCAATATTTTTACCATATAGAGCTACATACCAATCACTATCATTTGGAGTAAATTTAACAAGCATGTCCCAATATTTATTACTTGGGATTTTCATCCTCGCCTCTTCAAATGCACTTGAATTAGAGTCATCTCTATATCTATATGATAATTTTGCTGAAGTTTCACCATTATTAGTTGTGAAAAGTTTTGTTAAAGACAAGCTGTATTCTAATTCAGCAGTATTTGGAAGTTGATTACCCTTTAAGCTTGATGGAACACCTTGGGCTACTGGACATGGTAATCCAGCTGCTGGAGCGAATTGAGGAGCTAAACAATTAAATCCACCGGATTTAAATAAAGTTAACCCGTTAGAAAATGCCGCTCCGGTAATTGCACCTGTTCCAGTTGGATCAACTGCTCCAAGATATGCAGCTAATTGACCTCCAACAGGATTAAGATAATTAATAATACTTGTATCCGATGTTATTTCATTATCAATAGCAAGCCAACTAAATTGAATTTGTGTCGTCTCGTTAGGAAAGAATGACATAAGTCCTTCAAAACCTGTGATCTCAGCATCAAGATTATAATTAATACTTGCATCATCAACAATTGCAGCAAGTAACATACCCTGATTATCATTTCTAAAGAGGTTCATATTAAGTAACATTGCTCCATCAAGAAAAATACCTTTTAGACCAAAATCTAAAACGGCAGTTTCTTCAGGATCATATGTGCTTGAGCTTGAACCAGCATTAACTCCACCAGCTTTTGTAGCAGTTGTGTAACTACCATAAACCATAACATCATCACTTAAATAATGTTGCAAGGCTAACTTATATGATGATGAGGTGTCTGAAACAGTTCTTTTTTGTAACATTCCAGGAATATCTCTTGGATTTGCATATGCATTTCCACCCCTAGCTACATATTGTCTTCCAACTAAATCATTAAAATTTGAGCTGTCTACCAAGAAATCGTCATATCTTGCACCAATAGTTAACATAGTATCTTCATTTAAATCAAAATACATCTCACCATAAAGTGCTTGCGATTTTGTTCTAACATGCTGATCACTTAATGTTCCTCTTAAATCAACAGGCACTGTCATATCAGGCATCGCATTAATTGTTGCAACGAGGGTCCCATAAGCACCCAATATACCTGCTACAGTAGTTGGATCAGTTATTAAACCAGCTTGAACCTGTTGAACACTTGGAATAACAGCCATTAAACGTAGTAACTGATCGTAAAAAGCGAAACCGCCTTTATTTGAATAATCCAGTCCTGTTAATCCAAATAAAACTGGTGCATATGGATGAGCTCCAAAATCACCAATTAATTGAGTTCCCATTGTCTGTACCCTATATTCATTGTCGGTAGTATCGTCATACCAGTAATATCCAAAAGTATAATTAAATGAATCATCAAAATTAGAAACAAAGTTTATCTCTGCTTGTTTATTTTCTGTTTCAACATCTGAAAAATCATATGTTCTATCAGAGTTAGCCATTTCACAGAATTGATTTTCTCCACCAAAACATACATTTGCTTCAATAGGAGGCAGGCCTAATGCCGCACCAACTCCTAATAATGGAACATTTGAAATACTCCCATCATTATCATTCATTTGATGAAAGTCTCTTGTTGAATAGGTATATTTAACAATCATTTGAACATCGTCATTTAGGTCATGTGTAAGCTCTAAATTACTAACTTCTGATTCTTGATAATGTGTTGGCTCTCTATCTAAATACAAAGTATCAAAACCACCTGCTAGAGATGGGCCATACTTATTAACAATAGTGCCTGGATCTATAAGTGAGTAAAAACCAAATAGTCCTGCAACGTGTCCTCTTGTATCAGCAGCTTGGTTAATTCCGCCTCTTGAATATGGCGAACAACCAAAAAATTGATCTTGAGCACAGAAAGAAACCTCTTCTTGTGGTCTGCTGTCATCACTTTTTTGACCTGAGTAAGTAAACTTAAGATCAGTGGCATCGCTTAAATTCCAATCTAAAGAAAATCTAAGCCCTACATCATTTCTGTCATCATAATCATTGCCTGTATTAGCATTGTGAACCATTCCATCTCTTTGATTTGACATAAAGGCTATTCTTGAATTAATACTATCTGAAATTGGTATATTAATAGCTCCTTTAATCAAAGATCTCCCAAAATTACCGCCTTCTACATCAACATAACCCCCTAGTTCTGAAGTTGGTCTTTTGGTAATAAGATTGATAACACCTTGAACTGAGTTTCTTCCATTTAAGGTACCTTGTGGTCCTTTTAGTACCTCAACCCTTTCAATATCCATAAATCCTAGATCTACAAACTGCCCAGTTCCAACACTATGGCCATTCATATTTGTTACTAGAGATGAAACTACTGCTGCACCAATACCATATGATCCGATTCCTCGCATAGAAAATGCTGAACCTGATCCAATACCTTTACCAAAGCCAAAGCCAGGAACAACCTCAGTTAAATCTGAAAGATCATATATTTGCTCTGCAGCAAGCATATCCGAAGTGAAAGCTTCAACTGATATAGCGATATCTTGAGTTGACTCCTCTTTCTTAGTTGCAGTAACTACAACCTCTTCAACCTCTTGTGCGAATGAAGAGAATGAAAAAGAAAAAGTAATAAGAGAAATAAAAAATAATTTGCTATTTATTGTGTTTTTAAACATGAATGTCCCCCCACGTTTATATTACGTTATTAGTTAAAAAACATTTTAATTAAAAAAGGCTGGATAAACCAGCCTTTTTATAAGATTAAAAAATCTTAGAATGTCGTACCAAATGCAACACCCCATGTTCTAGGATCAGTAATGGTTGCAAATTTTGCTCCACCTTGTAATCCAGAAGCGGCATACCAAGAACCAACATACTTATCATCTGTAAGGTTTTTAGCTTCTAACTTAAGATACCAATCTCCTCCATTTGGACGATATGTTATAGATGCATCCCAAAACTTGTGTTCAGGAACTCTAGTAGTATCTTGATTATAAACATCACCTTCTCTTTCACCCATATATCTGTATACCAATCTTGCAGAGGTAACACCATTATCAGTAGAGAAGTCTTTGTTAAGACCTAAACTGAATGACAATTCAGGTGATTGTGGTAATTGATTACCAGCAACATCAACAGGGGTTCCAAGACCGTTTGCTGGACAAGGAACTCCACCTAATGGATTAAATGGAACAGTACACATATAACCTGCTGATTTAAGTACATTA
>MDSX01079859.1_pt1 | contig 13373 bp, 16 predicted proteins | sample 811141 | NCBI WGS metagenome assembly MDSX01 (sample SAMN05326642, study PRJNA326480) | marine metagenome | isolation source: seawater | place: Atlantic Ocean: South East | collected 2010
TCTGATGCAAGATTTATTAGAAAAATTGCACCTTGTTTAGAATTTGGTTTGGTTGGAAAAACTATGCATAAAATTGATGAATCTGTTCCTTTGTCAGATCTAAGAAAATTAACTAATATATATCTAAATATATTAAAAAATTATTTTAAATAAATTTATAAAATATAAAATAAATGAACAGTTTTCTTAACACAAAAAAGAAGAAAATTATATTTTTTGCAATAATAGTAATTTTAATAGAGCTTTCAGGTTATGGAATTTTTGCTTCTTTAATTAAATTTTTAAGTTCGATAAATTAATGAAAACAGGAATAATAACAACTGATACTTACTTAAAACATGATACAGGACAAGGACATCCTGAAAGAGCTGATCGTGTAACTGTTGTTATAGAGCATTTAAAAAAAGTAAAATCAAAGAATTTAATTTGGAAAAAACCAGAAAAATTTGATCTTAAATATTTAGAATATGCGCACGACAAAGATTACCTAAATAATGTAACCGAATCCTTTCCTGCACAGGGTTTAAATTTTTTGGATGGAGATACTATTGTTTCTCCTGGGAGCAAAGAAGCCACGAGAGATGCTGTAGGTTCAATTTTAACTGCCATCGATGGAGTAATGAAAAAAGATTTTAGTAATGCTTTTTGTGCAGTAAGGCCTCCTGGACATCATGCTGAAAAACAAAAAGCTATGGGGTTTTGTGTCTATAATAATGTGGCAGTTGGAGCTTATTATTTGCTAGAAAAATACAAATTAAAGAAAGTCGCTATTATTGATTTTGATGTGCATCATGGCAACGGAACTCAAGATATTTTTTATGATAATGAAAAAGTTTTATATATTTCTTCTCATCAATATCCCTATTATCCTGGCTCTGGTGCTGCCAGTGAAAAGGGAAATAAAGATAATATTCTGAATGTACCTCTAGATGCTGGTACACAAACTCATGAATTTTTAAATGCTTATGAAAGTATTTTTAAAAAACTTAAAACATTTAAACCTGAATTTATTTTATTATCAGCTGGGTTTGATGCTCATAAAGATGATCCTCTTGCACAGATTAACTTGGAATCAAAAGATTATTACACTTTAACAAAAAGAATATTAACTCTTGCAAAAGAACTTTGTGGTGGAAAAGTTGTATCTATTTTGGAAGGCGGATATGATTTAAATGCTCTTAAAGAAAGCGTTGATTATCACGTAAAATCCTTAATGGAGTAAAAGCAGAAATTAATAAGTTTATTTTTCAATAATAAATTTTTTTCAAATATAGACCGCAAGCTGGCGCTGGTGGAGCGCACTTTGTACGATTTTTTGATTTAAATGATTCTTTAAAATTATTTATATTCCATTTTTCTTCTCCTAAATATTTAATACAACCAACCATTGATCTAACTTGCTGTTGTAAGAAAGATCTAGAAGTAAACTGTAAAGTAATTTTATCTTTATCTTTTTTTATTAAAATTTTTTCCATAGTTCTAATTGGTGACTTGGCTCCACAAGAAGCAGCTCTGAAAGTTGAAAAATCATGAGTCCCCAGCAATAACTTGGCTCCCTTTTTCATATTTTTTAGATCTAATTTTTTTCTAATGTGCCAAGCCTTATTTTTTTGTAGTGTGAGAGGTGACTGCCTATTTATAATTAAATATAAATAAGTTCTTTTTGTTGCGTCATATCTTGCGTGAAATTTTTTATTTACTTTACTTATTTTTAGAATAGTTACTGGTTTGTTTCCAATATTTTGATTAATGGCCGGTAAAAGACTTTTTTTTCTTATTTTTTTTTTTAAATCGAAGTGTGCCACCTGTGCTAAAGCATGTACTCCTGAATCTGTTCTTCCTGCGCCCGTTACAACCACTTTTTCTTTTGAAAAATTAAATATGGCTTTTTGTAATATATCTTGGACAGATTGACCATTTTTCTGAGATTGCCAACCAACAAATGTGGTACCCTCGTATTCTATTTTAATTTTATACCTTTGCATTAAACTAGAATTGTTCCTTTTTTAATTTTTTTACCTAATAAGAACTCTTTAACTGTTTGTTTCTTCTTTCCTTGTCGTTGTATTTCTAAAATTTGAATAGAGCCTGAGCTACATCCTATAATTAAATTTTCATCAAGAACACAACCTGATTTCCCATTTGCTGAAGATATTTTAGCTTTTAAAATTTTAAATCTCTCCTTTTCAAATTCAAACCATGCGCCTGGCCTTGGACTTAGACCATGAATGTGTGCTAATACTTTATTTGCATCTTTATTCCAATTAATCCTTGTTTCATTTTTATCTATTTTTTTTGCATAAGTAGCTTTGGAATGGTCTTGTTCTATAAATTTTGGATTGCCAGCCTCTAGGATTCTTAAACTTTCGATTAATAAATTTGCTCCCTCTGAAGAGAGTTTTTTTTCAATTTCTCCGAATGTTAAATTTTTGTTCAATTCAGATTTTTTAAAAGCCATAACTGGTCCACTATCTAACTTTTCTTCTATCTTCATAATACTCAATCCAATTGTTTTATCTTCATTCATTATTGCTCTTTGAATTGGAGCGGCACCTCTCCAGGTAGGCAGGAGAGAAGCATGGATATTAATAAATCCTAGTTTAGGTATTGCTAAAAAATTTTTTGGAATTATTTGACCATAAGCAACAACAACAACTAGGCTTGGTAAAAGTTTTTTAAAATTCTCTAATTCTTTTTCAGAATTTAAACTAAGTGGATTGCTATAAATTATTTTATTTTTTTTACAATATTCTTCTACATGAGAGGGATTAATCTTTTGTCCCCTTTTTGATTTTTTGGGCGGCTGAGTATAAACTTTTACAACATTAAATTTATTTTTAATTAACAAATCCAGAGTAGGTACAGAAAACTCAGGAGTTCCCATAAAAACTATTTTTGATGACATTAATATATTATTGAATTTAAACCACTATTCTTTCAATAGCTTTCTTTTGCTTAGAAAGCTTTTTCACAATCATTGTTTTTTTTAATTTTGATAAATAATCAATAAATAAAATTCCTTCTAAATGATCCATTTCGTGTTGAATACAAGTCGCTAACATTCCTTTGGCGTTAAGTTCCTTTTGGTTTCCATGGTAATCTAAATATTTTACGTGGCATTCTTCTGGTCTAATTATTTCGGCAAATTGTCCAGGAACTGATAAACAACCCTCTTCGTATGTTGAATTACTTTCTGACTTATTAATTAAAACAGGATTAACAAAAAACATTGGATTTCTAGGTTTGTCTTTTGGTGATATATCTAAAACTATTACTCTTTTAGGAACACCAACTTGGATTGCGGCTAAACCAATTCCAGGGGCCGCATACATTGTTTCAAGCATATCATCCATTAAATTTTGTAAATCTTTATCTACTCTTTCTACTTTTAAAGATTTTTCTCTTAGAGTTTTGTTTGGTTCTGTTAAAATTTCCCTTATAGCCATAAAAATATGAATAAATTATAAGATTATTATAGTCAAGTAATTGGATTCTAATTTTTATGATACTTAAACTCTCACAGGGAGAGCTTCGCTTAGAATATTATTTCTTATTTTTTTAAGGTTTAAATCGTTCAATATTTTGTTTAAGAAATAAATGGTTTCAGGATCTAGGTCACTAACATTATCCTCACCAATAATTTCTATAATTTTAAGCATAACTAGGCCAATTTGATTTTGATTTGCTAAGTCCTGCAAGTTCTGAGGGATTGTTAATTCAGCGGACAACGAAGTATAATCTAGGTCTTCTGGTAAAGAAAAACCATCTGCAGCGAGTGACTCTAATACAACAATATCTTTAATCGAAATAAAGTATTTTTTATTTTTTTTTGATTTTTTTATAAACTGATTTAAAATCTTTTTCAGTACGGACCAGTTTGTCACTATCATCCAAAAAATGTTTAATAATTTTTGATCTATGCAATATATCATTGTCGAACTTAACTTTAGTTTCCAAATTTTCTTTTAAATTTTCATTAATTAATTCAACATAATCTTCTGGTATTTGATTTTCATCTATAGATTTTAAAATGTTTATTAATTCATTTTTATAAACATTTGATATTTTATCTTTTTTAAATAAATCTTTAAGCAAAAAAGCCAAATAAATCTTTCTCTCACTATTATCACTCAAAAGAATACTTTGATAAATTAAAGCTCGTGCCTTATAACTTGGCAAATTTTTATATAATTCCTCAGCATTAACCAATTGATTAAAATTAAAACTTATCTTTAAATAAATTTTAAAAATCTCATCTTCATCAAAAGAATTTTCTTCAGCTGCTTTTTCATAGGTTAGTATTAATTCTTCATTTTCAAAATCTTTAACCTCAATTAAATTTGCTGAGGAAAGATATTTCCAAATATATTTGTCTGTATTATCATTGGGCACATACTGAAAATTATTGCTTGTTATATGTGATAAATAAAAATTTAAAAGATTATCGTCTAAAATTTTACTTTCTTTTATTTCCTTTATTCCAAGTAAAAAATCTATTTTGTCTTCAAAAAATTTATCTTTAAAACCACTTTCTTTTAATAAATCAAAAATTAGTTGTGCTTCTTCTTTTCGATCATTATTTATTAAACAATAAATTGTAAATTTTTCTAAATAATTATTTTTAATATTTGGATCTATGAAATTTATTTTATCACATGCTGACTTAATATTTGCTGAAGATAAATATTCGTTAATTAAATATTTAATAGCTTTTGAATTTTGACCTACTTCCGGATTATTTTTTAATAAAGTTTCTAAATCTTCAACTCTATTTTTATTAATTAGCCAATTTATTTTTAATTTTAGAAATTCATCAGAATTTAAATTTTCTTTTGGAGAATAGGCATTAGTAAATAAAACTTGAAATAATAAATCTTCTGATAATTTTGAAAGTTTTAGTTTACTAATTCTTTCAAGAATCTTCTTAACTTCTGTTCCATCTGCGTTAGACCACATATTCAAAGTAAAGTTATTTTCTTCAGGGTCGAAAATTCCAATTACAGATTTTGTATCATCCTCTAGCGAGTCCTCGCTAATACTTATTTTAATTCTTTCAACGTCATCAGATAATATTGGACTTTCTATCGTTATTTTATTTTCTTCTATGGACTCGGATTTTGTTTCATCTGTATTTTCTTTTTTTTTCCATATATCCTCAGCAGCCAATCCTATTCTTGGCTGTATATTAAATAACGATACAAAAAATATTAAAATTAGTAATTTATTTAAGTTTAATAAGTTTTTCATTGCTGATTTCTTGCTTGATAAGTTTTGTTGGTGTTGGAAAATCTATTTTATCAAGAAAAAATATTCCTAAAAAGAAAACTACAATAATCAAAAATATTTTAATTACTACACTTCTTGTTATCGGATTTCTGTTAGTTCTAGGTCTTAATCTAAGTTGCATAATTGTTAAATTGTATTTACACTCAAAAATTAAGACATAATTGTGAAAAATCAAATTTAAAATACAAACTGTTGTGAAGAAAAACCTTGTTTTACTGGGAATGATGGGTGTTGGTAAATCTACCTTAGGCAAAATTGTGGCTAAAAAACAAGGATTAAAATTTATAGATACAGATTTGAATATTGAAAAAAAATTTTCAATGTCAATTTCAGACATATTCAAAAAAAAAGGTGAGGACTTTTTTAGACAAGAAGAGGAAATAGAAGTATCTGAGATGCTTAAAAAAAGCAATTGTGTAATAGCTTTAGGAGGTGGTGCATTTTTAATTAAAAATGTAAGAGATCAAATTCTTAAACAATCAATATCAATTTGGATAGATGTTAATTTAAAAATTTTGCATCAAAGAACAAAATGGAGCAAAAAAAGACCTCTGCTTGATGGTCAGAATAATCAAACAACGATTAATAAATTATATATAAAAAGGAAAAAAATTTATAAACTCGCAAAATATAGAATTAATTGTGATGGCTTAAGCAAGGGAGGTATAGTAAAAAAAATTATAGATTTTTATGAAAAGCAATAAATTAATTATTAAAACTAAAAGCAAAAAATACCCAATTTATTTTGGAAATAATATTTTAAATCAAACAGGAAGGTTGCTAAAAAAAAATCTCCCTGGTGTTAAAAAAATATGCATAATTAGTGATAGCAAAATAAATATAAGTAATGTAATCAAGATTACTAAATCACTTTCAAAATATAAATTAAAAATTTATAAATTAAACGCAAATGAAAAAACAAAAAGTTTAAAGGTTGCAAATAGAATTATTGAGCAGCTCCTAAATGATAATTTTAATAGATCAGATTGTTTAATAGCTTTTGGTGGTGGAATAATAGGAGACTTATCCGCTTTTATATCAAGTCTTACAAAAAGAGGTTTAAAATTTGTTAATATTCCAACTACACTTTTATCTCAAGTTGATGCTTCGATAGGAGGAAAAACTGGAATTAATTCTAATAAAGGTAAAAATTTAATTGGTACTTTTTACCAACCAGATTTTGTTTTAAGTGATATGGCTATACTTAAAAGTTTACCTCGCAGAGAAATGGTTGCGGGCTACGCTGAAATATTAAAGCATGCGTTAATCTCAAATAGAAACTTTTTTTCATGGCTTTCCAAAAATGGAATAAAAATTATTAACAAAAAAAATAATTTTATTTTAAAAAAAGCGATAATTAAAAGTTGCAAAATTAAAAGTGAAATTGTTAATAAAGATGAAAAAGAAAAAAATTTAAGAATGATTTTAAATTTTGGACATACTTTTGCTCATGGTTTTGAAAGTGCAAAAAATTTTTCAAAAAAACTTAACCATGGAGAAGCTGTTTTAATTGGAATGAGAACAGCAAGTGATTTATCATATAGAAAAAATTTATTATCATCTCAAGATCTTTCTTTAATCATAAAGCATTACTCAGATTTAAATTTACCTACGACAGTTAATAAAACTTTTAAAAAATATGAAATAAAAAAAATTGTTTCCTTTATGAAGAAAGATAAAAAAAATGTAGACGATAAAATAAATTTAATATTATTAAATAAAATAGGCAACGCTACAAATCCTAAAAAAATAAAATTAAGCAGTTTTGAAATTAAAAAATTCTTAAATTCATATTATAATTAAATCTAACTTATCTCTATTTCTAGCGCATGAATTTTATTTTGCATTTCATTTTTTAAAATAGAAAAAATTTTTTTGTGAGCTGAAATTTTATTCATTTTTTTTAAATCTTTCGATTTTATAATAATTTTAAGATGAAACTTATCTACATCAAATGATTTATGTTTTGAATGTAGATGGGAATTGTCAATTATTATTAGGTCCTCAGGTTTTATTTCTTTATTAATTTTTTCTTTAATCTGATCTAAAAAAGCCATAATTTGCTTCTAAAATTTTAAAACATATAGTATTTATAAACAATGGAAAATATTTGTGAGTGGGATAGTTGTAACAAAAATGGAGATTTTAAAGCTCCTTTGGAAAAAGATAATAGTAAAAAATTTAGATGGTTATGCGAAGAACACATAAAACTATTTAATAAAAATTGGAATTATTTTGATGGCATGAACCAAAATGAAATTGAAGATTTTTTAAAATCTGACATCACATGGCATCGCCCCACGCAAAAATTTGGATCCTCGGATAATTTTTTTAACATATTATGGAATAACGCGTTAAGTGATAAATTCAACTTTTTTAAAAGTGATAATTTAGACCGAGGTTTTAATAATAAAAAGTTAAGTGAAAGGGACAAGGACGCTTTTGTTATAATGGGATTAGACTTTAATACAGAATGGCCGACTATACAGAAAAAATTTAAAACTCTTGTAAAAAAATTTCACCCTGATAGAAATTCAGGTAATAAACAGTTTGAGGATAAATTGAAGAAAATAACCTTGGCTTACAGCCATTTAAAATTAATAATGGTTAAAAAATAAATAATTATGACAAATTTAAGTGAACTTACTCCCGACATAAAAATTTCAGTTAATCAAATCTTTGGAATAGACACTGATATGAAAATAGATGGATTTTCAAAAAAAAGTGAGTACGTACCTGAAATTGATAGTAGCTATAAATTTGATCGGGATACTACTCTTGCTATTATTTCTGGTTTCGCATTTAATAAAAGAGTTTTAATTCAAGGTTATCACGGAACTGGAAAATCAACTCATATCGAACAAGTGGCTGCAAGATTAAATTGGCCATGTATTAGAGTAAATTTGGACAGCCATATCAGTAGAATTGATTTAATTGGAAAAGACGCAATTGTAATTAAAAATAATAAACAAGTTACAGAATTTAAAGAGGGTATACTTCCATGGTCAATACAAAATCCTGCGGCTTTAGTTTTTGATGAATATGATGCCGGAAGACCAGATGTTATGTTTGTTATTCAAAGGGTTCTTGAAAAAGAAGGAAGTTTTACTTTGCTAGATCAAAACAAAGTTTTAAAACAACATCCTTTTTTTAGATTATTTGCTACAACAAATACGATTGGTTTAGGAGATACTACAGGCCTATATCAAGGAACTCAGCAAATAAACCAGGGACAATTAGATAGATGGAATATTATAACTACTTTAAATTATTTACCATTCAATAAAGAATTAGAAATTGTTCTAGCTAAATCAAAAAAATTTAACACAAAAGAAGGAAAAGAAACTGTATCAAATATGATTAAAGTTGCAGATCTTAGTAGAAAGGGATTTGTTAATGGCGATATTTCAACAGTTATGAGTCCCAGAACTGTAATTCATTGGGCAGAAAATTCTGAAATCTTTAAAGATGTTGGATATGCATTTAGAGTAACTTTTTTAAATAAATGTGATGACTTAGAAAAAAGTATAATTGCTGAATACTATCAAAGATGTTTTGGTGAAGATTTACCTGAATCTTCTGTTAATATCAAAATTTAATTTAAATAATGGATGATCAAGAACTTTTAAAAGAAAGATTTAAATCTGCTGTTTCATCAGCGGTTAAAGCAATATCTGAAAACTTTGATATAGAAATTAAATTTGGTAACAACTTAAATACCAAAAAAAATCATTTAAATTTACCAGAAATAGCAACCTTAAAAAAAATACAAGATTTTACAAATCTAAGAGCGTTTGCAGATTCTGAAGCTTTAAAGCTAAAATACACAAATAAAAAGATATATTTAGAAAATGAACCAGTAGGAGCAATAGCAAAAAATTTATATTCGATAGCAGAAAAAATAAGATATGAAAAAATTGGAGCTGATAAACTAAAAGGTGTCAAAAAAAATATTACTAAATGCTATGAAGATAAGTTTAAAAATAAAAAAATTGAAGAGATAAAAAATGAATCTGATGTTGAAATATCAGAAGCTTTTGAACTTTATTTAAGAAGTCACTTTTTCAAAATTAAACAAAATGATGCAACTAAGAAAATCCTAAGCTATTGGGAGGATTATTTTAATAAAAATCTCAAAAATCAACTAAAAGAATTGGATAATTGCGTTAAAAATCAAGACAAATTTAATAAATTAATTGCTGATTTAATAAATAAATTTGATTTTGAAGATCCAAACTCTAAAGAACAAGAAAAGAAAGAAACCACAGAAGATAATTCTTCATCGTCGGATAACAATGATGATGAGAATGACTCAGTAAACAAGCAGGAAAGCGAAAGTAGTGAATCTGACCTTAATATTCTTGAAAGTGGTTATGAGTCATTTAGTGAAAATGAAGAAGTTAAAGAAAAAGAACAAAAAGAAACTGCCGGTAACCAAAGTTTATTAGCAAAGAACCAGAAAAGCTCTTCAAAAGCAAAATATAAAATATTTACCAATGAATATGATGAAACAAAAAATGCTGAGGATCTTGAAAGTGAAGATGAAATAAATAGATTAAGAAAAAATCTAGATCAACAGCTAACAAATTTACAAAGTATAGTTGCCAAACTTGCAAATAAATTACAAAGACAACTGCTTGCTAAACAAAACAGATCATGGGATTTTGATTTAGAAGAAGGAATGTTAGATGCTTCTAAATTATCAAGAATAATTATAAATCCTTTTCACTCGCTATCTTACAAAATGGAAAAGGAAACAGAATTTAAAGATACCATCGTTACACTTCTAATTGATAATTCCGGTTCAATGAGAGGCAGACCAATATCAGTTGCTGCAATATGTGCAGATATTTTATCTAGAACACTTGAAAGATGCTCTGTAAAAGTCGAAATTTTAGGATTTACAACAAAAAACTGGAAAGGTGGAAAAAGTAGAGAAAAATGGAATTTGGAAAGCAAACCTTTAAATCCAGGCAGACTAAATGACTTAAGACATATAGTTTATAAATCAGCTGATAAACCTTGGAGACAGTCTAAAAAAAATCTTGGATTAATGCTTAAAGAAGGTTTGTTAAAAGAAAATATTGACGGTGAAGCATTACTATGGGCTTTTAAAAGAATTATGGCGAGAAAAGAAGAAAGAAAAATACTTATGGTTATCTCAGATGGTGCACCTGTTGATGATTCTACTTTATCTGTAAATTCAGGAGATTATTTAGAAAAACATTTAAAACAAACTGTTAAATGGATAGAAGAAACTTCAAATATAGAAATTCTAGCTATTGGAATAGGACATGACGTTACTAGATATTATAACAAAGCTATCAAGATAGCAGACGTGCAAGAACTAGGAGATGTTATGATCAATCAATTAGCAAAACTTTTTTCTGAAAAAAATAAAAAAACTATACACTAATTTTTTTTTCTTTATCTGAAATTTCTTTAATACGTGAAAGCAATAATCTAAAAGGTATCAACATTATTAAGGCTACAAATATTTTTACCATTAAGTCTCCAAAAGCTAAGGTCAACCAATTTACATCAGTTCCGTAAAATGAAATAAAAAAAAATAAAAATGTATCAATTGATGATCCAATCAATGAAGACAACAAAGGAGCTATGAACCATGCTTCTTTTCTTAATTTATCAAAAATATTAACGTCTATTAGTTGTGCAGCAAGAAATGCGATACCTGATCCAAAGGCAATTCTTATAGAAATTAAATCTGAAAAATTTGTTGAGAAAAAAAATGTTAAAAATACCCCGAGTCCAAAACCTACATAAACAATTTTTTTTGCGAAATCTTTGCCGTTACTTCTATTTGCCAAATCAGTTATTAAAAAAGCTACAGGGTAACTAAAAGCACCATAGGTTAACAAGTTTTGCAGACCAGCATAATTTACCGGAAATTGTACTAAATAATTAGATAAAGCAACTATCGATCCCATTAGAAAAGCCAATATAAAGAAAAAACGATTTTCTTTTACAATCATTAAAAAATTAAGCTTTTGAGATTATTTTATTTTTAAGTTTTTTTGCTTTAAGAGATAACTTAAAGGATTTTGCACTTTTTAGAAAAAAGTCTAATCCACCTTTGTAGTCTACCGTTCTTAATGCAGAATTACTTACATTGAGCCTAACGTTTCTCTTCAAAATATCACTTTTAAAGGTTACGTTTTTTAGATTAGGAAAAAATTTTCTTTTTTGCTTATTATTTGCATGACTAACCTTATGGCCTTTTAAAGGGGACTTGCCTGTAAGTTCACATTTTTTTGACATTGGTAATTCCTAAAGAGTATATAGATGTAGAGCGAAATGGAATCAAGTTAATATATTGACAACATTCACATTGAGGAATAGTTATATTTAAAGATTTTCAAATGGAAGTATATTTACCTATTGCAGAAGTACAAATAAACGTTTTGTTGATACTTTTTGTTAGTTTTATTATAGGTTTTTTGTCTGGTTTATTTGGTGTAGGAGGAGGCTTCCTTATGACACCATTTTTAATTTTTATGGGAATACCTCCTGCAGTAGCTGTGGCTAATGAAGCAAATAATATACTTGCATCCTCTACATCTGGAACTTTGACTCATTGGTTTAAAAAAACAATGGACCTTAAAATGGGATGGATGATTATCAGTGGAGGATTAATTGGAACTGCTTTTGGAATGATTACTTTTGGTTATTTTAAAGGAATAAATAAAATCGATATAGTTATTACACTAGCCTATATGTACGTCCTAGCAATCGTAGGAAGCTTTATGCTTAGAGATGGAATTATGGAAATCGATAGAATTAAAAAAAAAGTAATAATTAAAAAAAAACTACATACTCATTATTGGATACACGGACTTCCATTTAGAACGAGATTCAAAACATCAAAAGTTTATGAAAGTGCTTTAGTTCCAATTATTTTGGGTATTGTCGTTGGATTTATTGCTGCGATTATGGGTGTTGGAGGAGCATTTCTGATGGTTCCTGCAATGATATATTTGATTGGTATGCCAACAAAATTAGTGCCAGGCACCTCTTTATTTGTAACAATATTTGTAACTGGATTTGTAGTTGTTTCACATGCATTCGCTTACAACACAATTGATTTAGTGCTTGTTTTAATATTGATATCTGGTTCTATTGCAGGCGTACATGCTGGTCAAAAAGCTGGGCAACGTCTTCAAGGTTCTGAACTAAAAACTTTACTCGCTTTACTAATGCTTTCAGTGGGAGTTTTAATGGCTTATGATACTTTTTTTAGAGAAGGAAAACCTAGTATAAGAATTCCAACTGATAAGATTGTTGAAATAAGTGAATTTGGAAATACAATTTTTAATTTATCAAACAATTATCCAATTGTTTACGGTGTATCATCAATTTTCTTAGCTTTAGTTGCTGGAGTAGGAATATCATTCATCAGAAGGCAAATCAGTAAATGGAGATCTGAAAGAATGAATAAGCCAGCAATGTATTAATGACGGTAACTTTAACTTTAGCTTTTTTAGCAGGATTAATAAGTTTTCTATCACCTTGCGTTTTGCCATTAATACCTGGATATATATCTTATATTTCAGGTACATCATTTGATCAAATAAAAGAGGCAAAGAAAAACTATATTATTTTAAAAACTATTTTTTTTACACTAGGTTTCTCTTTTGTTTTTATTTCATTAGGTTCAACAGCTTCATTACTTGGAAAATTTTTTTTAATTAATTCTGAAATTTTTAGAATTTTAGCTGGCGTTATTATTATATTTTTTTCATTACAATTAATAGGAATTATTAATTTTAATTTTCTAAACAAAGATATAAGAATTTTCACTAATAAATATAGTGATAGTATAACCTTTCCATTGATTGTGGGCGCAGCGTTTGGATTTGGTTGGACACCATGTATAGGTCCTATTCTTGGATCTATTTTAACACTAGCAGCAATAGAAGAAAATATTAGCAGAAGTATTTTATTGTTATCATTTTATTCTTTAGGTTTAGCAATACCTTTTATAATTTCTGGTATTTTGATAGATAAATTTTTATTATTTTCAAAAAATTTTAAAAAATATATATCTATGATAACAAAGATTGGTGGCA
>MDSX01032603.1_pt1 | contig 13371 bp, 12 predicted proteins | sample 811141 | NCBI WGS metagenome assembly MDSX01 (sample SAMN05326642, study PRJNA326480) | marine metagenome | isolation source: seawater | place: Atlantic Ocean: South East | collected 2010
CAGTTAGTATTAAAATCAATACTCCCTGCTTTTCCATAAACACCTCTCATTAATAATAATTTACCCATAGAATCATCATTAATGATTTTCTTTGCCTCTCTAACAGAATGATGCAGCCTGTGATTAAAACCGTACTTCAAAATAAGATTGCTATTTTTTTGAATTTCTTTAATTGGAATTAATTCTTCATAATGCATTGCTGGTGGTTTTTCGCAAAAAACATGCTTTCCCGCCTGGAGAGCTCTTAAAACATAACTTGCAGATACATTAACATAGGTTGATATAAATACAGCATCAATATCACTTTGAAGGAGTTGTTCGTAGCTTGTACAAAATTTAATATCTTTGTTTATCGATTTTTCATTAGAATCAAAAATTGCTTGTAAGAGCACATCATCAGAATTTAAGAAAGATTCTTCTCTAATTTTTCCCATTTTTCCATATCCAGCGATGCCTAATTTAATTCTTTTCATAATGTTTCTATAAAAAAGTTAATGGATCTTTTCCGTTTTCCAATGCGTTTATAGCAGATACACCCATTGCATATATTGCCTCCTCAGAGCTACCTCCAATATGCGGAGTCACAATAACATTCTCTAGATTAGAAAAATTATCACCTAAGGGTGGCTCAACTTCTAAAACATCAAGAGCTACACCACCTATTTTCTTTTCAACTATTATTTTTCTTAAAGATTCTTCATCAATCAATCCGCCTCTTGCATAATTTATCAAAATAGCATTTCTTTTTATTAGGGATAATTTTTTACTATCGAGTATTCTGTTGGTTGATGAATCCAGCGGGAGATGTAAACTGATAATATCCGAATTTGTTAAAAGATCTTCTAGTCCAACAGCTTCGATATTATTTTTTTTATAAAAATCATGAAAAGTTAAGATATCATGAGCTAAGATTCTACAATTAAATGGCGCTAATAACTTAACAAGGTCTTTCCCGATATGCCCACACCCTATAATTCCAAAGACTTTATTGGTTAACTGCCTACCAATTTCCTGATACCATTTTCCAGATCTAACTTGCTGATTTGCTGCAACAGCACGGTGAAGTAAGGATATTGAACTTGAGAGTACCAACTCAGAGACTGATCTTTTATTGACCCCACCTTCCCATCCAAGTTTCACGTTATACTCATTCATCGCTTGAAGATCGAGCATATCCAATCCAACCCCATATTTACCGATAATTTTTAGGTCAGGTAAATTTGACAATATCTCACGATCAATTTTTTCTAATGCAGTAATGGCTGCTAGTGAGCCATGAAGAAAATCTATTAAATCTCCCCCACTCAGAATTTTTCCATCATCATTAAATTTGGCATCAGGATATTTTTCAAGTACTTTTTCTCTTAATCTAGGATTTTTCGAAAATGATCTTGATGCTATCGCAAGAGAAGTCATGATACCTCTATTTATATTCAGTTAGATAACTATCAACTGCTTTTTTTAATTTTTGAGATTTATCATATAGACCTATACCTATCTCTCCTTTTTTATCCGGAAGTATCAGTCTAAGTTGCGATTTTGTATTTTTTTTATCTTTATTAAGAGCTTTTATCAATAAATCAGAATCTATAATTTTTTTATCATATAAGGAGGAATTTTTACTTAATAGATCGTGCATTCTCTCGAAATGATAATCAGTTGAAACACCTAATTTTGCAGCGACATAATTAGCGATATCCATACCAATAGTAACCGATATCCCGTGAGGAATAGAGTAATTTGTTGCAGATTCGATTGCATGCCCAAAACTGTGCCCATAGTTCATAACATTTCTCTCTTTTTTATCAAATTCATCAATCTCAATTAGAATTTTTTTCATTAAAAGAGATTCTTTAATAAAGCTTTCCATAGTAGTCATGTCAGATAAAATATTTTCATAGCTATCTGATATTTTTTTAAAACTTTCTGGCGAATTAATAGCATGTACTTTTATCATTTCTCCAATGCCAGATAAAATATCAACACGTTCAAGCGTCTTGAGAAACGTTACATCAAGAATAATTTTTTCTGGAGGATTAAAAGTACCAAGTATATTTTTTAAATCTCCTGAATTGATAGAGGATTTGGAACCAATGCAGGAGTCTGCCATTGCTAGTAATGTTGATGGATAAAAATACCATGGTATACCTCTCATCAGTGTAGAGGATAGAAAACAGGTAATATCTTGTATAATTCCACCACCTATTGCTACAATTTTTTCATCTCTTTTCAGCTCTAAATTAATTAGTTCATCTATGTATGAAGATAATTTTTTCAGTGATTTATTTTTCTCAGTTGCTTTGATTATAAGGCATCGATTATTTTCTATAATGTTGCAAAGATTTTTTGAATATATATTCACAAGATTTTCATCAATTATATAAACGGCATTAGCTATTGGATCTTTATTTAAATCGCTTATACCGTTATTGTTGAATATAACTGAGTACTCACCTTTGTGAGAATTTATAGTAATTGATTCCTTAGACACGTGAAAACCCACCATCAATCATAATATTTTGCCCTGTTAAATATGAATTTGATTCACTGACAAGCCAATTCACTATATTAGCAATTTCCTCAGTTTTGGCTAATCGTCCGATTGGAATAGTTTTTTCAATCTCTAGAATCTCTTTGGAACCAAGAATATTTTCTGTTAAATCAGTTCTAGTGAAGCCAGGACTCACACAGTTAACCAATATTCCTGAATCTGCCTGTTCAGCCGCTAGTGCTAATGACATACCATCTAAACCAAACTTGCTGGCCGAGTATGATGCTCGATATTCTCTACTTTTTTGACTCCAAATAGAAGCTATATTAACAATTCTCCCCCAGTTTTGTTTTTTCATATGGGGTATAACAGCTTGACATATCCGAAAAGGAGCTGTGAGATTGACATTTATAATTCTTTTGAAATCTTCAACTTTTATATTTTCAAATTTATCAATTTTATTGATACCAGCATTATTCACCAAAATATCAATCTTAGCTGACTCTGCAAATTTAAGAAATTTCTCAAAAGATCCTGAATTATTAAAATTTATTGGATAATATTCTACTGCGGGAAAATCAAAATTATCTCCTGTACCTGTAGCAATGACCTCTATGTTATTTTCCAGAAGATTTTTAACAATGGATAATCCTATTCCTCTTGTTGACCCTGTAACAAGTGCTTTAAATTTCTTTTCTTGCATATGAATCCTAAAAGATAATTTCTCTTTTATTAGCGTCGCTATTTAGATTATCAGAACGAATATATTGAGAAAGGATATGCAATAAGCAATGATGGATATCTTCCACTACACCATAATTATAAACTGGAATATGGATATTATAATCACTTAACTTCTTAGCCTCACCTCCATCAAATCCAACAAAACTAATAGTAATGATATTTTTTTCTTTTGCTTTTTTGATAGCGTTAATAATATTCTTGCTATTTCCGCTACTCGAAACACATAAAAGCAGATCTTCAGATGCCCCATATCTCTCAATCTGAAATGAAAAAATATCATCATATTTAATATCATTTGCTATGGCAGTTAGAGTTGGCGTGTTACTAGTAAGAGAATGAATAATTGGTTGAATATTTGTATTTGTTGCAACTCCTTTTAAAAAATCACAAACAAAATGATCGCTAATAGAGGAGGATCCTCCATTACCACATGTATATATTATTTTTTTTGATTTGATTGATTGATCAATCAATTGAGCTATTTCCTCTAAAACATGAGGATTTATTGCATCAAAACCATTAATTAAATTTTTTTTATATTCTGATAAAAAATTTCTCATTATCGACTTTTTTAATCCTTCCTGTTGAGTTAATAGCCTATTGATTCTTATTATACGAGAAACAATAATAATTATACATCACCAACTCGTAAAACCGCCATCTACAATAATATTTTGTCCATTAATATAGCTTGATTCATCTGAGGCGAGAAATACAACAGCTCCTGATATCTCATCAACATTTGCTTTTCTTCCTAAAGGTACTTTTTTTGAATATTTTTTTACAAAAATTTCATTTTCCTTTTCATGAAAGACCCCTCCTGGTGAAATAGAATTTACTCTTATATTTTTTTCACCCCAATATGAAGCAAGATATCTTGTTAGTGAAATTACCCCTCCCTTTACTACAGGATATACCGAATGTGAATAGATCTTATTTTCATCTTGAGATTCGTTATTTGTATATAGTTCACTGAGATTGGAATTTTCATAAATTCGCTGGTCATTTCCAATAACACCATATATTGATGACAGAAGAATTAAATTACCGCTATTCTGTTTCTCCATTGTTTTTCCAACTTCTTGAGTAGCCAAAAATAACCCATCCAATTCAACTTTAATTACCTCCCTCCAACCCTCAAGACTACATTCAGTAAAAGGAGCATAAAAATCTTTAGGTTTAGAAGTCACAGAATAAACTAAGGTATCAATTCGTTTATATCGTCTTATTATGTCGTCAATTACAGAAATGATTGATTTTCGATCTGTCACATCTACATCAACTTGCTTTATATTATGTTTTTGAACTTTAGATGACGATTTTTCAGCGGCATTTGATAAGTTTGGTAGATCTGCAGATATTACAGTTGCGCCCTGTGAGCTTAACTTTTGGCAAAAATCTCTCCCTAAGTATCCCCTCCCTCCAATAACGATAATAATTTTATTGTTTAATTTAAACATACGTTATATTCCAAAATAATTACTATTGTTAAAATTTTCAATTTTTATTGCCTTTCCATGTTTAGTTGATTTATGAGCAGCATCAACTACATACATACTATCTAGAGCTTTATTAAGATGAAAATCATGATTGATCCTTCCTTCTTCAACGAATTGAATAAATTGCTCTAACTGATCTAAATACATCTTATTATTATCATATTCATTATTTGACCATATCAGTTTTGGCTCAGAGTCTTCTATAGAGCATGCATGAATGGTTAAATTACTGAAATCATATGATATCCATCCCTTCTCGAAGCTTATCAAGCCGGTCCGATGATGTTTTTTTTGTAAATAATCCATATGTATCTGACTGACTGTATCATTAATATGTCGAATCATGATATCAGAAGAGATATCTACATTTATTCCCAATTCCTCACCATCCAGCATAAAACATGATACCTCTTTAGCCCTACCCATTAAATCCAATGCCAGATATATTTCATGTATTAGTGTCAGTGTGACTCCACCTCCTAGCTCAGACCTAGAGAAATATGATTTTTTATAGTCTTCATAAGGATGCCAATCTTCAATCCATTGGCCCACCTGAAGCTGGAAATTAATTATCCTCCCTAGGTCATTTTTATCAATAAATTTCTTTATAAACAGAACTATAGGATGAAATAAAAGATTATGAGCAGAAAATGTGACAACTTTTTCCTTATTGCATAAATCAATAAAATCGACACAACCATCGATTGAGTTTGAAAGTGGTTTCTCTACTAGCAATCCATTCACAAAAGGAAATATTTTCTTTGCAGCCTCCAAATGAAGGCTAGTGGGATTAGAAATAATTGCAATATCAGCTTTAATCTTGGGGATATCACCCCAAGACTGAAACTCTTTGACATCTATGGTATCTGGTAAATTTTTGAAATGACCTTTTTTGCTCCTGAGACAATATATTTTATTTATTCCTAAAGTTTTTAAGTTTTTAATATGTCTTTGGCCAATTGAGCCTGATCCAACAACAATTGCAGATTTTACTTTCATTTTCTTTTTTAATTTAATATTCATCTGAGAGGAAAATCTTTTTTTAAACATATTGCCACAGTTCTTATTTATCTCAATTATTTCAGGATTTTTATCAAGGAGAGTAAGTATCTCATCCAACGTAATCATTTTATTTTTTTGATATAATTCAGCAAATACTCTCTTCAAAAATTCAAAATCCTCAGGATAATCTACCGTCATCCTTAGCCCTGGTCTTCGATGAAAATCATCGGTAACATCCAAATCTAATATGCTGAATATTCCCGTATCAGTGAAATATTTTCCCCAAACTTCAGTATGATTAGAGTCTTTGATTTCGTTTATTTTTTTTAGCGCAGATACTTTAATTCCATAGCTAAATACACCATGTGGCAGATCTAACTGTCTAATTAAGTCAGCATCTGTTTCTATGAATTTATCAACAATTAAATCTGCATAGACTGGATCCACCAAAGGACAATCTGCCGTAATATTTAAAACATAATCCAGATTAAATTCCTCAGATGCATCATATAACCTTTTGATAACATCATTAGGATCACCCAAAAAATATTTGATTTGATTTTCATTAGCTATATTTATCAGAGGTTTGTCTTGATCTTCATAAGAAGTACAAATAATAATTTCATCTACACTCTTGATAAGTTTGAGTCTATCAATCATATGACTCAAAATAGATTTACCCTTGATTTCTAATAATAGTTTTTTAGGTAATCTTGTTGATTTCAGTCTTGCTGTGATTAAATAACCAATTCTCAAATTATATTCATTTGACTTATTTTTTTTTGGATTCATTATCAGATTTAAAAATGTGAAGAAGTTATTACTTCACCTTTTATAACATCTTTTTTTAAAGGTTGGCCGATTTTTTGAAGTAATTGAATTTGCGATAAATCTGTTATTTTTGAGGATCTGATGAATTTAATATCACCATGTGAAAGTACTGTATTTTTTTTTAAATTTGATAATGCCAAGGCAGCCATTTTGTTCGGCCCATAAATAGAATAAGATTTCTCAGCATCATTCAATTCTGTCGAACCGTCACCACTAATCTGCTCAATAAGTTTAATTTTTTCTTTAATATTGTTTAACATCTCAATAGTTATGGCTGCTGAATAATCGGTTCGCTCTTTGCCGAATTTTGTTGTTACATGTTTCTCTATATAGCTCATTCGATTAGCTCCCACCAACAATGTTATAAGTTCATTAAATTCATTATTCCATGAGGTGTGATCTGCATATCCAAATTCAGGTAGATCATAGGTTGACTGAATTTTATTTATCTTTTTCAAGTTTATATCTTTGTATCTTGTTGGATAATTTTGAAAACCAAACATTAATACACAACTTCGATCTTTATATATTTCAACTGCTTTATCTATTTCTTTAATCGTACAGCCGCCTATTCCGATTACAATTTTAGTTTTTTGATTTGATTTTGATAAAACTTGCTCAAATATTCTTGGAACCAAAAGACATACAGAATGAATTTCAATATATTCAGGTGATACTTTAGCAGCGAAATCAATTGCTTTACTGTCATTCACTAACAGCATAATCTCTTTTTTTGAATCTTTTATAATATTAATTAATTCTAGCCATTGATTTTTAGAAAACACCCATCTATTCAAAAGATTATAAGAGGGGTGATCTTTGCTCATATATTCATCAAAATCAATCGTTATATGCATCTTCACTATATCAGCATCAGATTTAGAGCAGATTTCATTAACGAGATTTCTCATAAAATTGAAATCGCCTTCATGATGCCATGCCGTTTCAGCAATTAATTTAATCATCTATTTAGTATCTTTTTGGTCTAAAATGGCGTTACTGAGATCTTCTTTTCTTCCAATATCTTTCCAGTCCTCAAAAAGAGGAAAAACATTCACTTGACCATTATTCTTTTTATGACAAATTATTAGATCTGTCATATCAATATAAGTATCTCTCTTGACAAGACTAAATACTGAAGAATCTAATACATAAATTCCAGCATTTACGTTGAATCTTTTTATTGGTTTTTCTTCAATATTAATTAAAAGATTATTTTCTACCTCGATCACTCCATATGGAACCTCTATATTATGCTCTTTAACACACATTGTTATTTGTCCGGGTTGTTTGCTATGAAAATCTAGGAGATATTTGTAATTTACCATTGTAAGAAGATCACCATTCATAATGATTATTGGAAAAGTCTTATCAATATCATCTATTAGACTCAAGCAACCAGCTGTACCAAGTGGTTTTTTTTCTTGAATATATTTAATATTGACCCCCCACCCCGAACCATCTCCAAAATAGCTTTTTATTATTTCACCCTTATAATGAAGTGAAATTAAAAAATTAATGAACCCCTGACTAATAAAGCTATTTAAGATTTTTTCTAGAATCGGTTTTGTTCCAACTTTCAACATTGGTTTTGGTATTTCGTCTGTAAAAGGATGTAAACGCTTTCCAAAACCACCCGCCATCAATAGAACAGGATTAACCTGATTCCTGTTATTAATAAATTTTTCTATTGGTATAAGATTGGTTATTACTCCCTTTGTATTAATTAAAGGCATATGCTTTAAATCTTCCTCTTTCATTGTTTTGATAATTTCCTGATCAGAGCATCTATCATTCATTGAAATTGGATTATTATTCATTACATTTCTAACATCAGTATCCATAGTAATTTGCTTTATGAGAGCTCTCCTTAGATCCCCATCAGTCAAAATACCTATTAGTTTTTCAGATTCATCAATAACTAATGCAAGTTGCCAGCCTCCCTCATGCATCACACGAATAGCATATTCCAATTTATCATCAGCTTTGATTAGTATTTTTTTCCAATGCTTCATTTTGTTCTAAACTCAATATTATTTTGATTGAACGAATTTCGTATTATCAGGTAAATTTTTAAACACTACTGATCCAGCAGCAATAATGCAATTTTTACCAATATTAATATTATTTATTATTGTTGTTCCAGCGCCAATAAATGAATTATCGCCAATTTTGACATTTCCACCGCAAATTATACCGGGAGCAAGATGGCAGTTTTTACCAATAATTGTTTCATGATCAATTATTGATCCGGTATTAATTATTGAATTATTTCCTAGGACTGCATTAAATTGTACTACGGCACCAGCCATAATCTGCACTCCATCATTGATTGTAACTTCACGTGATATAGTTACTGATGGATGAAGCATTGTTGCAAACTTATAACCTTTGCTTAGCATTAAATCTCCTAACTTACTTCTTTTTGTGCAGCCAGGAAGCATTCCTAAGCCATTTACCAGAAGAATTTCATTAGGATCATATTCATCTATTGAATCGTCGTCACCAAGAAAAGGAAAATCGAAAAACTTGTTTTTTTCGATAATTTTTTCTTGAGATAAGTACCCTATAACATTTTTTTTTGTTAACGCAGCTATTTCTGCTAACACATGAGCATGTCCTCCAGCACCGATGAAAATGAGAGGATTCTTATGATTATTCATCAATTAATTCACCTTCCTTTATAATTGTTTTGCTTCTTTTTCCTAGTAGATTCCAATAATGCATTGGATTAAGCCCATCACCAGGTCTTTTTGCTGTCAAATTATCTTTTGAAAATTTCTCACCTTTTTTAATATCTCTTGAAGCAACAAGGCTTTTTCTTACTATTTTTATATTTTTGATTTCTGACTTGGAAGGAAATTTCTTTGAATCGCCCATAATTTTTTCAAGAGATCTTATAGATTCAATCATAAAACGTAATTCAAAAGGTTCTATTGAGGCTTGATGATCAGGGCCAAGCATTTTTTTATCTAGTGTAAGATGTTTTTCAATTACAGTCGCACCCATTGATGCAGCCAATATTGGAACTAATGTACCTTCACTATGATCCGAATAACCAACTTTCAATCCAAAACGCTTTGAAAGTGACTCCATCGCTTTAAGATTAATTTCATTCATTGGTGCAGGATATTCACTGGTACAATGCAGTATTGTAACTTTTTTTCTCAATATTTCTTGAGCAATATCAGTTTTAAAGCATTCCCTGAAAGCATCTTTCGATGGTTTTGTTTTTTTATCTCCAATCAGACCAAAAGCTAGAACTTCCAATGCGTCATTAATTTCTGAAAACGTCGACATTCCTGTAGAAAGTAAGATGTCCGGTTTGGTTTTAGTATGAGCTAACAAAAAAGGTCCGTTAGTTAGCTCACCTGATGCTATTTTAAGTTTCTTTGGTCTTATTTCATTAACTAAAAACTTCAAACTATCTATATCAAAAGCGGTCGATAAGAAATCTATACCTTTCTTTAAACAGTAATTATTTAGCAGATAATGATTCTCTTTAGATAATTCAAGTTTTTTTAACATCGAAAATTGGGACTCTTTAGAGTCAGTAGATAGTTTTTGATATTCAGCTTTTGGTGAATCACCAGTGACAAGATTTTTTGTATTAAAAGTTTGAAACTTAACTGCGTCAGCTCCAGCATCATATGCTTCATCAATTAATTTATAGGCAATATCCATTGATCCATTATGATTAACTCCTGCCTCAGCTATTATATAATTTTTCATTTGATTCTCTTAACAAACATTAGTTTATATTTTTAAATCAAAAAATATTTTTGGCTTAATGCCTCTTGCTAAGCTATCTTTTATAGCCTTAACTATTTTTTTTGAGGTATCTCTTGTCTCATAAGGATTATCAATAAAATCTTTATTATTTAAGAATGGTTGATCAAGTATCTTCAGAATTGAAGACTTTATTTGTTTAGTGTTGTAATCAACATCAATTATACTTTCAGATTTAATTCTACCTTTTTGACGGCTTCCTATATTAACTGTTCCAACATTAAATGAGGGAGCTTCAATGATACCGCTTGATGAATTACCGACCACGCATGCAGCATATTTAAGAAGGGATAAATATTTTTTTTGACCTAGTGATTCAAATAAATATGTATTAGATTTATTTAGTTCTGAGAATTTTTCAATCTCATTATTAATTATAGCTCCCCCTGGGTCAGCATTTGCTTTAGTGAAAACAAGATTTATTTCTTTTATATCTCTTATTGCTTCCAGCAATGAGTTAATTTGTCTTTTTGGATCTATTAATAAATTAAGTGTTTCAGGATGAAATGTTATCAAGATTGTTTTTTTAACTAAATCCAAACCTAATAATTCGAATATTTTATTCTTATCATAAAGGTCAATTTTTTTTATTGCCTCAATACCTGGAGATCCATAATTAAATACCCTATCTGGATTCTCGCCCAATTGGATAATTCTTTTTTTATAAATCTCTGTTGATGCAAAATGCAAATATGCCATTTTTGTTATAGCGTGCCTAAACCCCTCGTCAAATGCTCCTTCTGTAGTTTCCCCACCGTGAATATGTGCAATAGGAATTTTATTAATATATGCGACTGTAGCCGCTGAAAATATTTCATATCTATCACCAAGAATTAAAACCAAATCAGGTTTTAATTCTTGAAATTTTTTTGGAAAAATTTTGAAAGCTCTTGACATTGAAAAGCTGATATCATCATCTTGTTCTAAGATTTCTATTTTGTGTAAAATTTCAATTCCGTCACTTTCAATTTCTTTGAATGTGTTACCGTATTCTGAAGATAAATGAGAGCCAGTAACAATTAGCTTTAATTCCAAACTTTTAGATTTAATAATCTCATTAATTATAAGTTTAAGCAGGCCATATTCCGCTCTACTTCCAGTTATGACACAGATTTTTTTCTCAGCCATAATAATTTACGCTACTAGGCAGATTGATTATTCTTTTTGACAGCCAGTCAGTCACCTCCAATGATTGTGTTTGATATGAGCTATACAAATTTAATTTATGCATCGGAGTCCATGCTGGCCTTGTCATAATTGAGGCTGAGTTTGTTTTCTTAAGAATAAAATCTCTTTCTACTTCATCCTCAACTATTATTGTATTTAACCAGTAATTACTTTTTGATTTTGTTCCTTCAACTACATATCTAACATTATATTTCATACACCATTCTTGATAGAGCTGTGACAGTATTCTTTTTGATTTTATAAATCTGTCAATCTTTTTAAACTGCGCTAGACCTAATGCGGCGTTTATATTAGGCATTCGGTAGTTATAACCTACTAAATCATGCGTGAAATTCCACTTGTGCTTAAGTTTCGCGGTAGTCGTTAAGTGTCTTGCTTTTTTTGCCAAACCTTTATTATTAGTAAGTATCATACCTCCACCGCCAGTAGTGATTATTTTATTACCATTAAAGCTCAATATACCTAAGTCACCAATGGTACCAGTATAACGTTGATTATATTTTGTTCCGAGTGATTCAGCTGCATCCTCAATTAAAACTATATTGAAATCTGAGCAAATTTTTTTAATCTGATCAATTTGAGTGGAAAGCCCAAATGTATGCATTGGAATACAAGCTTTAACGATTCTTTTTGTGTTTTTGTTCCAACAATATCCATCCGATCTCAACTCACAATTTTGAGAAAGAAAGTCATATAAGCTCTCAGGGCATAACCCCAAGGAAGCGATATTGACATCTACAAATACTGGAAAAGCACCACAATAGCGAATTGCATTACATGTTGCCACAAAAGTCAGAGATTGAGTAATAACCTCATCATTTGATTGAACATTAGAGACCAATAATGAGGTATGTAAAGCAGATGTTCCATTCATTGTTGCCACAGAATATCTTGCTCCTGTATAAGAGGCTACTTCATTTTCGAATTTGTCTATACATGATCCTATACTTGATACATATGATGAATCTATTGCTTCGATAACGAGTTTTTTTTCACTATCACCGAACACTGGTTCATGCAAAGGGATGATTTCCTTGTCAGAATATAAGTCTTTTATTAATTTAATCAGATCTTTATACATTATAAATTTCAGATTTATACTTAATGAGGTTTTCTGGAAGTAGGATCCAATCTATAGTCATCTTTAAGCCCTGCTCAAAGCTATATTTTGGTTTATAATTAGTAAGATTTGTAATTTTTTTATTGTCACACCAAAGTCTAAAAACCTCGGATTTCTCAGGTCTTATTCTTTGTTTATCTTTAATGATTTTAATGTCACTATTCATTATTTTTTTTATCAGATCAAGAGTTTCATTGATGCTTACTTCCTTATTTGAGCCAATATTTATGGTTTCACCATTAGTTTCAGATGACTCACCAATACCAATTAATCCAGAACAAGTATCTTCTACATAATTAAAATCCCTTGTGGGGATAAGGTCACCTACCTTTATATTTTTCTCTTTTGAGGCAATTTGAATAATTATCGAGGGAATTACAGCTCTAGCTGACTGTCTCGGACCAAAAGTATTGAATGGTCTTGCTACGGCTAACGGGAGATCGAATGAGTTATAGAAACTCATTGCTATTGCATCAGCACCAATCTTTGATGCACTATATGGTGACTGCGGTTGCAATGGGTGACTTTCATCAATCGGAACATACTTTGCTGTTCCGTATACTTCACTTGTAGAAGTATGAATTATTTTTTCGACATTATTTTCTATAGCTGCTTGGCAAATATTTAAAGTTCCTTTGATATTTGTATCTATATAACTCTCTGGAGCATCATATGAATAAGGGATAGCAATTAATGCAGCAAGATGA
>MDSX01087067.1_pt1 | contig 13362 bp, 14 predicted proteins | sample 811141 | NCBI WGS metagenome assembly MDSX01 (sample SAMN05326642, study PRJNA326480) | marine metagenome | isolation source: seawater | place: Atlantic Ocean: South East | collected 2010
AATTTGATTTTTTATATTTTTACTACAACTAGGTTCATATGAAGATATATTGGCAGTTATCATATGCGCATTGAGAAGGCATACACCCCAGTCAGCGAGCCATCTCCTTGGTGGTTGAAAGGACTTGCCATTTTCATGGTAATAATGGCTATTTTATATGCATTAAACGCATTAGTATCAACTGCCATACCGATACTTGTTTCCCAAAATACAGACATAGAATGGGAGGAGATAGAAGAATATCCTGAAGATGGTACTGAAGAGGAAAAACAAGAATGGGAAGAGGGAAAAATAGCTTGGGAGGATATGCTGGATTATTTCGATGAAATGATGGGTTTCATCAAATGGACAGCATTTCATAGTGGACTTTTGGCTTTCATAGGTATATTCAGTGCATTTCTATTATGGACTAATAGAGAAGCAGGAATCAAAGCAGTTGGTTTATGGATAGCTGTAAATTTCATTGGTGGCATATGGATGATGTGGAAAATGTCGGAAATAGGTTTCACGCCAATTGACGACTATGGCCAGGAAGCAGGAGGAACTATGATTCCCGACTTGATAAATCAGTTCTCAATGATAATGGGGATAGGTCAGATTGCATTATGTAATGGATTCCTACTAGCCCTGTTAGTACTCGTAGCAAGCAAATCAAAACCTGAAACTACCATAGATATTCCTTCTGGATATCGTTAAACGTGGTACACTAGATTGAAATGATTCCTATTGTGCGAACTATTATGGAACAAGTAGTCAATGGAGTATTAGTAGTTAATACGGAGACAATACCAGGGAAAATAATTACTGAGACGCTAGGGGTAGTTAGCGGATCAACAGTCAGAGCTAAGCATGTAGGAAAAGATATTTTTGCTTTATTCAAGAATATTGTTGGAGGAGAGTTAACTCAGTACACTGATCTCCTGCAAGAATCACGACAAGAAGCAGTAGCAAGAATGGTTGCAGATGCAATGACGCTTGATGCAACAGCAGTGGTCAATGTTAGATTTGCAACATCCGCTATTACTGCTGGCGCTGCAGAGCTATTTGCCTATGGAACTGCCGTCAAATACGAGTGAAAGAGGTCTTTCAATGGCTGTAGAGTTCGAATTATATTACATTCCGATTATATTGTCGGCCCCATTCCTAATATTTTCGCTAATTTGGACAATTTTTGGTCTTTCATACCCATTTGTTTTTGTTTGGGGTATGATTACTAGTGGAAAGAATATTGACAATATGATAGAAGATGTAAACAGAAGAGAGAGTGAAACAAGAAAATTACGAGGGAAAGATCCTCTATCAACAATTGATGGTGGCTACAGAGATAATGTTTCTGATTCCGGTCTTGTGTATGCCAGTGGAGTCTTTGGACCCAGCCATTGGCATCTCCTAATTGGTTGGTTGAATAATTTATTTGGAGGCTCAGTCACGATATTTCAGAAAGTTATTTCCACTGGTAGGGCAGAAGTAATGCAAAGGCTCAGAGAGAATGCAATAGCTGCTGGTTGGGATGACGTGATCAATGTTAGAATAGATACTGCGGATATGACCCCACAAAGTAGCCAGAGGGGAGTTAAAGGAGTTGAGGTGTTCGCTTATGGAACCGGAATCAAATATTCCTAGAATTGAATACAAAAAATTGGTAATTATCATTATTTCTATAATTTTGATAATTATAGGATTGATTGCCATGTTCCATTTTGAGAACGAACTTGAAAAGATAGGAACTTATGAATCTATTAATTTACTTTACATGTTAATATCTCAGGCAATTTGCGGAATGGGATTAATCGGATTAATAGTGGGTTTATTATCGAAAAAAAAACAACTTTAGTAAGATAGAGAAAACTATGATTCAGATAAGAATATTGTTTCCTAATCTGAATTATAGATATTAATTAATTCATACCAAGAGTCAAGAGGTAAAATGATTATATCTATTCTACGACGCGATAAATAATATGAATAAAATGAAAGGTACAATATTGATTATGATTATGCTAACATCTGTGCTAGCCGGATGTACCTCCTCAGACACTTCAGATTTAGATCAACAGATTTCTGATTTACAGCAGTCAAATGACAATTTAACTGCAGAATTGGAATTTGCTAATGAAAATATTGATTTGATTAATGGTATTTCTTCAGAACTTCAGGAAACTCTAATTGATTTAAATTCAACATTAGCAGAATTAAATATACAAATATCAGATAAGGAAGACATAATCACTAACCTTACTTCACAAAGAGATGGTTTACAAAATGATTTAGATGAAGCAATAGAATCAAATTCTTCTATAATATCGTCGTTAGAATCTCAAGTTGAATTATTAGACTTTGAAATCGAATTACACATTTCTGATATTTCTAATCTAAATACCCAACTAATATCAGCTCAAGAAGAGATTTCTGAATTAACAAACTCGTTGAATGCATTGTCCGATTCTATAAGTAAATTAACATATCAAATTTTTATTGATACACAAGGTTGCTCTATAAATAATCCAACTCCTAAAATGAAAATAGGTTTTGATGACGGAGCAGGAATTGGCTCTGCAAATGATGGAATATTGCAGGGTTCAGAAGTTTCCATGACTTTCGGAGCATGCTCTGAAGATACTGGGAAGGTGGCCAATATCGGTACTTTATCAAATCCAGGCATATCTAAAATGGTTGAAATGGGAGGGAATCTTTACTTTACCGCAGATGATGGAGTCCATGGAAATGAACTTTGGAAAACAGATGGAACAATTGGTGGGACTTCTATGGTAATTGATTTATCCCCAGCTATGTGCCCTACCTGCCAAAACATGGATTCTGATATTGGTGAATTAGTTGCTGGAGATTCAAAACTATTCTTTACCAGTCCAGTTCAAAGTATTGGAGTACCTGATATTACAAGAGAGCTATTTGTCAGTGACGGGACTAATTCAGGTACTCAATTAGTAATGGATATATTTGATTGTCCGTTAAGTTCAGGAGATATTACTTTTGATTATGATGGAGTTAATTCTCTTGTAGTGCTACCAGGGTCTAGTTTTGGAACGGCTGGTATGGATAGAGTTGTATTCTCTGCATTTCACTGTTCTTTAACAAATTATGTCTGTTTTGGCGAGGAACCATGGATTTCTGATGGTACATTATCGGGAACGAGATCTATGGCTGATATTAGAAATGGAGATACTCCGATGTTTACACAAGACGGTCAAGGTGTGCTAATAGATGACGTTGGCAGCCAGCCAAGAAATTTTTTCCAATCAGGTGATATGGTTTATTTCTTCGCTGATGATAATAATTCAGGTAGAGAACTGTGGAAAATTGATACAACACGTGCTAGTTCAGGAGCAACATTAGTCAAAGATATTAATTCTGGCCCTGGAGATAGTGTGAATATAGATACTGAGACAGAGTATGTTAATATGAATGGAAATATATTCTTCTCTGCAGATAATAACAATAATGGAATAGAATTGTGGAAAACTAATGGTTTCGGATTAGGTACTACAATGGTTAATGATATAAATTCAGGTTCGAATAGTAGTAACCCTGCAGAACTTACTTTAGTAAATAATACGTTATATTTCACAGCTTATGATAGTACAACATCAGCAACAGAACTTTTTCAGAGCGATGGAACAAATATGGGGACCCTCATTCTAAATTCAAATATCAATAATCCTGAATTGCTCACGGCTGTTGGAGATACATTATTCTTCTCAGCATTCGATCTTATAATATTCAATGACATGGGTGTTTTATGGAATAGCGATGGTACTAACTCTGGAACAGGGATTATTGATTCCAACATACGTCCACTACAAATCTTTTCTTTGGGAGATTTGATTTTTGTCATTAACTACCAGATACTAGATGAGAATCAACTGGTTTCTTATGATGGTACTACGAGTATTATCGACTCAGGAGTAGGAGTAGAAAACGTTGCTTCAGTAGTTGATACACTATTCTATACTAAGAATAGTGACTTACATTATCATTCATCAGATCATGGAGATTTTATTAATTCATGATATATTATTTATTTTTATATTAATTTAAATTAGATTGGGAGTTGAGAAAATGGAAAATACAAAGAAAGATATTCGATTGACACTAATAGTTGTATTTTCCGTACTTCTAATTATTGGTATAATTGTCAGTGCGGTAGGGAATAATTCAGTAGAAATAAATGGATATTCTGCAGTATTATACTGTGCGATTATTTGTATTGGAGTTCAATGGTTAGCATGGATACCTGCATCGATAAAACAAACAGAACGATTCTATGACCTAACTGGAGGCTTGACTTACCTAACTGTAGTAGTATTCAGTTTGTGGGCAGGATCAATATCAGAACCTCCTAGTTTAAGAGAATTAATAATTAGTACGCTAGTTGTAATCTGGTCTTTACGTTTATCCGTTTTCCTTTATAGTCGTATACATAGAGCAGGGAAAGATGGACGTTTTGACGAACTTAAAACATCACCTATCAGATTCTTGGTACCATGGACTATACAAGGATTATGGGTTTTCTTGACAATGATAGTAGTTATTGTAATAAATTCTCAAAATGGATCATCCCCCACACTAGGGATTTGGGATGGTATAGGAATGGCTGTTTGGATTCTCGGGTTCACTATCGAAGTATTAGCAGATAATCAGAAGACTGCTTTCAATGCAGTATCAGAGAATAAAGGTAAATGGATTGATAGTGGACTCTGGTCTATCTCAAGACATCCAAACTATCTTGGGGAAATTCTCCTTTGGACAGGGATTGCTATATTCGGAATATCTTGCTTGACAGGACTTGAACTATTAACGTGGATTTCACCAGTATTCATTTACTTACTGTTAACCAAAGTTAGTGGAATCCCTATATTGGATAGACGAGCTTTGGAAAAATGGGGTGATGATCCTGAATATCAAAAATATAGAGCAAGAACCTCATTATTACTTCCAATTAGAAAAAAATAATTATTAATATTCAGATTTACACTATAAAGCAATTGTAGATTGGGCTCTTAATGTCTCAAAAAATGGTTCAGATATAGAAATTCCTGAAATATTAGTTCCACACCGCTTCGAACGTTTTGAAGAGGTAGTCATCAGAGATTCGAACTAAAGGAAAGAGGATTATATTTAGCTGAATTAAGATGGATTTTCTATAAGAAAATTAATGTATTCTAAGACTTGCTCTAAATTTTCATCGGGAATCTCTTTGTATGATTGTCCAAATCGGCTTTTGACGCAGATAGCGATATGAGCATATGGATTTCTTCCCTTAGGATGATTCCTAGAAGGAGGTAACTTACCCACTAATTTATCGCCAGCTTCTTTGATAAAATTCCAAACTAGCTTAGAATTTTCTTCATTCATGTATCTGGCAATATCTTGAAGGAAATAGGTTTTTCTAATTAAAAAAAGAATTTATTATAATTAAGAAAATTAATTCCTAAGGTATGAACCAAAATAGAATCCAAGAATATTGACTATAATATCAGATATTTTATTCTCCCAAGATTCAATTGCGAAATCATATGGTAGAAATAGTTCAAGTAATTCCCAACCTATAGAAAGGAAGAAGAAGAGATACCAATTAGAAAATATAAATCTACCTAAAAAAGACCATTGAAGAAAGTGACCAATAGACCACAAATTGAGTATACTCATTCTATATCGTGTCCAACATGACCCATGGTTTCTTCCCAGCATTCGTCTTCAAAGTCTTGAATTGCTCCATCTTCAGTTAGACACGGATGATGATTAGTGAATACATCACCATGAGTTAACCAAGGCCTTATTACCCAAGCATGAGCCATCCAGAACTCATGCAATGCAACATTTTCTCCATTCCGATCAGAACAATCGTCTTCCTCAAGATTCTCCCCCATTACCAGCATAATATCCAGTTGGAAGCAAAGTGAATCATGTCTATGCCACCAATCATTATCACCAGTAAATCCTTCAGGTGGTGAATCAATAGGAGCATGAACGTACCAAGCAAATCCAACTAATATTGAATCTCTTTCCTCTCCAGAATACATCAAAAATTCAGGCTCGGAATAATCAAAATTATCATCAATATTAGTATCAATGAATTCTGGATTATCAGTATTAAATTGTTCATCTGACATTTGGAAATCTCCTAGACGTGCGTGATGAGTTCCCATTCCCTCAGTATAACCAACTAGCATATGGAAGCCATCATCTTCAGCATCGCCCAGAGTTGGCCACAGGGATGACCACTCGATTACTTCTTGGAATTCAGATGTTAGAGTTTCACAATCATCAAAAGATAGAGCGCCTTTATTCATACCATCATAAGCAGGATCGACATGATGTCCACCAATCCCTGAAGAGTTACACCACCAGGGAGTAGTCTCAGGAATATATCCACTAAGTGGGCAATCAACTTCACCATCTCCATCTAAATCACCACAAAAATCCACTTCAATTAAATCAGATTCTGAATCATCGTCGATAACAATTTTTTCTGGTATTTCCTCTGAAATGCAACCAGATAATGGGCCACAAAACAAAATCAATACTAGAGATAGGCTAACTAACTTCATGTTAGTCACTTATGTATCAAGCAAATAAGATAATCCCTACTATGAATCAATCTTACTTTCATCTTTTCTTCCAGTAATAGCCGCGGTGATTAATGCAATCAGGTAAATTATCAAAGAAGGTGCCGGAAGAAAACCTTCAGTAGTCAAATCTATCTTAATCATGGATTCTTCGATTAATTCATCCACCCATCCAGATGAGTCAATTACTCTCTTTTGATAATGAAGACTCCATATGCCATCATCGACCAAACTAAGACCTGTAGAATTCAGAATAATAACTGATTCATTGGTCGCATTTACCCCAAATGATTCAGAATGCCAGATTACTTCATCATTAGAATTAGAGTAGTGAAATGTAGCATTTGATGTACTTGCATGGCCTAAATTGATTACCTTCGCCTCCAATTTCCCTTCACTAATTTGAAAATCCTCTATGACTAATCGTGCACGCCAATACCAAACATTCTGAATTAAATATTTCATGACATCTAATTCCTCACCCAATCTATCAGATAGTGCCTCTATAGTTCCAAGAAGGAATTGTTCATCATCAGTTTCAAATGTAAATGTCGGATATCCCATGACACCGTAACCATAATCTCGACTAGTTCCACAATTAGGATAGAGGCCCTGATTTGCATTGCGTATCGGTATATCAGAAATATTACCATTGACATCGTCTCTAATGAAGTGGAATAATTCCCAATCGGAAGGTTGCTGTGGCCATTTCCCCCATGGATACAGCATAATCCAAACGCCTGTATGCATAGTTACATACAAATCAGCATCAGGAACAACAGTATTCATGTAAATTGAGTTAGCAAGAGTTTCAGATTCACTGAACGCACTACTACCAGGCTGGGTTGAATCACAGGTATTCCAGTAATGATCATAATTTCGATTAAGATCTACTTGATTAATATTCCACCTAGTATCAAAATCATTTCCATCCGCATTCAACATTATGAGAATATGTAATTCAGTAGTTTTCAATACTTCAATTACATCCTGATTACCATTGGACCACCCCTCAATATAGTATTCTGCTGTAAGAAAAGCTAGTTCAGTTCCAAGATGCTCATTCCCATGGTGGCCTCCATCTATGAAAACGACTTCTTTGGCTGTTCCATCAGATTTTGTATCTATACTCCAATCAGAAATTTGTAAAACCCAAATATTCCTGCCCATCTCTGTTTGACCTACACTGATTAAGATAACAATATCAGGATTATTATCTGCCCATTCACCAATATCTAGTGTAAGAGATGCATATGTATGATACCAATGTTCCTGAATTATATCTGGTTGGCTGACTTGCGCAGTAACCAACGGAGAAGCAGAAGTAACAGCCAATGAGGCGATAACAATGGCTACCATGAACCGACCCATGTATTGCCTGCAGAGGTCTCTACCTAGAATCATTTGCATGATTAGTCTAAGAAAAATTCATAACTACAGAAAACTAGTTTCCGCAACCACAAGTTGGATCTTCACAAGAAGGCTCTGGAGCTTTGACCACAGATACTTTTTTCTGTCTCTTCAATAATTTGGAAGATATCCGAATTTTTCTCTGGCCCTTAGATGTTCTACGATCCATATTATGCGTAAGAGAATAGCCCTATTGAATATTTCTTAAAAAAAATAATACAAAAACGAAATTGAATGAGTTTCATATACAATTAATTAAAATAACTAATTAATTAATCAACTATTAGAATAATTCTCATTAGGGCGAACAAAGGTTCTGTAAAATAACTGAGATATTATCATAATTCCAAATATGGTTGCTGCGACTAAAGCAATCATCGAACCGCTTCCTGTATCATTTTCAGCTGAAAAATATAAACCAAGTAATACGGAACTTAAACCAAATACTTGAGTCCATATCAGACAGGAACGAAAACTTCGACCAATTAATTGTGCTGTTGCAGCGGGTGTTACTAACAGAGCTGTAACTAGTAGAGCCCCGACAACCTGAACCATACTAACAACTACAGCAGCTGTAATCACACTGAATAAAAGACCAATTCCTCGGACAGGAAGACCTTGGACTCTAGCAGATAGAGGGTCAACAGTACTAGCAAGCAATCCATTCCGGATAAAAATCAATAATATGATTGATATTATACTGATTAAGGAAATCAAATCCAAATCTGCTTCATCAATCAAAAGTAGATTTCCAAATAAATAACCTTCGATATCTGTTGTGATTCCACCGCCTTTGATTCGTAAGGTTACAAGACCAAGAGCCAACATGCCTGTAAGGAAAATTGCAATTGATGCATCCCCAGTTAATAACTCTCTAGATTGCATTTCATGTATCAGGATTGCTGCAATAATACTGAATAAAAGAGCGTACCAAAGTGGAGATGTGGCTCCAAGTACTACGCCCACTGCTACGCCACCAAATGAGACATGTGCTAAACCATCCCCTATTAGTGCAAGATTACGAATCAGAAGAAATGTACCTAGAAAACCCGCAACTATTGTAACCATTACGGAAGCTATTAATGCACGTTGTAACATTTCCATTTTGAAGAAATAAGGGAATGTTTCACCAGGCATAATTGGTTCAATTAATTCCAACATAGGTGAAAATATATCCATTATAATAGCTCCTAAAACCATTATCAATCCTCCTCCAAATTACTATGTTGATGTTTGAATTCTTCATCATGTACGGGTAAAATACCACGAAGGCTAGCAAGTGTTTCCATATCTGGGAAATCCTCAGAATAACCGTCGAATCTAATTTTTTCTTCTAAGAAAATCATCCTATGTGCCGTTTGTCTGATTGCTGTCAAATCATGCGATACCATCAAAATTGTTTTACCATTTTCATGACAGAGTTGATCTAATAATTTCAATAACGAATTCCTAGCATCGCGGTCCATACCTACTAATGGCTCGTCGAGTAAAATAAATTCAGCTTCGGTCGCTAAGGCACGTGCTATTACAGCACGCTGTCTTTGACCTCCAGAAAGTCGACTGATATCGACATTTTCAACATCTTTTAAATCTACCATTTCAATTGCTTTATCTACTCTTTGACGACGGTTATTATCGGCAAAATGAAACATATTTTTTGCATTTAATGTCCCTAATTGAACCATTTCTCGCACTGTGATACGTACCTCACGTGGCAAGTTTGCTGCCGCTTGAGAAACCCAGCCAATCCTACCAAAAAATTTTCTTGAGAGAGGAGAGTCTCCATAAACTAAGATATTTCCATCTTGAGGCTTCAAGACTCCAAGAATGGTTAGTAGAAGTGTGGATTTCCCACTACCATTTGGGCCTACGAGACCAACAAATTCCCCCTGACAAACTGTCAGATTAATATCTTTAAGAACTACTTTTCCGGAACGATTTACAGACAAATTTTTGATTTCTAATACAGATTTACCAAGTTGATTAACATCAACAGGTAAGGTCTTCATGATTACACCCTAAATGACAAATATATTAGATAGCATCGGCTAATGGAGGAGTTTAAGCACTCCTTGCCCTGTAAAACTCTACCATCAGATAACCGATTACAACAACAAAAACGCTTGTCACTATCAAGATCGGAAATGTATCAATCATATCCATTTAATCAAAACCTATTTCAAATATATTGAAGGAAAGGATGCCTAATTAGCATCCAATTCCTTCGACCATATTGTCAAGATTCTTATTCATCATTGACATGTAGTCATCGTTAGCATCACTTGGTGACATTTCCATTGTGTACAGTATCTCAATTGTTACACCTGTCTCTTGAACAATGCTTGCAACAGCAGTTTGATCAGTATACTCTTCAACGAACAAAACTGTAATTCCTTCTTCATTGATATGCTCTACAACCTTGGCAATATCTTGAGGAGATGGCTCTCCTTCAGGATCTAATCCATGTAGTGTAATAATTTCAATATCATATTGAACGGACATGTAAGAATATGCATTATGATTAGCTACGATTGTTTTCGCTTGACCTGCTGCAGCGCAAGTACCGTCAACTCCAAACGCAGCATTGAAACTATCGTCTAAAGCATCTAATTGCATATTGTATGCTTCTGCATTAGCTGTAAAGGCTGATGTCCCATCAGGGAATGTCATTGACATTTTCTCTAAAACAACATTAACTTGTGCTTCGAAAGCAAGTGGACTTAACCAGCTGTGTGGATCATAATTGAATGCATCTTCATCATCAGCAGCAATCTCTCCATCCTGGTCATCATGGCCATCTTCATCATCTGAGTGGTCATCATGGCCATCTTCATCATCTGAGTGGTCATCATGATCATCTCCCTCATCTGAGTGGTCATCATGGTCATCGTGACCACCATCGTCCATCAAGATATAAAATCCTACATTCATTGGCAATGCGAAACCGTAATCTCCCTCTGCTTCAATGTGAATAGTTGCATAGCCAACGTGGCCATCATGCTGATCATGGTCATCATGGTCATCATGGTCATCATGGCCATCATCAACATGATGCATTAAAGTCCAGCTGAAACCACCACATCCTGAGTTAGCAGGATCTGTGCTATCAGAAGTTGCATTCATTGCGTCTGCTTCTGATGCTGCATCATATGCGCTCTGGCAGTAGTACATTTCTCCGGAGAAAGTAGTCCAGTCAAACTTTGACCAGAGACTTGGGTTCCATGCATTATCAACGCCGTTTTGAGCTATAATGTATTGATCATCATTATCAAATTGAGAAATACTATAACTTGAATCGCCACTAACCCAGCTGGATTCAGAAATACTGTGATTGCTTCCCCACTCATCTGACCAATCACCCTCAATTGCAAGGTGGTCATCGTGATCGTCATGGTCATCTTCCATCCAAACGTGACCTGCTGCTTCACAGTCAGCCTCGTTTGATTCATAGTTCTCATGAGTATCGGTATTGTGGCAAACACTGCCATCATGATCATCATGATCGTCATGATCGTCATCTTCCATCCACATGTGTCCAGCAGCCTCGCACTCTTCTTCTGTTGCCTCATAATTTTCGTGAGTCTCAGAGTTGTGGCACATTTCACCATGGTCATCATGGTCATCACCGTGATCATCATGATCACCATGACCGTGGTGATCGTGGTGAGCGTGTCCACCACCCATCTTCAGAGCAACCATATCAAATGGAGTTCCATCTTCAGAAACAAATTCTAATGTATGTTCTCCTTCTTCCATGTGGAATACTGAGATGATAGTATTAGCTGGACAAGCCTCTGCATTTTCAATGATTTTCTCAGCTTCTGCATGAGCATGGTCGTCATGGCCATCTTCCTCGTCTGAATGGTCGTCATGGTCGTCATGGTCATCTTCCTCGTCTGAATGGTCGTCATGGTCATCCTCGTCATCTGAATGGTCATCGTGATCGTCATGATCGTCATCCATCTCCTCTGGGAATGAAAGGCTGTGTGCTAGATTCTCCGCATGTATCTCAGGTAATGTACCGTCTTCCGTTACAAGTGTAGTTGCCTCATAAGGACCTTCGGACATGTATTCGCATACATCTGATACCAACATTGATTCATAATCTAGAGTTGTCTGTCCGGTTGGCATTGCATGCGTCATGTATGAAGGAGGAGCATCGTCACCTAAGGAGGAAAGTGTTGATTCCACCCAAGGCTCTAAATTCAATCCATGATAAAAGAATAAATCTGCTTGTTGTAGACGAATTAAGTCAGATGCTGAAGGTTCATAATCATGAACAGGGATGTTATCTAGACTCATATATTCTATTGTTACTTGGTCTCCTGCTACTGCAGAAACCAATTCTCCAACGTGATATGTAGATACCATTACTGTACCATAAGATTCTATTTCTATATTTTCATCTTCTGTATCATCTGTAAGGCATCCGGCAAGGCTGGATAAGACCAAAATCAAACTCACTGACAGGGCTCTAACTACGTTATTCATACGGCCTCCGCTAACTATTAACTATTTAATCGATGTTAATAAATACTTAATTAGATATTATTATTAATGATTCCATAGTCACAAGTACATGAGTCAAATAATTACTTTTAGTGCTGACAAAATATTTGCTGATGATTTAGAAAAATTAATCAAGAATTCTGGATACCAAAACCGTAGTAGATTTTTGAGAGATGCTGCAATATATTTTGCAGATTTGCAGCAACGAGGAGAGTTGATGGATATGAAAGATGATGAAACTTTAGAAGGACATATCGTGATCTATTATCAACATGGGATTGAAGATAAGTTGACTGACGTCAGGCATACATCTAATCTTCTTGAAATTTCGTCATATAATCATCATTGTCTGAAGCATAGCCATACCTGTGTCGACATCATTCAATGTATTGGTACAGCGAAAAATTATCGCAAAGTAATAGAAAAATTACAAAATACACCAAATATAGATAAAATTCAATTCATTAGTGCACCAATTAGAGAAGAAGGATGTTGCTAGTATATTTTCACTCGTAGTTTTCTCATAAGTTATCAGGATACAGTGAGACCATGAGCACAGCTATAGTTTGGTTTCGGAATATACTGAGACTGCATGATAATCCAGTTTTGAGTTGGGCATCATCTTCTGAAGAAATTAGTAAAATCATTCCAATATATATTATGGAAAGAAAATGGAGTGAAAATACGGACCTAAGCCCTTCACTTAACAGAAAGAAATTCCTGTATGAATCAATATTAAATTTAAATAAAAATCTAGAAGAAAAGTATCAAACAAAAATAATTATTTTTTCAGGGAATCCAGTAGATATAATTAATTCTATCTTCGAATCTTTAGATGGAGGATGTCTTCTAACAG